>Ga0180433_10011972_pt1 | contig 10199 bp, 6 predicted proteins | sample SS_ome_8_FD_132980 | JGI IMG/M metagenome (GOLD analysis project Ga0180433, IMG submission 132980) | Hypersaline lake sediment archaeal communities from the Salton Sea, California, USA - SS_1_D_1 metaG | ecosystem: Environmental > Aquatic > Non-marine Saline and Alkaline > Hypersaline > Sediment...
GCAATTGATCGCGTCGAAGAAGATGGATGGAACTATCAGCGAGTTAAGCTTCAATTGGCACTACCGTAAAATTGCAAAAGTCCAGTTTCTTAGGCAGACGTTTGATTCTGGAAAACAAGTCCGGGTCTTCGTCTCGAATATGGCGTATAACCTGCAGGTACTTCAAATCGCTTTCACCCGCTTCATCCTCACCCGAAATCGTCTTTTTGGAGATCAAGCGGTCGAAAAGCTCATGAGATTCAATGGCCTCGCCTTCGGTCAACAGACGGGCGTCGGCACCCAGTAACGTGATAAAGGAGTGTATTTTGGCCTCGGCCGCTTCTTTTAGTTTGATCTGGTCGTTGGACTGCCTTGTGGGGAAGAAATTGAGGGTATAGATCTTATCGAAATTCGTATCAACCCGGTTCACTCGCCCCACTCTTTGCATTAGCCGGGTCGGGTTCCAAGGGATATCGTAGTTGATCACGATATTGGAGCGATGCAAGTTGACGCCCTCTGAAAGGACCTCCGTAGCGATCAGTATTCTATAATCATCCTTGGGCGAACGCGCTCTGGCGTCAAAGTTTTCGATCACTTTGTCACGAACCGCCGCACTCGACGTACCGGTGAAACACAGTATCTGGCCGTCCTGTTTTTTCTGCAGCCTGTTGGCAAGGTATTCGGCCGTTTCCCGGGATTCGGTAAAGACGATTATCTTGTTCTTCTTCAGGATACTGCGGCCTGAAAGAAGACTGCTAAATGTCAGCAGCTTAGGATCTCGCGATACTCTGCCCCATAGCTCTTGTATTTTCTTTAGAATGGCCAGATCATGATCAAGGTCTTCCTTGAAGCCTTTGCCAAAGTCCTTGGAGGCATACTTTCTTGCCTTGTCTTCATCTACAAGTTTTTGGATCGCCTCTTCGTCGTCGTTCTCGAGCAATTCAAAAATCTTATTGGTGTGCTTTTTGCTGACGTAGACCTTTCCTTTGTTGAATTCCTCAATAAACCGCTCATAGGAATGAATAAACCTGCTGACTGTATTGCGGAAGGCGAAGAAGCTACTTTCAAGCCGCTTAACCAGGAGAATCTTCATGAAGCGGCCCATGTTCCTCTGGGATTGGATCTCCAACTGGTCCAGCTTTTCTTCGCCGGTGTAATATAGCATGGGTGTGTAGCGGGCGTATTTGAACTTCTGGGCAACAAGCTCAATAGTCTTGTTGAAGATTTCATCCTCTTCGTCATTTAACTGATACAGCACCGGCTCTGGATCGATGACCTCTGGAAACTTAAGACCCCGGTTTTTCAAGTCATCCGTGAAGTAGTTTTCGATTTCCGATCTGGTCCTCCTGACCATAAGGTATTTAAGAACCTTTTCCCTTATCTCCTTGGCATTTTCCTTTGCTGTGGCTATGTATTTTTCTCTGTCCTTCTTGCGGTCGAGGTTTTTGATTCTTTTCTCAAGCTTTCCGAAGAATGACTCCAGATCTGGGACATTTGGAATCGTGCTTTTCTTGGCTTTCTGGAAGAGCTTGATCTGGCTTAAGATATCGCGTGGAGTGTTGTTTAAGGGCGTTGCTGTAACCAGGATGATTCTCTTTTGACGGCAAATCTGGGCAAGTTTCTCATAAGTGATGTTTGTCTCAGTCCTGAAGCGGTGGGCCTCGTCAATGAAGATGTTTTTGTATTTTTCTACGCCTCGTTTGATCAGGTGATCGAGCTTGCCCAAGGATTCGTAATCCGCCGGAACTCTAAAATCCGAGAAAACGTTTTTCCATGAGCCAGGACTTGACTCATCCAGAAGGACCGGAGGGGCTATTACCAAAGTCCGGCCGTCAAGCTGGCCGGCCAGCATGGCGGAAACGTATGTCTTGCCAAGCCCAACCACGTCTGAAACAAACACGCCGCCATATTCCTCAAGAATCTTTTTGGCGTTCAAGACCGCTTGTTCCTGGTATTCGAGCCGCTTGAATTCAGTAGGAATGTACTTGAAAAACACCTCGTCCGTCTGACGAAGCTCGTCTTTAAAATACTCATAGAGAAACTTCAGGTAAAGTTCGTATGGCGTGATGGTGTTATTCAGCCAGGTCTTGGTTTGAATGGTCTCTGTGTATTTGCTCTTTACGTCAACGGCGTTGACCCAAAGCTCGTTGAACTTTTTCAGGGCAAAATCGTAATCTGCACGGGTCTTCAATTCGACATTGAACTCCAGGTTTTCGGCGAGGCCGGCCCTGGTAAAATTGCTTGAGCCCGTAATAACCCGCCCGACATCGCGGTCGCCCTCGATAAAAGACATAATGTATAGTTTTGCATGAATATCCCGGGTCGGATACGCCCTAATCTGGAGCTTGCCGCTCTTTAGCCATTCCAGGAACTTTGCAACGCCTTCTTCAACCTGCCTGCTGTCCTCAGAGGTCCCCATTTCTTCGGCAACCATTTCAGAGAACCGTTCCTTCGTTTCAGCATGGGAAAACTCAAGCTCGCCCTGCTTGGCTTCGCTTATCAGCTCGGCCGTCTTGGGGTTGGTGCTGATTCCAATGAGAATCCTTATCCTCTCGGTCTTCTCCAAAGACTTGTAGAGGGCATGGAAACCGCTGGTGTAAAAATAGCCGACTAGGCAATCGAAAAAGGCGGTGTCCTTTATAAGGACCCTAAACCTTTCCAGGAGATTATGGCCAGGCTCATTGGTGATAAATGTAAGATCGGAGTTTGCCATGATGTGAGTTTTTGGATTTGGCTGTTCAGTTGATTTCATTGACATGTCCAACTCGTTCGATGATCTGTCGCCGCTTTGGCAAGATTGATAATTACATGGATACTGGCCCCTATAGACGGTGTTACAGCAGGTAGTTTTTCTACCTCCAAAACTTCATCTTATGGTTCTCTATACCACACTTTTGCCCTCTTGTAAACAACCCGGCTAACCCGTGTGGGCCGAGCATCGCCCGGACAAAATAGCTTGACTGCCAAGTCGAGTATGAATATTATTTGCCAGTAGTTATCCGTTACAGGGAGTTTTTTCGGAGGGACACAAAATGGCTAGAAGAGCTGCGGAAATCCTTTCCCACTGGCACAAGACGTTCGAGGGCTTCCAGGACTCGCCCCAGAAGATCTACGGCATGATGGAGGAGGCCGTCAAACGCCGCCAGATACCCGATGCCAAGATCAGCCGGGTAACGTACCGCGAGAGGGGCATATTCTCGGCCAAGCGAGAGTATCTGCGGGTCAAGAGGGAAAACCACATCTTCGATATCTGCGCGGCACCCTACGGGATCGGCTTTTTCTTCTCTTGGTGGCTCGGCGATACCCTGGGCCAGGGCCCGCTTTCGAAGATCTGGCATTTCTTCAAGCCCTCGACCTATTACAGCCTGGACACCGCCATGATGTTCCGTGACTCGGTGCATACGGCCGTCCTTGAGATCATCGAGCAGCTTACAGAGGGCAAGGGCATAAAGGCCATGACAGAGCAGGAAAAGAAGCCCTTTATGGAAGGCTTCTTCACCAGGCGGTAAATCGGCGCAATCATGGCAGACGATACTTGCCAGCTCGATCGGCCAAGGCTAAGCCTGGCCGAGCAGCTCACCGAGAACTTCTATCTGTGGGAAAGAAGGGGCCGGGGCTGGAAGCTCTGGGAGGACGCCGTAGACATCGAGCCTGCCTACGAGCCCTTTTATCATTACCCCTTGTATTATCCCTTCGGGCCGGTAGTTGACGACGGCCGCAGACCGACGTTCCTAAGCTCGCTGTGGGACAGGTTCATCGGGCGGCCCAGGGCCACGGTTCGGGGCCGAAGCCAAGAGGAGCTGGCGTACCTTCCCACAAGCCCTTACAAGTGGGAGCTTGAGGAGCCTGCGCTTTTTAGCGATACCGGTATCCTGCACGAACTGACCGTCTCGCTTTCACCAAAGATTGCCATCGATATTGAAAACGCCGAGCGGCTGCTCTTGAATCTGAGCTTCTGCCAACTGCCCCTTTCCTTTGAGGTCGTCGGCACGCCGGAGGAAATCTTTGTGCGCTTTGTCTGCCGGGACCTTGACTTTAACCAGACCAAGCTGCAGCTTCAGGCGTATTTCCCCGACGCGGTCTTGTACAAACAGCTCGACAGCTTCCAGGAGCTCTGGGACGAGAAAAAACATATCGTCATTGCCGATTTCGGGCTTTGCCACGAATTCATGCGGCCGCTTAAGACCTTCAGGAACGTCGATCCCGATCCTCTAACCGGCCTTGTCGGGGCCTTGCAGGACCTGGCCAAGGGCGAGACCGGCATGCTGCAGATCCTGTTTAAGCCGGTCCGCCATCCCTGGGCAGAGGATGTCGCAAGGTCCGTTACCGACTGGCAGGGACAACACTTCTTTGGTGATTTTCCGGCAATAACCGGTCTTGCCAAAGACAAGATCGAAAGGCCCTTGTTTGCCGTCGTCATAAGGGCAGCCGGCCAAAGCCCGTCTTCTTCCCGTGCCTGGGAGATAATGCGGGCCGTGGGCGCCGGCCTTATTCAGATGTCATACCCGCCGAGCAACGAATTAAAAGCACTATCCAACAAAGGCTACGACGATTACACGCACGCAGAGGATCTGTTCCTGCGCCGCAGTCACCGGGGCGGGATGCTGTTAAACAGCCGCGAGCTGGTTGCGCTTGTCCATCCGCCGTCGGTTTCCGTGCGGGCAGCAAAACTGCGAAGGGAGCTGAAAAAGACCAAGGCCGCCCCGGATGTCGCAACGGGACACCAGTTTGTCCTGGGCGAGAATATCCACCAGGGCCAGAGTACCGAGGTTACCCTAAGCCGCCAGCAGCGGCTTCGGCACATGCATATCATCGGGGCTACCGGTACGGGAAAGTCCACGCTCTTATTGCGACTGATCGCCCAGGATATTGAAAAAGGCAATGGCGTTGCCGTTTTGGATCCCCACGGCGATTTGATCGACCGGGTGATGGAGTACGTGCCAGAGCAGAGGTTTGAGGATGTCATACTGCTGGATCCGTCGGATACCGATTATCCGGTCGGCCTGAACATCCTGTCCGCCTACTCGGACCTTGACAAGCGGCTTTTGTCGTCGGACCTGGTCAGCGTATTTCGGCGGCTTTCGACGAGCTGGGGCGACCAGATGAACTCGATCTTTGGCAACGCGATCCTGGCATTTTTGGAAAGCACCCAGGGCGGGACCTTGATGGAGCTGCGAAGGTTCCTGGTTGAAACCGATTTTCGCAGGCGTTTCCTGCAAACCGTCCAGGACCAGGAGGTCCTCTACTACTGGCAAAAGGAATTCCCGCTTCTAAAGGGCAGGCTCCAGGCCCCGATCCTGACTCGGCTGGATACGTTCCTTCGGCCAAGGTGCATCCGCTACATGGTCTGCCAGAAAGAGGGCCTGGACTTTCGGGCGATACTGGACGGACGCAAGATATTCCTGGGAAAACTTGCCCAGGGCCTGATCGGCATGGAAAACGCGTATCTTCTGGGAACGCTGATCGTCTCAAAGTTCCACCAGGCAGCCTTGGCCCGCCAGGCCCAGGCGATAACCGAAAGGCAGGCCTCATACCTTTACATCGACGAGTTCCAGAATTTCGTAACCGAGTCGATGACCGAAATCCTCTCAGGCGCCAGAAAGTACGGCTTTGGCCTGATCCTTGCCCACCAGGAAATGAGACAGTTGTGGTCTCGCGACATCGACCTGGCGCATTCGGTGATTTCAAACCCGGGCACAAGGATTTGCTTTAGGCTGGGCGACTTTGACGCCAAGAAACTGGAGGATGGTTTTTCAACCTTCGAGGCCCAGGATTTCCAGTCTCTAAGTGTCGGCGAGGCCATAGCCAGAATCGAGCGGGCAGATTACGACTTCAATCTAAAGACATTCATGCTCCAGGATGTGCCGGCTGAACTTGGCCGCCAGAGGCTGAAAAAGCTGATCGATCTTAGCCGCCGCAAGTACGCAGGTTCAAGGCCGCAGATAGAATCGGAGCTTCTGACCAGCCGCGAGCAGATAATAAAGGAAAAACCTGCCCCGGAAATTCAGCAAGTCTGCATAGAGGAGATAAAGGAAGACAAAAAGCAGGAGGTCCTTCAGGAGGAAAAGCCCCTTTATTACAGGCCTAAGAGGAAAGAGGAACCGACCGTCGAGGGAATAGGCGGTTCTGAGCATACAAAGCTTCAGGCAGACATAAAGGATGCCGCCCAGAGGAATAACTTCATGGCGATAATTGAGCAGCCAACCCCGGACGGCTCAGGCAAGATCGATGTGCACATAGAGCGGGACAACGTCAAGTTTGCCTGTGAGATCTGCGTAACCACAACAAGCGGCCACGAAATAGACAATATCAAAAAGTGCCTTGCTGCTGGTTATGACAGGGTAATCCTGTGCTCGAACGAGAAGAAGACCTTGGATAAGGTCAAAAAGCTGGCCTCAAAGAACCTGAAAAAGCCGGAGCGGCAGAAGGTCCTGTTCCTGCTGCGAGATGGGGTTTTTGCATACCTGGAGCAGGAAGCAGCAAAGGCTGAAACCGCCGTTCAGCGGATAAAGGGCTATCTTGTAGAAAGCCACCATGAGCCAGTCAGCGAGGAAAAGCAAGAAGCCAAACGCAAGTCGATTGCCAAGGCACTGTGGCGTTTCCGGAAGCCGAAGGATAAGCCGAAGGATAAGAAGGACAAGGAAACAGACCCTCAAAACGGCCCTGGGTGATGGCAAAAATGGAAAACACTGTGATTTTAGTTTTGCTTGGTGGTTCCATATCCCTCGTGTCTACCCTCACTACAATTGCAGTACCGAACTGGTTGGACCGCCGCAAACAACAACATGAGACACGCAAGTACCCTATGGAAGTGCTGTTCAACAAACAGACGGAATTTTATGATAAGATTACCCATCTTCTTCCCGAGATTAATGGATACATCACGACGGTCGATGTCTGGCTTGGAGAGACTGGCCCAGACGCTAAAAGGAACGTCAAAGAATTTGCCGAAAACAACGCCCCGCTCTGGAAGTTCAATGAACTCATGGAATCTTATTCCATATACTTGCCAGAAAAGATACTGCGCGCAGGAAATGAGCTCTTTTCAGAATCCATCTTCCTGTCAACCTCACCAGCTATGGAAAAAACTGAGCGATGTATTAACCTTCTTTTTTCGTTTCAAAACACAATTCGAGAATGCATCGGCATAGACAGGATTTCAGCTGAGCTACTTAAGGCTTTCACTACACATAAGCAGAAAAAGAATACAAAGGGACCAAGATGATTTGCTGCATCAAGAGTTTGGGTAGATATCAGACAAATCGTGTTGATGTTTGTCGCTAGAATAGCGGGGTATCATAATGCCACCGCCTTATGTCAGGACTATAAGGGAAGAAATCTTCTACGAGTATGCAAAACTAATATCGCGGAGTGTTTTTGGAGGGCAAATCAACTACAGATTTGTATCTGACCGTTTTAAGGCTCTTCGTGACGGGTACGCTACAATGTCCGGAACGATAAGGGAGTGGCAGAGAGAACAGGAGCTTCCAAAGGAATGTGTTTTTTGTGGCATACGCGATAACTTGCAGATCGATCATCTAGTGCCCCGGAGTCGTGGCGGACCTGATTCGGCTGATAACACAGTTTGGTCATGCTCCTCCTGCAATATGTCAAGAGGAGGCCAAGGTGTTTTTCAGTGGTTGGGCCTCAAAAGAAAAGATCAATTGCATCGATTGGTGGCTGGCAAGTACCTCAAACAGCTATTTGAACTTCATGAGGCCGCAGGTACCATTGACGCTCATAAGAAAGAGATCGGTCAGCTATGTCTCAATTGCCGCAATGATAATACGTGCAAAAAATGGAACAAAGTAGAACAACTAACTTGTTTTTGTTTAGAAAGCATTTTTTAACTTTCATCACGACTTAGCAATGGAAATCGGCCGGCCCTGGTGGTCTTCACAATATTAAAGTGGTTCCAAGAGGCAGCGATTCCGGAACTTCGCGTTTCGCTGAGGTTAACCTCGGATGGTTGTACTGTCTTGTAATTCGGATGCCTTTTTCGTAAAATACTGTTGCGGGATTCTGCAGCACAACAGAGGAGCTTTCTCTTGAAAACGCACAAAGCGAGAGGCCTCACACGGCTGAGCATTCGACTGGCGGCATGCGCCATTCTCGTGGCCGCGCCTGAGGGCTACGGGATTTCGCTGGACAGGGACAGGGTGATATTGACGGAAGAATTCGTTGGAAACGTTTTTCCCTCTTTCAACCATGCCCCCGCGATCACTCAAGCTGCCGACGGGTCATTGATCGTAGCTTGGTACGGCGGCTACCAGATGGGCAAACCTGACACCTCGATTTGGCTGGCCCGCAATACAGGCACCGGCTGGACCGAGCCCATCGAGATTGACAACGGCCAGAGAGAGGACGGAGAAATATACGCTACCTGGGACCCTGTCCTGCTCACGGTCCGTGATGGAACCATTTATCTTTTCTACAAGATCAGTTCAATTCAGGACGATATCAGAGGTTACAGCAATTGGTGGGGGGCCGTGAAGGTATCTGCCGACGATGGCGTTAACTGGTCCGATCGCAAATGGCTGCCGGAAGGCCCCCAACCATATTTCAAGAAGTATACGACATTCTCGGGGCCGACCAGGAACCAACCGCTGGAACTGCCGGACGGCACGTTACTGATAGGATCACATACCGAGTCCCCCTCGTGGAAAGTCCACTTTGAACTGGTGGACGGGCCTGATTATACCACCGGCTACCATCTTGTAGGACCTATTGGATCGGGAGCCATTCAACCGGCATTTATCGTCCATTCGCCCGATTACTCAAGACTTCAAATAATATGCCGGCCATCGAGCAGTAGTGGCAATCCCCCAAAGACTGCTTTCTCTTGTGATATGGGACAGACTTGGACGGCATTGCAAGATCTTGAGGGGATCAATACTTGTGCAGGACTTACGGCTGCTACGCTCAAAAGCGGCTGGCATGTCCTTGCCTTCAATCCCGAGTGCAGTAGAACGCCCTTATCGGTGGCATTAAGCAAAGACGGGATCAACTGGTACACGTTATTGCCGGAGCTGGACATGTGTGACAGTTTGTCGGTGGATTACCCCTCAACAATTGAGGCTTATGACGGCAAGATACACTTAGTCTACGCATATGCAAACCATGGAAGGATAAAGCATGTTGTTCTCGATACGGATTATTTGGTAAATGCCGCAATTATGTCCGACTACGGCTTAGCCGGTGATTTCGACAGGGACCAGGACGTTGACTTCTTCGACTACGCCATTTTGAGCAGATACTGGCAAGAAGTGAATTGTGCATGCAAGTGGTGGTGCGGTGGTGCTGATATTGATCGTGGAGGATGTGTTGACTTTTTTGACCTTGCCGCCTTCGCAGCGAACTGGCTCGGACAGGATAACTGACCTATGCAATACAAGGTGATCATTCTGACTGCCGTCGCTACCGTCCTGCATCTGTGCCATGCAGCGGCCGGCAATGACTGTTCAGGCCGGATTTTAGGCTGGGGCAATCGAATCGTCGGTACTACCTCTGGACACAATTTGACTGCGGCAGCAGCAGGAAGCCGACACAGTCTGAGCCTTACAGACAATGGATACATTGTAGCATGGGGTTGGAATGCAGATAGCCGCTGCGAGGTGCCTGCACCCAATACGAATTTTATCTCTGCGGCCGCAGCCTACGACCATAGCCTTGGACTTAAGACAGATGGCTCAATTATCGCCTGGGGATCGAACAATTATGGCCAGTGCGATGTTCCCGAGCCCAACACCGGTTTTATTGCCATAGTAGCGGGCAAGGGACATAGCCTGGGGCTTAAGGAAGACGGGTCGATTCTGGCCTGGGGACGAAACGAAGAGGGCCAGTGCGAGGTCCCGCAACCTAACATAGGTTTCGCCGCGGTTTCCGCAGGCGGGCAGCACAGCATCGGCCTCAAGGAAGATGGCTCCATTGTGACATGGGGACTAAACTATGACGGACAGTGTAATGTGCCCTCTCCCAATACGGGATTCGTTGCGATCGCAGCCGGCGGCTGGCACAGTTTGGGCCTTAAGGAAGATGGCTCCATTGTAGCTTGGGGCTGGAACTATGACGGACAGTGCGATGTGCCGCAAACCAACACCGATTTTGTAGCAGTAGTTGCGGGCAAGAGGCACAGCCTCGGCCTTAAGGCTGACGGGTCCGTAGTTGCCTGGGGATGGGACAACTTCGACCAGTGTGATGTGCCGTCCCCGAATGAGGGC
>Ga0180433_10011973_pt1 | contig 10197 bp, 11 predicted proteins | sample SS_ome_8_FD_132980 | JGI IMG/M metagenome (GOLD analysis project Ga0180433, IMG submission 132980) | Hypersaline lake sediment archaeal communities from the Salton Sea, California, USA - SS_1_D_1 metaG | ecosystem: Environmental > Aquatic > Non-marine Saline and Alkaline > Hypersaline >...
GAAAGAAGTAATCGACTTTCATCTGCACCTGCATTTTTGAATGTCTGATAATCTTTCTTGGAAATACAGAAGACATAATAACGATTGTTATTAATGATCCAATCAAAAGTGCGATCATAACCATCACGACGATGCATGTGTGGTTGATCGATGTATGGATAATGACTACTGATTGCTAGTTTTGCAATATCAGTTTCAGATGCAATTCTGTCCATCACTGGATGAAATACATCATAATGCAGATGAGCAAATTCATAAGTATCTTCATTTAGATACTTAATAATTTCATCTAAATTAGGAGTATTAATAATTGTTCCTTCATGACCCAATTCATCCAACTCTAAAGCATAGTCCCATATAAGAGACTCTACTGCACCCCATCCATCAGGAGGAATGGGCATAATACCTGGGCCAATTAACGATAATTTCATTTTGCAAGCTCCGCAATAATTTCATACTGACGGTGCATATGTGCATAGTTTTCAAAAACCACAAACATGTCGTCGTTATTCTTATAAAGATATGCCATAGCATTCTGTTCATTATTAATCACACCATTCTTCAGCATTTTTTCTTGAAGAACTTCGTCCATCATATCACAAAACTTCGTAAGAACTTGTGCTCCACCACCCCAAAGTCCTGCCATAATCCAAGTCCTTGCATCCCAAAAATAATCTTCAGTACAGAATTCAGCATTCACGATATCTGGATAATATGACATGGAAGCATGAATCAAAACACTATCCTTATTGTCTAGTAAAGTCTGAATAGCATCCTCTGATGGATATGGTCTTTGAGTTGTAACACCATGTTGTTCAAAAAATCTAGAAAGTCCTGCATCCATCCACATAAAGTATTCAGATCCAAAAGGATTTTCTTCAATTACTCTCTTAACCCAAGGAAACTTGGAGTAAATAATAACGTTATAAAGACTCATATTACACTCAACTCTTTGAGGAGCTCCAATCTTTGCTTTATACTTCTCATCAGAGAGAACTTCCTGGATTCTACTATTCAAAGAGTAATACGGCACCTCTTCAAGTGATTGTGTAATTAATTTTGTAGGGAGACCCTTTCTATGTTTCTCCACAAAATTTTTCAAAGACTCATCCACGAAAATTACCATAGGCGATTTAACTTTTAAAGTTTCTCCAAACCAAGAAAGATACTCATCAAAAGTTCTGCCGTCACCCTCAACATCACGTTTGATGTCATAAAGAGCTGTTACTAAAGTTACTGTCATTTTCAAACTTCTCTATTAAAAATTTTAATAAGTGCATTTGCACGATTTATAAAAGTATGATTTTCCTGAACATGTTTCATTGCTTCATACACAAGATCATAGTCTGGATTTTTTTCAAACTCAAAACAATTAATTGGCAATTTAGATTCATCATCATTATATATTACATAGTTCCCCAAAAGGTTTTTAACTGCTTCAGAGTTAGTTCCAGGCATTCTACCATAACTAATTTGCTTAAGGAGTCTGCAAGGAATGTATCCGATTTTTTTGTGGTTACCTCCTGTAACAGGTTTTCCATTAACCTCTAAAAGACCACCAGAATTAGTATGGTATGAATCACTACCTCTTACATCTAGTGCAATAACTGACTTTTTCATCAATTCCATATTTTGTTCAAATGTAAGAGGGGTTTGCCAAGGATTATAATTAACAAACTCAATATTAAGTTGTTGAAGAGTTGCAACTACTTTTTGCATTTCTAGAGCAGGACTTCCACCAAGAGTCCCAACAAAATAAAATTTATTATCCCTTTTTAAAAAACGATCTTCAAAATTAAATTCTTCTGGAAGAAGATTGGTGGCCCATATCATATAGACTGCTTCATACCCAGATATTCCTTTTTTCTTTTCATCAGCCAGGACATTATCATCAGTGTTTGCATCATAAAGTGTTACTGAATCAATATTCTTTAGTTTAGTTTTATCGAGAACAAAACTATAGTTGAGATCATTTATTTCCTTTACATTAAATCTAATGTCAACGAGTCTCAATCCTTTATTAACATATTTTGAAGGATTTATGCTATTATGAACAAAATATGTTGAGGTATCATTTAGAGGAATATTCTCATCTGCAAATCCTTCCGAAAAGAATAAACAATTTGAATAATCAAAAACAGAAGGATCTGGATAATTTCCTGAATGAAACCAATAAGTTTCATGTCCAAGATGTTGAAATGCTTTATAGAAACTTGCATGAATAAAAGAGTGTGTATGGGAGTATAAAGGTAAACCCCAAATAACAACTTTCAGTTTAGACATATTTAAAACCTAGGTAAAGAAACAATAAAAGGATGTGGTTGATGACCTACACCAAAAATATCTAATGCTTTACGATGAAGCATTTCATTTGACCAGGCACCACCAAACTCTTGATCACATCTCTCAAGAAGACTTTCCATAAAACAGAAAGTACTCATGAAAACATTCATAGCTTTTGATCCACCAAAATCTAAGTAATCATTAATCATACCATCTGGTTGATTTAACCAACCCGAATAATTAACAACGTTTGGATTATACTCCTCATAGTTAATTTTACTTTGCACTACAGAATCAGTTCTACACTTTACAACCCAATCATACTTAAAATCGTTAGCATACTCATATTCTTTTCTCAGAAGATTAACCTGATTCAATCCATAATGATATGACATCCAATTATTAACAATTCTTGGAATATAGTTTGGCTCTTTCTCTTCTTTCCAATGCTTAGACCAAGAGACTAAATCACCATTAGGGTAATAAGAGTAATCAGTCTTCATAGTGGAATCTTTAAAAACCTTACTTTTTTCTACTTTATAAAGTTTTGGTTCGTAAATTTTTAAAGCATCGTCAATAGCAGTCGAAGGTATTCTTTGGTTTTCCCATCCACCTGCACCACCATACTTATATGGTTTTGTTTGAAGATCTTCGTCAAACCACAAGTGAAAGAATACATCAACATCGTATCCCTGACATAAATTTTCAACAATATATGGCGCAACCTCTTTTACAAATCTAGGTTGACCAGATAAACACAAAGCTACTTTCATGATATTTCTCTCATAGAACTATTAAATTTATTCATAGCAGATTCAATAACTACATGCATATCCATATACTTATACTCAGCTAATCTACCCCCAAATATAAATTTTGTCAACCTTTTAGTTCTTTCAATATATTTTTTGTATATTTTTTGATTATGACTACTATTGATTGGGTAATATGGAATTGTTCTTTCGGTATATTCATTAGGATATTCACAGGTAATAACTGTCTTTTCAGTCTTTGCTTTCTCAAAATGCTTGTGTTCTATTATTCTTGTATGTGGAACATTTGCATCACAATAATTTATAACAGCATTCCCTTGATGATTTTCTTCTTCAAGAATATGATCTTTAAAATTCAAAGATCTATACTCAAGTTTTCCATATTCATAATTAAAGAATTCATCTATACATCCAGTGTATACGATTTTATTTGCTATTGAATCAAAGTATTCCTTATTTTCAAAGTAATCTGTGGATAGTTTTACATCTATACCACCTAAAATTCTTTCAAACATTTGAGTGTATCCACCAATTGGAATACCCTGATATCTATCATTAAAGTAATTATTATCAAAAGTAAATCTCAATGGAAGTCTTTTAATAATAAAAGTTGGAAGTTCTTTTGCATTTTTCCCCCACTGCTTCTCAGTATATTCTTTAATCAAAGTATAGTAAATATCACTTCCAACCAATGATAATGCTTGCTCTTCCAAGTTTGTTGGTTTGCCCTTAAAACTTTGAGACTCAATAATTGTTTTTGCCTCTTCAGGAGATCTAGTTCCCCAAATCTCATAAAAAGTATTCATATTGAAGGGTAAAGAATATAATCTTCCTTTCGAAACTGCTTTAGGTGAGTTAATATAGTTATTGAACTCGGAAAACCTATTTATAAAATTCCAAACAACTTTGTTGCTAGTATGAAAGATATGAGCACCATAACGGTGAACATTAATTCCTTCAATATTTTTTGTATAACAATTTCCTGCAATATGATCTCTTTTATCAATAACAAGACAAGACTTGCCAGCATCTGCAGCAAGTCTTGCAAAAGTAGATCCAAAAAGACCACAACCAACAATTAAATAATCATAATTTTTCATACTTATTCAGAATGTCCGTGCTGTTAAGATGTTGTCTTTGTGGCCAATAAGCATAATGAACGGTGCGAGTGTCGCCAACAATGGCATTCTTCAAATCATATTTGAGAGGATAAAAGAGTGATAACCAGGGTTCATCGTCAACAGACCTTACATTTCCATCAAATTTTGCAAAGTCTTCACCCGACCACATTACAAAATTAATAGAGACTGGTTCATAATCAAGAACAATATTTGGAATGTTTAGATCTGATAGTTTGCCTTCAACAATATACTCATATGTATTGTTGAGAATTTCATAAGCAAAGTTAGGATCAGACCAATACAGAGGACTCATAATTCTATTTTCAGGAATATAGTCTCTTGGTTTTGGTTCGTCAAGATTATCACTCATAGTTCCAGAGCAATTTTTCATCAAATCTCTTGCTTTTTCAAAGTCAGGATACCATGTCTTATCACATACAATACACTCAGGAACATCAATTGCATCATATTTTCTAAGAAAATGAGTACACCAATAATTGTTAATAATTGTTGGATATACTAAGAAAATTTCTGGATTATCAATTTTATACTGTGCAAGTTTTTCAAATGTACCATCCTCGATAAAGATAATATCATCATCAACTTTATAATATAAAGTATCTGGTTCTACGCAATAATTATAAAATCTTTTTACATTGTGCGCTCTACCCATTTGTTTTGGATCGAGTTCATCACACCCATACTTCAAAGTAACAAAGTTAGAATTCTGCTCTGCATATTCATTAATATAACTAAGGTCTTCTTCTACAACAGTATTAACCCAAAGATGATGTTCATCAATAATATGTTTGTGTTTAAGAATTTCCTTAAACAAACATTTCATAGACTCTTTTCTTCCAACAGGAGAACAGACGACAATTTTCTTTCCTTTATACATTAGTTAATTTCTCCAACATAGTCCGAACAAATTCCATAACAGTTTAGTTTTGTCAAATTCTTCAATTGATTTCTTGGTGTATAATTTTCTGGCATAACAATAACAGATCTTGAAGTATATTCTTGCCCAGGATAAGTCCAAATATATTTCTCACTTGTCAAAGTAAAATAATCTTCTTGATGCCAGAAGCAATTAAACTCTATTCTACTAGAAGAAAATTCTTCTAAAGATTTTAAGTTCTTGCAATGTATCCAAAGAGAATCTTTTCGATGAACAACCCACAACATTTCAACTTCATACTGCGGTTCGTCATGCCCAAAGTAAAGCTTATTGTCTATGACTCTAACATCAATCTCAGCATCATATCCTAGTTTTAATGCTTCATCAATGTATTCTGGATTATTTTCTTTGAGAGGATTTGGTCCTGATAAATTACCTCTATGTGCAATAAGTTTCATGGATTATAATGCTCCAAATAATAATTCAAATCTTCAGGTGTTCCAATTCCCCACATCTTTTCAATTTCTTTGATGCGGATCTTTTTACCATCTTGAATTGCCTCATTAAAAACAGGACAAACATAGAACTCATTATTTGTTCTGATATTTTTATCAATCATCTGTTCTGCGTATTTAACATAATCAGAACCCTTTCTCCAAAAATAAATTCCAACAGTTGCATTACCACTAATTGGTTTTTTCTCAGCAACTTCAGAAACAAAGCCATCTTCTCCAACCTTTGCATAAGACCACTTTGGATGAGTTGCTTTGAAACTTACTATACCTCCATCAATTCCATCAGCATTAAATGCATACAAACACTCATTACTATTCCATTCAACAAATTGATCTGAGTTTGCCATTACAAGAGGAGAATCATTATCAATGAATTCTTTTGCGAGAAGGGTAGTACATGCTGCACCTTCAGTCAATTTATCAACTTGAACAATTTTACAATTTGGAGCAATCAAATTTAATAAGTATTGAAGATTATATTTTTCATAGTGTTCTTTTTGAACAATAAAGATATAATTTGCTTCTATATTTAAATTTTCTACAACCACTTGAATCATTGGTTTTCCATTAACTTCAATTAGTGGTTTTGGAAAAGTATATCCTGCATTTGCAAATCTACTTCCTGCGCCTGCCATTGGAATTAAAACATTCATTTTATCAGATCTCCAAGGAATAATTGTTGAATTTTTTTCAGAAAAAATTTTAAATACTTTATCAATTTTTTCTTGTGTCAAATCATAACGATTTTCAATTGCAATTAAATTAGCACCACTATCAATAGCTCCTTGTCTTCCAATATGACTATCTTCAAAAATAATTGTATCTTTTGGAAGTGCATTGCAAGCAATCATACATTTCCAGTACATTTCTGGAAAAGGTTTATTTTTATACACATCTTCATTGCTTACATAATAATCAATAAATTCAAGAAGACCCAATTTTAATAAAACAAGTTTAACTGTATTTCTAATACTGTTAGATGCAACAGCAACTTGATAGTCTTTTTGTTTGAGTTGTTGGAAGTAATGCATCAACTCATAATCATGCTCTAAACTTGAAAATAGTTCAAGAGTAGCTTTTTGTTTATCTTCCCAAACTTTTTGATGCTTTTCTACAGGAAGGTTTTTTTTCTCTGTGAGCATTGCCAACTTTTTGGAAGTGGGAAGTCCATCATAAACACTCAGGTGCTCATCAATACTGATTAAATATTTTGAATCTATATTTGAAAGAGCTTGATTTAGAGCTTTATAATGCATATCTCTGCTATCAACCAATACTCCATCTAAATCAAAAATTACTAATTTATTCATTGTTCTATTTTATGGTTTTACGACGTATGATGTTGGAGCAATAAAATTTAAAGAATTTATTTTAACATTCTTATCAGAAAAAAATCTATCGACTCCCAAAGATTCTGACCAATTATGGTAAGCATATTCATCAAAAACAATTATACCACCACTACTTACTTTTTCCCAAAGATAATTTAAAACATCATATGTTGGTTGTTCCAAATCCAAATCAAGATAAAGAAGGGAAATTTTTATTCCAGGCCGTTCTTCAACAAAATCTAAAACTGTTTTAGACACATCACCATCAATCAATTCAAATTCATGATCCAAAAATCCACACTTTATAATTTTTTGCTGAAGATAGTCTTTATAAGAATTTTCATGAGAAAAATTTCTACCTTCGAATAAAAGAGTCATTGCTTTTTTATCTTGAGGTGGTAAAGAATCTGTCAGATCTTTAGAATTAAAAAAATCAAATCCAATAACTTTTTTATATGTATTAGGACAAAAATAACGTTTTAATTTCAAAAAAGTAAAAATACCAGATCCCTTGAAAACACCACATTCAATGATATCTCCAGGTACATTTTTAACTTCTTGAAAAAGCATTGTTCTTGCAAGAAGTTTCCCAAATATTTTTAAATCAGAACTGATGATAAATTCATTGAATCCATCATATAAATTTTGATCTATAGATACGATTTCTAGGTCTTTTAAGTTCATTTATCAATGTTTGTATAGTAATCTTGATACGATTTAGTTCTTACAACTGAGTGAATTGTATTAACCATATTTACTGATATGTTGTTTGATTTAACATGCCACCCAAGCATAACTTCGGGAGCTATTGGAATGTTTTGGTTGAAATAATATGCCGGAATATACAGAAAACAATCACAATAATAATCTATATTTTTTTCTGTTGAGATTGTCATATGATCTATAATTGCAACTTGGTTATCTAGATGATTCCCAATTTTTTCAAACCATGAAATATTTAATTTATCCACATCAATTTCATTATATCTGAAATTATCATAAAAGTAAATATCAGGTCTAAGCACAATAACTGCATCATAACTTATACCTGTACTTTGAACATATTCCTTTCTTAAAGTATTAACTTTATTTAAAGAATAAAGCATACTTAAAACATTATATGGTCTACCTTGAAGATATCCATCACTCAAAAACTTTTTTTTATCAAAATTTAAGTTTGAACATTCACTAGAAACAACCATTGTATTATATGGATTTTTTTCAAGTGATTTTATATCTTCAACAAGAATTCTTTTTGGTTTTACAAAATTTTTTAGATATTCAATTTCATCAGAATATTCATTCCATGTATGACAAAAAAAATCTACTTCATGATCAAAAAATAAATTATTTTTTTGATTTTCAAATGTTTGAGAAAGTGTTCTCAAGTGTCCTCTATAACAAACTGCTATTTTCATTGTTGATAATTTGAATTGTCTTTTGATAAATGAACAATTTTTGGATCAAAGTCACAAAAATTAGAAAAAACTTCAGGATATGCAAATTGTGGACCTAAAGTATGAACATCATTTTTATTTTCCAAAAAAAACTTATTCATATGACTTTCATCGTGCCATTGAGCTATTATATTTTTTTCTTCATCTATTTTAGTTCTCTTGTCAAGTTGTTCTATCATTTCAATTACATAAGGAACTTTTCCTCCCCATAAACAACCTTGCCAATACATTGAAATATCATCTTCAGGAGTGATTGCCGCACAAGATTTTTGATTTGTTTCAAATGCACCTGGATATTTTGTATGAGGTTCCATTCCCAAAAAATGACAAGGATGATGTACTCCAATATATTTTTTATCAGTAAAAAGATCTTCTTCTAATATTTCATCAACTACTCTCATATCAGCATCAAGAAAAAGAACATAATCAAAATCAAGAAGATTTTTTTTTATTTGTAAAATTGTATTCCATCTATAAAGTGTAATATAAGGCCATTGAAGATGTTCTTGATAAAATAGGTTTATATTTTCAGGAAGATCATCAATATCCCCATCAGTAAAAACAAAATATTTCTTCTGAATGTTTTTAACTAGAAAATTTTCACAAGATTCATACCAAGTCGGAAGAAAATTTAAATATTTTCCAGTTCCAATAAAAACTACCGCAATTTTAATCATATAATCTCCCAAGAATTTGGATAAAGATCCTTTGTGTTTAGATGTATATTATTTGGACCAAACCATTTATATGGAGCAATAACTTTACTGGATTTGGAAAGCCAAGCCCCCCACCAAGAAAAAGTAGAGTTTGCAATAATATGACTTTCGCATAATGTCATTAAACAAAGATCAACATAACTATCTTTAGATTCGGAAACTAAAAAACGGCCACTCTCAAATAGAGTTTGTTTCTTACACCACTCGGGGTCATCCGAAAAAATAATTACATTTCTATCAGAATCAAATCTTTCAAGTGCTTTCTGATAGTAATCCAAAGAAAGATTATGGTGATTTAATGAATTTCTTAGAAAATCTCCTCTTCGAATATGAAGAGAAATTGGATCGGAAATTTCACTTAACATTTCTTTACATGGAATTGATATTTCTTCCTTAAAAGAAAAATCTTCCCTTATTTCATCTTCAATTTTTTTAAAATATTTTTCAGTTTGAAAAAATCCACAAAGACTTACCCAATCTGGACAATTATCAAATAAATTTTCATCAAATTCAAATCCAGACTCTTTTATAATCGGTCTAGATTCATCAATCATTTGAAGATTTAATGAATTTATATTTTTAAGAATAAATGGATGAAATATTTCTATTCTAAGTTTATTCCCCAAAGAATCTAAAATTTGTTCGGTATGATTTGGAATGCAAAAGTTATAGTTGTTATTTTTAGCAATACCCTTTAAAGAAGCAACTTGAAACATTTGATTTCCAAGTTGACCCATTTTTCCAAGAAAATTAAATCCAATCATAAATTCTTACCTTTTATTTGATCGCAAATCCAGTTATAAGTTTTTAAAATTCCTTCTTCAAGTGTTTGAGAATAATCCCAACCAAGTTTTTCACGAATCAAATCATTATTAGAATTACGACCCCGAACACCAAGAGGACCATCAATATGAATTTTTTGAACTTCCTTTCCAGAAACTTTAGCAGCAGTATCTACTAATTGATTAATAGTTACCATCTCTTCAGAACCAATATTAACAGGACCAATAAAGTCACTATCCATTAGTCGTCGAGTTGCTTCAATGCATTCATCAATAAACAAGAAAGAACGAGTTTGTAAACCATCTCCCCATACTTCAATC
>Ga0180433_10011974_pt1 | contig 10197 bp, 21 predicted proteins | sample SS_ome_8_FD_132980 | JGI IMG/M metagenome (GOLD analysis project Ga0180433, IMG submission 132980) | Hypersaline lake sediment archaeal communities from the Salton Sea, California, USA - SS_1_D_1 metaG | ecosystem: Environmental > Aquatic > Non-marine Saline and Alkaline > Hypersaline >...
AATAATCTTCAAATCGAGTACATACTTTAGTCCCCTTTAAATCAATATGTACAGGTGATGGTTCTTCCGTATCCAAATGCTTTTCAAGAGTTCCATCAGTTTTCCATTCATTTATCTCATACATTTTATATGGACCAGAAGAGTCTATTAACTCTTTACTACTAACTGATTCAACATGCTTCAATTTCCTTATTTCTTCGTTTACATTCTTGTTGTTTTCTACAATATCTTTTGCAAGTGCTATTAAATCTTCTTCGTCTTTATCCTTTAACTTTTCCTTGAGCACTTTATATGTTGATTCAAGCTTTCTTTTTTCTCTTTCTTGAGCAGGTAATCTTTCTAGGAATACATCTTCTAGTGCTACTTTGATTTTTTCAATTGGTCTTTGTGGATCTAACTTATCTTTAATAAACTTAGAAATAACCCGCATAGCATCTTTAGGATATTCCTTCTCAAACTCTAGAAACATTTCTTTGAGTTTAGTAATAAGGCCAGTGTCAGTTGTCTTTTTATTGATTTCCTTGAGCAGATACTTATCCCAAGACTCAGCTACTCCGGCAATAAGTATCCGCTTACCTGTTAAATCAGATAAGTATTGGATAGCTTCAGTTATGTGTGAAAATTTAAGCATGTTCTCTTACGCAATACTTTGAATCAAATTTATCATTTCTTGGTTACCACTTTGTTGTGCTAATTCTAAAATGTTGGTTTCTTTCACTAACAACTTTGCTAAATCTGAATTTTTACGAAGATGCTCAACTATTTCTTCAGCTGCTTCATAGTTCATATTTTTAATACTTTTAGCTAATCCATTAAACATAAGGCTTACTAGACCAAAACCCCAAAACATAGCAATTTTAATTCTTTTTCCTGTTACATCAGAAAGATATTGTAATGCCTCTTTTTCACTTGCAAATTTTAATTCGTTTGACATTTTCTTCTCCTAAAAAACAACTCATAAGTAGGAGAAAATATAGAAAAAATCTCAACTTTTTCTTGTCCATTGTATATGAATAAGGCTATAATACAATTTGTGTCTTATTCGATAAAGGAGAGATATATGAGTTATAAAGATACAGGTTTACCCTTTGCTATGATAAGAAAGATAGAAGATGAGCCTTGGCCAGAATCAATTACCAAAGTAGATATGTATCTTGAAATTACCACATCAGAAGTGTGGAGACCTGTACCATTACCTGATCCTTTTTATACCTATCCCCACGAAATCAATTTGGATTATGCCTCTATTTATATTGACTGCCCAGAACAAAATATAGGAGGCATCAGAATATGGGATTTTGACAATTGTAAAACACATTGCGAGTTTAAGTTTTTCTCGCTAGGAAAATTCAAAATGGATATTATCATAAAACAAAAAGGCTACTTTGAGTTTCAGGCTATCTCAGAACAAAAGCCTCTCAAAATTTATGGACTTTATTTAACACCTTTAGTCGAAACTTGCGTCTAAAAATCCATATTTGTTAAAGAGGAGAAAGTTAAGAATGAAGTGTGTTGAATGCGAAGAACCAAAAGCAAAATATAAGTGTAGAGATTGTGGAGAGTACTATTGCCAAAATTGTATGGATGACAGACAAGCCGTTTGTCCCTGCAAAGGTGCGAATATTTTCCCAATCAAAACCAAAGATAAGTCGAAAAATAAGTCTTAAAAAATTAAGTATTGTCGAAAATCAAGAGGGAGAAAATAAGAAATGAGCTATACAGTTAAAGACGCTGATGTTTATGATCCAAAACACGAACCAGAATGTCCTAAGTGTCAAGGAGAGAAGTTTAAATTTGTATATTGTAACCGAGCTAAAAAGTATAAAAATTGTATCTATACTAAAGAGGGTGATCATCTTCATTTGATTTGTAAAAAATGTAAATATGAATTTCTTTTAAGGACCATAGACAGTGATATAGAAGATACAGAGGGTGGTAAGAGTTATTATAGGGCTGTTATCTGTTTGGACAAGGATCACCAAAGAATTACCATTAATGGAGGAAACAAAGAAAGTAGAGATGAAATAGGATCCTGGCTCCAACATCATCAGAAAGTCACTTATATGGGGTGGGAAATCTGCTTTTAAAGATGATGAGAGTTTCGACGTAATATATGCAATTTAGAGTTTGAGCAAAAGACCCAGAATGAAAAATATACGCGGGAAGGGAATAGTTTAATTGTGCAGCCTACCCAGAATTATATAAAACATAATAAGATTTGGTCGATAATCAGGTAATATAGAGGCGAATCTAGGTATAATAAATAGAAGCTATGATAACGACAATAGGTTTATACTTTGAAGGATAAAACATAGGCTTTATATTTTTAATCTAATGCGTTGTCATATTATTTCTAATCAGCTAATGAAGAAAATATAAATAACACAGAAATTGTTTTAAGGGTAAGATGAATCAATCCGAATTAACTAGTCATTGCCAACATTGTAAAAAAGAAATCTATCGTGATATTAAAGGACATTGGAGGCATATTAAATTTGTATCATGGTGCCGAACAAAAGCAGTGGGACCAGATCAATCCTGTTGGTGTGGGCGCAATCATAATAAAAGTAGAGTCGAAAATAAAGAGATCAAAAAGAAGTAGAGTCGAAAATTTGGAAGGTAGAAATGTTAAGAATGCTGGTCGATAAACATGAGTGGATTGATTATTCTTTATACATTTCAAAGATAGAGGGAATAGCTAAAAAGAGAGATGAACAGAAGAGAGGCTTTAAATCAAGTAAGTTATGGACCGCAAATAAGAGCACTCATTATTATGGAACTTGTGGCGAAATGGTAGTCAGTCTACAAACAGGATTAGAGATAGACGAGAAACTGAGAATTAATGGAGATCCTGGTTTTGACTTTGTATATAATGGAAATTGCTACGATGTAAAGGCTGCTACATTTTATCGTTCTCCTGATATTAAGGAGTTTTTGGATAAGAAATTAGTTGCAGATTTTTATATATTGGTTGGTCTTAACTCATATAAAAATCTTGGATATATTGCTGGATGGTGTAGCAAACAACAATTATTAAATGCTGATACTCGTGATTATGGCAATGGTCAGATGCGCTCAATCTCATATCGATTTTTAGCAAGAACAAATCAATTAGGATTGCCAGTAGAATTAAAAAGGAAAGAATAATGCCAGATCTTCCAATTCAAGACATCGATAAAGCTTGTATTAATTTATGTGTAGCAATGAATAAGCTGCCGGGGATTGAAACAGTTGAATCTTGTTGTGGGCATGGCGAAAGTCCGTATCGTATTTGGTTTAAAATGGATACAAATTCGATTGGAGCTATTGTTTTGGCTAGATGTTTATCCGGAAGATATTATAATTATGCTCCCGGAGAATTGAGAAATAATCCCGTTTGGAGAGCATATATATCTGATACAGAATGTTTTGTCTGCTTTTTGTTAGAGGGAAAGCAAATGCCGGGAAATCATAATAGATATTTGCCTGCTGATAAACTGGCTGAAAATATAATGGAGCATATAGACGAAGATTTTGCTATAATGAAGAAAGTATTTAAAGATCAATATGTGGGAAAATACACAAATAATGTAGATTCAAAACAACAAGAAAAAGCAAAAGAAGCAGCAGAGATATTGTTAAAAGCCAATAAAATGAAAAGCAGGCTTAAGAGTATAGGAGAATAAGTTGAGAATCTTAGTAACAGGTGTTTACGGATTTATAGGCTCAACCTTCGCAAAAATGGCCATAGAGCTAGACCACCAAGTAGTAGGATTTTCAAGATATAGTAGTGTTAAAAATATGCAGAGGTTGAATTCTATTGTTGAACATAGAAATTTTACAATGATTAATGGAGATCTGTCGAATCCAAACGAAACATCTGAAATATGCGAAGATGTAGATGTGGTTGTGAATTTTGCTGCTAAATCGTTTGTGAACCATTCTATATTAGATCCAAGACCATTTATAGATTCAAATATAATAGGTACATTTAATTTATTAGAGTCATTTAAAAAATATAAACCAAAACGACTGATTCATGTTGGAACAGATGAAGTATACGGTTCTATTCTTAAAGGATCACATACAGAAGATTCACCTTTAAATCCGGGAAACCCGTATTCTTCTAGTAAAGCAAGTGCTGATATGTTATGTCTGTCTTATTTCAACACTTATGATGTACCCGTTATTATTACTAGATGTGAAAATAATTTTGGGCCGTTTCAGCATCAACAAAAGGCTGTACCTGTCTGGATTAAAAAGACGCTTAATCAACAACCAATTCCTTTATATGGTGACGGACAACATATCAGACAGTGGCTTCATGTACAAGACCATTGTTTTGCTATTTTTCATTTGATAGATCATGGACAATCAGGAGAAATTTATAATATAGCAGCAAATCAAGAAAGGACAAATAGAGAAATTGTAGAGCTTATTTTTGAATATGTAGGAAATAGATGTCCAATTGATTTTATTCCTGATGAAGAAGTAAGACCAGGACACGATAGAAGATATTCAATAGATAGTAGCAAATTGAGAGCATTAGGATGGGAACCAAGACACACTATAGACAGTGGATTTAAACATACAGTGGATTGGTTTAAATTGAATGCTTGGTGGTGGTTCAAATAGTATGACAGAAGAAAATCCTCCAACGCCTATGGAATGGGAAACTTCTGAGAGTTGGGATTATGTTGAGGAATTTGATCTAGAAGAAAACTGGTTGTGGTGGTATTATCCTGGAGAAGAAGGAGAAGATTAATGTTTTCTATAGTTGCGTTTTTATTTGTATTGTTTGTTGGTTTTATGATAATTGGATTTTATGATTTGACAATTGGATTCAAAGACAAATCATTTTGCGACATAATGGGCTGGCATAATGGAAAAGGTGGCAATGGATCTTTTGATGGTTGTTCTATTCATGCAACTTGTTCGAGATGTGGGAAAGAGGTTATGCAGGATAGTCAAGGGAATTGGTTTTAATTATGAAAATGAAATTATTTAACAAAGAAGATTTAAGAAGATATGCAAGAGATCGATGTCATATGAATTCAAGAGAATATACGGACGAATTAGCAGATAAGGTTAGAATAGAAACTGAGAGAAATTTTTGTGCCGCTTTAATTGCCAACTGCAACACAACACAAATACAAAAAATTCTACAAACCTATCATCAAATTATAAATAACGAAATAAGTCAGATATATTAATACGGCTTGAGAGTTTTAAACATATCAAACTTAGGAACAAGATCCTCAAGTTCATTTAATGCTTTTTCTGTACGTCCTTTGATTTTACCTAATAAAATACCTTGTCCTTCAGGGCTTAAATCTCTTTTGTTGTTTCGAATGATTTTTGCTATATCATTAATACAATCATCTACCAGTTTTTGGATTTTTGGCTTCAGATCTTCTTCAACAGCAGTATCAGCAATTAGAATTCTTTTTCCAGTCATATTTGCTAAGTATTGAATTGCCCTATCTGAACTTGCAAAATTGAGTTCTTCTGACATATTTCTACTCCTCATCTACTAAAGTTCCATCTTGTTCAACGTTATATTCTTCGTTGAAATCACTATTAATGCATTCTATTGCTTTTTGACCTGTAAATTGGAGGTTGTCGATCCAATACCACTGATCACAATTGGGGCATTGAAATTGTGGCTTTGTTTTACCATATTGATTCTCTCTATATCGATAATTAGCCATTTTATTTAATACCTCCTTTTAAAAATTAACCTACATATGCAACAATCTCATAATTCCCTGTTTCGGGCATTTTGTACCAACTTAATTGTAAAACAACATTGTCATAAGGAGTATAAACAATTCCATAATCTTTCTGTTCTTCTGAAGATAGAGGAGCAATGTCGAATATGGTACTTGCATCTTCGCCTATTAACATCCCGCCCCACTTTTTATTATCCTCTTGCAATGCTACCACTCCATGCCTTTCAAGAATATCAAATATATCTTGAAGTGGGATTTCTTTAAAATATGGAGGAGAATTTAATTCATCTAAATCTTTATTTATTTTTGATTTTGTAGAGCTATCGAGTTTAGTACTGCTTCCAATTCTAATTTTAACTCCAACTATATCTGACAAATATTGAATAGCTTCATCAATTGTTGCAAAGTTTGAAGCCGCCATTGCTCTTTCGTATTGATCTTTTTTCATATCTACAAAATCTTCAATTCCTTCTCTAATAGCAACAATGACTTCTCTCAATTCTGTATAATTTTTAATACCATGCTCTTTAAATAGATTTTCTTCCTCTTTGAATAATTCTGTCATTTTAATGTTTTTGTATCCCTTATGTGCAATTAATGAAATAATAGGCATAACAATCTTTTTGCTAATTTTTTCATAGCGTTTCTTCATAAACTCTACAAATTCTTCTAATGTTTCTTTGTCTTCGAGAACTTCTGTTGAAAATTCCTTAGGAGTCATTGTTTTGTTGATTATGCTCTCTTTAATTCCTTTTTCTTGTCTTTTTAAACTTTTGAGTTTGTTATAATAGTTAAATCCACGTTGGCGCAATATATTTGGAAAAACCTTTGCAGATAAAAGAATTGAAGGGTTTTTAAGGAATTTTAGGTTTTTAAGGATTTCTATAATTGATTCGTCTACTGCTCTTTGTGCCATTTCTTCCATTTGTATTGCTAATTCATATTCTCCCAAAGGAGAGTTCCCGGCTACTCCTAAAGGTAATTCTGTTATGTCTCTTCCTTTTTCTTGCCTTACTTTATTATCTTTAATAAATTGTTTAAATATATTGCGAATCTTTTGATCAAATTTCCCTTTTAACACACCTTGCCAACTTGTAACATCTTTGGCTGCATCATATAATTTATGGAAGTTTTTAATTTGTCTATTGTCTAATGTTATATCTTTGAGAATTAATTTAAATTGTTTTATTGATGGATGAGAAGATGTTTTGTCTATTACATTTAATAAATCTTTTTGTTCATCTGAGGATAAATTAGATGCACTTAACATTTGATTCAAAACAGATTTAGTCATAGGAAGCGCTTTATCTTCTGCTATTCCTTTAATATTGTTAACCAAATCGTCTTCTATCTCTTTTAAACTAGAAACGCTATATGCAGTGTCTCCTAAGTCTGCAATCTTAACTCTTTTATTAGTAAGATCAGCTAATAATTGTAAAGCCTCTTGTTTTGAAGATAATTTTAATTCATCCACTTCTTTCTCCCCTTCCTGATAAAAATCCTCTTCGTCCGGTGCAAGATGTTTAAGCACTTTTAAAAATTCTCCTGCGTGTACCTTTTCCTCGTCAGCAATATCTTTTAAAACCTGTATTGATAGTTCGTCATCAATAGACTCTGCTAACTGGATATATAGTTGAACTGCCTCATATTCAGCAGCAATCATAAAGCGTATTGCCCGGATTAGTTCTTCTTTTGTGAGCTTTCTGTCATTCTTAAGACCAGAAAACGCATCTTCAAATACGGGCATTATGTTGTTCCTTTGCTAAAACAAAAACGCTCTATACTGAAAACAAAACTATAAAAGAAATATGATATGTATTTAGAAAGGCCATTTAAGACTATCTTTTTATCTTTATAAGGTATAGAACTATCAACATTTTATAAGAAAAACCAAAATAAAACCGAAATTTGCTACAAATTTTCCCTTTCAATTTTGTCTATAGGAACGTAGGCTTATTTTTAAGAAAGGAAAAACAAAGTGGAAAATGACTTTGGAGTTCATTCAGAAATGGTATTGTTTTGCCCTGACGATAGATGCCAAAGTGAGGATTTTGATTTAATATCTATAGAGAGCAATCCTTGTATAGAAAAAAACTCATTTGGTGAACTTAAAAAATATATTGCAGTGAAACGATGTAAAAATTGCGGATTAAAATACTGGCACCATGCAACAGATGAATACATAGAATTTTGCAAAGACGTTTCAGAAGAAATGAATAAATAAAAATGAATGTTGTTTATCTTGAAATTTTATCTTTTCGGGGTTATTGTCCTGGGGCTACACATTATTATGGCAACTTGTTTTGTTCATATCGAGAAGAAGGCGTTAAAAGAAAATTATTTTATCGTTTATCAAGAAAACAAGCTGCAACGTTTAACAAATACAATAGAAGTGTTTATGGAAAATATAAAAAAGGAGATCTTAGTGAGAGATTTTTTGACGAGAAAGATCTAATTAAAGAAGCAAGAAAAACACTTAAAAAGGAATTTAAGGATGCAGATTTGTTGATTTTTGGAAGTAGTTCAGTAATCGACCCTCAAGAAATTCTGGTTGGACCGAGAAATTTAAAAACAAAAGCTAATCAAATTTGGAGAAAAACTGAAAAGATAAGCTGGGAAGAAAACGAAAAAGAAATGAGGAAATTATCTAGAGAGTGGGAAAATTTATTAGGATTAAAATATTAATAAGGAGGAATATGATGGGACTCGATTGTTCGTTGTCAATTATCGCAGGTGTTCATTTAGAAAGAAAAACCAAAATCAATAAGAGGACTAAGTACAATGAAGATACTGGCAAGCCCTATGAAATTGAAGAAGAGGAGAAATATTGGGTGATTGAAGGGACGGATATTAAAATAGATAGAAAAAATGATGAGGACTTAGAATGGAATGTAGACGGCAAACCAATGATTGTTTATTGCGATTATAACAATGAGAATTCTTATTTCTTAGGAATTAGTGTAGGCAGAACAGAATCTCATCGTTTTAGTTCAGATCTTTATATAGAAATAACCAAATATCCAGATCAGAAAAAGAAGATATCCGATTTTCTAAAAGAAAGATATGGATATACAAAAGAAATTAAATTGTTTGCATTACTGAATATGAGCTACTAAGAAAAAGGATAGATATAATGTTGACCGAAAGAGAATTGATTTTGTTTAAAGAAGCGTTATATTGGTGTTGGAAATATGATGAGTGTGCTCCGGATGATGTTGGATACGGACCAACTCGAAGAATGCTTTTAAGTTTAATTTGCATGCGTACAAATATCAATATAACAAAAGAAGAAGAAAAACAAATTTTAGGAGAATAAATGCTTAAAAAGGAAGTGTGCCAGAAATGCTATAGATATCACGAAAGAGTGTGGGGAAAAGATGAAGACGAAGAGTGGGAAGAGGGACGTATTATTTGTCCTATCGATAATTTTAACACTATGAGCCACCATGGAAGACCAGTTAAAGTTAATGATAGATCGTTAAGAAATCTTTTTGGTGCTATTTTTGGATGGCACGAAACAGATAACGGAACACCTAAATATTGTCGTTTTGGAGATGAGCATGAAAACGGTTGATTATAATGGTCACAAAGTATATTTCAGGATTCCATTGACTGTATATTTTTTAATGCGAGATAAAGAATTAGGATTATTATGTCTGGGAAGAAAGAATTGGGTACATCCTGGAGTGTATAAATTTGAAGCTCTTTAAAGGGAAATAAATAATGAATATACTTTTGGGTATAACTGGTGGTATTGCTGCATATAAAGCTCCATCTATTGTTTCTGCATTGGTTGTGAATTTAGGACACAATGTTACCGTCTGCGCTACAAAAATGGCACTTAAATTTGTAACTGAAATGTCTTTAGCGACGATGTCAAACAAACCAATCATCACAGAATTAGAACATGAAGACAATGGAGAAGTTGTACATATTGATGCAGCCCAATGGTGCGATAGATTTGTAGTTGTTCCTTGTACGGCTAATTTTATCGGAAAAATGGCAACAGGAATAGCCGACGATGCTCTGTCCACTATTCATCTTGCGCTTCCAGAAGATAAAGTTAAAATAATATGTCCAGCTATGAACACGCATATGTTTAGGAATCCAATTGTACAGAAAAACATTGAAACATTGGAGAATTTAGAATATAGAATTCTTACTCCTGCGTCTGGAATGCTTGCTTGTGGAGATAAAGGAATAGGAAAATTGCCAGATATAAAAACAATAATTGATTTTATTTTGGAGGAATAAGAAAATGAAAAGAGTATTAGTAACTTCGGGATCAACAAGAACTATGATTGATCAAGTAAGATGTTTAAGCAATGTCTTTAACGGAAGAACTGGATATGAAATTGCTAATTATATTTATAGTGAAGATGTTTCTGTTATTCTATTAACCTCAAATAAAGTACATTGCGACTATATTACTAACACAATTCCCCCACATTATATTCAAGCTGTTAGATATCAAACCTACGAGGAG
>Ga0180433_10011975_pt1 | contig 10195 bp, 22 predicted proteins | sample SS_ome_8_FD_132980 | JGI IMG/M metagenome (GOLD analysis project Ga0180433, IMG submission 132980) | Hypersaline lake sediment archaeal communities from the Salton Sea, California, USA - SS_1_D_1 metaG | ecosystem: Environmental > Aquatic > Non-marine Saline and Alkaline > Hypersaline >...
ATACTTACTATAGCGTTTAGTTTTACTATGCAATGGAGTAAACCAATGGGAGCTATCCTTGTTACTCTTCCAACATTATTATTATCTGTTACTGGTTTTATAGCTGTTGATCCAGTCATAGCAATAGGAGTCACGCTTGCAGGAATAGTACTTGCTATATATATAGGACAAAGATAAAAATGGGAATACCAAAATTTAGTACATTCATTATAGCATTGGTTTGGGTAGGTTTTTTTGCGGCAACTTTTGGTACTTTTATTGCCGATACTGCTACCCAATATGATATAGACGATTCTGATATTGATATATCTGTATATAATCAATTAACAGAACTTGACACTCAAACAGAAGAGCTTAAAGAATCCGCTGAAAGTTTTAGCACTAGAACGGGTATTACTGATATTATAGGGGCTTATTTTGAAAACGGTTATCGTACAGCTCAAACAGCAACAACCAGTTTAAATGTTTTTTTCACATTAACCAATGAAGCCCTAAGCGAACCTTCATTAAACATTCCAGTAGTACAATATTTAAAAACTTCAATTATATTAACAGTATTAATATTACTCGTGATAGGGGTATTGCTAAGTGCAATATTAAAGAAAGATGTATAACACAACAAATATTACAGCAGCCAATAATTTATTAGAAATAGGTAGCTCTGTAAATGAATTAAGCGGCGGATATTTTTTCCCGTTAGCTATGTTAATATTATTCATAGTATATCTTGCAGTATTCAAAAAACAAGAATTTAAAAATGTATTACTTATCGCATCTTTTTCAATGTCAGTAATATCTATTATAATGTTTATTCTTGGTTATGTTGGATATCAATTTATCATAATACCTTTACTAATATTTTTCGCAAGTCTTATAATATATTATTTTGTACAAAAGAATTAAATGAGGATAATTATATAAAATGTATAAAGTTATAACTATATTAATAATATTACTTACATCTATAAGTTTTATATATGCAGAAGATGCTAGCAGTATCTGGCAGCCTTTAACAAAAGGTTATGCAGATACTAGATATTGTGTCATGTATGGTACTTGCATACTAGATAGTCTATCGGTGGTAGGAAATTTATCATACTTCAACGTCACTAATTATAACGTTACTGGAAACATTACAGCCGACGGATTAATATTACAAGGATTTCAAGAAGGTTCAATCCCGTTTTTTGATGCTAATTCATTATTAATAGAAGATAATATTAACTTATTCTGGGATGATGCAAACAATAGACTTGGTATAGGTACAAGTTCTCCATCTAAAGAATTAGAAGTTAATGGAGAAATATATGCAAAAGATGACATTTCTGCTTCTACTGATGGGTCAAGTGCTGCCAATCCAAGAGTCTTTGGTTATACAGATTTGTCAAGCGGTGAAGCTTGTAGGTTTCAGTTCGGTGATAGTCATAATGGTTTTCAAAATGGCTACGGACAAGATACAACGATTTATGCATATTGGGGTATAGTTTTAAGTGGCGGAATGCAGAATTATAATGCAGGTTTTTTACCTCCAGATTTTACAAAAACAACTGACGCAGGAGTTACTATTCGATCTACTAATGATATTGGAGATGATCCCGGAGCAGGTAACACTGGAATAATAACTTTAGTTGTTGAGGGTGTTAGTGGTCAAACAAAAGATTTGATTCATTTAAGAGATTCTAATAATAATAATTTAACAAAATTTACTTCTCAAGGTAATGTTTTTATTAATAATAGTCTTAACGTTACTAAGTTATGTTTAGATAACAATGGTGAATGTATTTATTCATGGTCGGAAGTTAATATGACTTCTGTTAATGTAACTGGTGGAGGTGGTGGGGTTGACCTAGATTATACTAATTATCTTGGTAGTGATTTTTCTGGTTCCGATGGTGATAAAGAAAGAACATTACAAGCTAACGTTGAGATGGTAGTAATAGATATGCAATACCTTCACCCAGATATTGATTATACTTATAACGGAACACATTTAATACTTAACGAAAGTGTTTATGATGAACAAGTTATTACTTTATGGTCAGATAGTGGGTTTAGTTATACCAATTATTTAGGCTCAGACTTAACAGGAGCAGACGGTTCTAAAAATAGAGAACTAACGCATAATAATAGTGAAATGATAATAGTTGATATGCAGTTATTACAACCAGTTTATGATTATACATCTACTGGAACTACTGTCACATTTTTGGAACCTGTTTATAATGAACAAACTATAACTATATGGAGTTGAAACTAAAAAATGAAAATGAATAAACTTGGAATTGCCCTTATAATCTTTATGTTAGCTGCGGGTTTTATTGTTATAGCTGCCACAACTCGGACAGCCATCCCGTATCGTGACCAAGATTATAAAGAAAATAAAACTATACATAACATTTGGAACGGGTCAACAACATGGTGGTGTATCAACGGTGATTGTAGAAATAGTTGGACTAGCGGAACAGGGTCAAGTAATTGTAGTGTTGACAACTCTTGTTCTTTAATAACATATGACAGTGAACTAAATTATGTTAATAACTGTACTGTTAATGGTAGTTGTTCTGATATAATTTATCATGATTATAACGATTGTGTTTTATTAACTGGTTCTGCTGATTTATGTGATGGTAGTGATGATGGAACAGGTTCAAGTAATTGTAGTATAGATCAAACTTGTTCTTTAATAACCTATGATAGCGAATTAAGTTACATTAATAATTGTACACTAGAGAACTCTTGTTCATTAATTACTTATGATTCAGAGTTGAGTTATATTAATAACTGTAGTAATGCTGAATGTAGTATAGATAATATTGGTACTTTAGATGGATATGAAGCTACAGCTTTATTAGATAATACATTTAATAACTCTCCAGATATTTGGGCTATTGCAAATAATGGCACTTTAGCTAGTAAAGTTTGGAGTATAGCTAACGTGAATTTATCTTGTGTAGAATTAACTGGTTCAGCTGATTTATGTGATGGTTCAGATGACGGAGGAGGAACAGGATTTAATAATTGTAGTGCCAGTCTATCTTGTGGTCTTGTTACATATGATAGTGAGTTAAGTTATATTAATAATTGTAGTGTAGATAATAGTTGTAGTTTTTTATCATATGATTCAGAAACTTTTAACGGTACTTTGGCTAGTAAGATTTGGAGTATAAATAATGTAAATTTGTCTTGTATAGAACTTACTGGTTCAGCCGATTTATGTGATGGTAGTGATGACGGTGCAGGTTCAAGTAATTGTAGTGTTAGTTTATCTTGTGAACCAATTACCTATGACAGTGAACTAGCTTATATAAGTAATTGTAGTGTAGATCAAACTTGTGATTCAATCACATATGATACTGAGTTAAGTTACATTCAGAATTGTAGTGACGCTGAATGTAATATAGATAATATTGGTACTTTAGACGGTTATGAAGCTAGCGAATTGTTAGGCGGTGGTGACGGTACTGGCGGCTGGGTCAACAGTTCTACATGGACTAATACTAGTTTAAACGTCAAGATCGGAGAATTATTAATATACGAAAACACAACAGTAATAAGCTTAACTAGTATTGGTGGTAGTGGAGGATTAAGAATATATAAATCCTAGATTTATTAAAATGAAGAAAGCCATATTTATTATTTTAATTTCATTACTTTTTATTAGTTCTATTTCTTATGCTGGTACAATGATTGACGATCAACCAAGTCTACGAGTAGTTAAGAAAGAAGGTGTTGAAAAAGATGTAGAAGTTATATTTGAAGAACTTAAAGAAGGTTCTATAAGGGTAACATTAATACCAAAGAATAAGGTTTTATTTTCCGCACAGCATACATTAAACAGTAAAGATATTAATAAATATCCTATAACGGTTTTGAATGGTACAGTTAAGGAAATCAAAGATTTAACAGCTAAGTATGATGAATCTGATAAAAAAACTGAGTATGGTTATATTAACATGAATTTAAAAGATTCGTTCATTATCGACTATGAGATTGGTACATATTTTAAAATTAAGATCGGATGGGATAGTATAATTATTGATGATGATGGTGAAAATACTGCTACTCAATGGAGTGCTGGTAATCATTTCTTTTTTGATTCTAATAAGAATGCTTATGCAGTATTTGAAGATAATCTTAATGATCCGTATTTTTCTAATAGTTCGGATAATAGTGCCTTGGAAAATTGGCAAAGAACAGCTGTAGATACAACTACTGTTAGTTATGTTTCTGGACTCACCGATTATAATAATAATATGTTTGTATTTGCTGTAGAATCTAATAATATTATTTTATATAATTCTACAGATTTAGGTAAAACATGGAGTTCTAAATATACAGCAATAGATAATTCTTATATTGTCTTTACTTATGATTTTTGGTTAGATTCTAATAATATTATACATTTAGCTGCTGCTGGTTCAAATTTTGCTTTTTATACTAATTCTACTGTATGGAATAATGATGTTAAATTTGTTAACGATCAAGGTTTTGATGATACTGATTTTTGTAGTATTTATGGTAATACTTCTAATGCCATTTATATTACTTGCTTTGGTGCTTCTGGTGATGATATAGATCAATGGAATAGTCATAGAGGTTGGGGAGGAGCTAATAGATATAGTGTATATGAAAGTTTTTCAGCATCATATCCAGATATGGTAATAACTATTAATAATGATTGTTTTGTTACTTTTATTGAAAATTCTGATTTATGGTTTTGTAATAGTACTGATGATAGTGCTTGCATAAATTATCAATGTAAAGAATTAGATAGTAGTACAAGTCAATATCCTAGTATTGCTGCAAATAAAGATAATAATATTATAATAGGATATAGTAGTACAACAACTAATATAGGTCAACCTTATATAGCTAACAGTACAGATAACAGTAATGGTGCTAATTTTCAAGTACGAACTGATATGGGTAGTGGTGGTCATGTATCAGTATCTAATCAATTATATCCAGAAACTACTAGACTAAAAAATGTCAGTTATTTTGTTTATACTGATACTTCTAGTAATGTAAGATTAGACAACTGGACTTTACCTTACACTCCTCCTCCTACTCCGCCATCTGGTATTAATTGCGGGAGTTTTACTAGCGGGTATGTGAATTGTGATTGTTGGCATAATATAACTGGAACGGTTACACTAAACCAAAGCGTGTATATTAATGGTTCAGATTATAACATTGACATTACTGGCGTTTTAGACGTTAACGGTAACTATATTGATATTGACGGTTGCTGGCTTGATGTTAATGATGGTGCTTGGATTGAGGTTTGATTACTATTTCTATATATTGTATTGAAAATAATTAAGCATACCATATTTAGTAAACCTATATTTTACAGTATATAAGTGTTTATATATATGTTATACATACATTGTATATATGAAACAAACAAATATTAAGCATGGTTTTCCAGCTAATGTATGGAAAGTAGGTAACAGTTTTGTAGTAACTATTCCATCTAACATTATTAAACATAGTGACATAGAATTAGGAGATGTTGTAGACGTTACTCTTATCAATAGACAGATAAAAACGAGGTTAAAGTAAAATGATGTATGTAAACAATCAGAATGATTTAATCAATGCCTATTCATTTTTTCCAATCAATGTATTTCAGAATTGGATTAATATTAAGATCGGATTAATAAATAAGAGGTTGAAATAAATTAAAAATGAAACAAGACTATACGTTTATTAGATATTGTATTGAAGTATGCGAACAACAATATGGTGGAGATGTTAATATGTTCATGGCAAACCTAGATCATGGTGAGAGGATAGCAAAATGACATTAGACAAACAAGATAAAGAGTTTTTAAATATAGTCAATATAAATATGAGTCAAATAGGATTAGATGTAGTCAACACAAGAAAAGAGTTTTCAAATGAAATAGAGAATTTAAAAAAACGTTTATCTTGGATGGAGCGAGTAAGTGAAGACTTAATTAAAATGCAAAAACAAATAGATTGGAACACAAAAAACACAGAAATGAGATTTGGAAAGATTGAAAGAAGATTAAATGTTATGAGTACGGAACAATGTTAAACAAATTTAAGTTTAGTGATTTTGATTTTAGATTTATAAAAGGATTTCATAAAAACTGTACTAATTGTAGGTATAGTTTATTAGGATTTCGTGATGAACCATGCATACAATATTGGAGTTTGCCCACAAAGAAAAAACCTATGGTATGCCCGCATTGGGAACATCAAACTGAATAAAAACTATCATGCTCATAAAATCAATATGAGGGAGAAAAACAAAAAATGGAACAACAAAACCTAAATGAAGAACAAAACCAACAAACAAAACCAACATATGACCCAACAAAAGGAAAAGAAGTTGAAGATAAATCTTTCTTGCCGAAAGATGAAATATTGGATGGTGTAATTATTGATATCAAATGTGATATAGTAAAAAACATGGTAGATAAGGAATATTTACCACAATGGAAAGGTAATTTAGATTCTCCTTGTATAGAAGTTAGTGTTGATGTGCCTAGAGATCAAGAAAAATTGAAAAATTATAGGGAATATAGTGATCCTATAATAGTACCACAAATTTTTACCTATGAACAAGGAGAAAATGGAGAAATTGAATATAGTCCAAATATGAATCTCGGTAAATTCAAAGATAAATATAAAGAATTACCTAGTATAGGTTTACCAGTAAAAATAAGTGTAACAAAAAAAGGATTTGGAAAAATCAATCTTGAATAAAAATGCCATCTACAACAATGATTGAAAGTTTTTTTTTATTTTTTTCTCCTTTGTTATTTGAATTAGGATATTGGTCAACTTGGAAAGCTGAATGCCCTGTATGTGGTGCTAAGATGCATGAAGATAATATGTATTGTAGTTTAAAGTGTTATAATAAAGATAATAACATAAAATAATTATATAATTTATATATATAACCCTTATTTCCGATGGAACGTGAAAATAATTAAAAATAAAAAAATGTATATTTTAGATAGACTTACTTAAGTAGCTACTTAAGTAAGTAGAAATAATAAAAAAGGTGAATTAAGAATGAACAGATCGTTTGAATGTGATGATTTAAGTTGGAAAACCTTCATTTCAAAGGTAGGACATGGTAACGCTTCAAAGGTTATAAGGAATTTTGTTAAATCTTTTGGGACAGAAAGAGAAAAAAAGTCAGATAAAAAGTATTATTTAGAGAAAAAAAAGGCATTATTAGAGCCAAAATACATGAAATTACATGATGATTTGACCAAAATTAAGATAAAACTTGCAGCAATTGAAGAAAAAGAAAGGCTAGAAGAACTAAAAAGAATGGAAAAAGAGAAAAAACAAAAGGAAACTATACTAGATATGGAACTTGAACAAACAAAAAAGGCTATCGGGAGACCTAATAAATACAAATCCCCATACAAAAAATGAAGTATTTAACAATGCTTGATAAGAAAATGTATAGATATTATTGTGTGTTAAGCCAAAATCAACTAGTATCATGTGATAACTGTGGGAAACCTTTAGAAATAGATTCTACAGTTATCATATATAAACAATATGATAGACATTTATCATTCAAGAAAACTATCTATTGTGATCTAAAATGCTATGAGAAGAAACAAAGTAATATCTATGAACAAGAAGAAGTCATTGTAGCGAAAGCTGTTAGTTCAATTAAAGAGAATTGTGTTGTAATAGATGACGAACCTACTATAATGAAACATGGTAAAATGGACTTGTATCAAGCTTGTGCCTTAGAATCTGACCATACCACAGATAAAACGGTTCATAGTAATGACACTAAGCTGGTAGGTTTTAAGGTTGGTGACAAGAAATACCTTAAACAAAAAGAAGACCCGCAATTAATGTTAAAATTAAAGAGGACTGAATCAGATGAAAGCTAATGGGAAGGTTTTGCATCCTCAAGTGAATGCTAGGGATGTTGCACCTCAAGGGAGAGTGAATCTTTACGATTTCTTAGATATACCCCCCTTTTTCCTTCCCGTTAGCCATCTTTTATATGGAAGAAGTAGAAAATGAAGTGTACCGACTGTAAAGAAGAAGGAGCATATATGAGAAGTGTTTGGAACAAATATTTATGCTCGAAATGTCATATTGAAAGATGGAGCCAGAAGGAAAATAAAATGGAAGAAATAATAGATAAATTATATTTAATGGATTTTCACAAATCTGCTTATGATATGCTTTCACAATCAGAACGTATAACGGTACATGAATACCGTAATTTTGTAGATTTTGATTTAATTCCATTTATTCGAAAATATATAGAAAAGAATGTTAAGGATATAAAATGACTCAAACCCAAATACTTAACAAATACCTTATTGAAATGGAGGAAAGTAGAAAAGAAAATGACATATGAAGATCAAGAGTTTATGGATTTTGAGTTTTTTGAAAACCAAGAGGAAGAAGAAGAGGAGGAATGAGATAGAATGGTTGAAAATATTAGAATCAGTAGAATGTTTAATGAATGGCAAAAAGTACAGAAAGCCCGAGAAAAGCTAAAAGAATTGAATAGTAAACTACAGTATCACAAGAAACAAGTACGCTCATTAAGCCAGGATATCCCTAAGAGACATAAGGAAGTAGAGAAGATGCTGGATAATTATGATAAGATGGTGTGAATAATGAAAGAAATAAATTGGTCATCATGGGTATTATCAGCTACAATACTAGTAGCGTACTTATCAATAACTATTAGCATTCATGCTAATTATCAGAAAATGGACAGGATTGAGGAAGATATGACAACAATTAATAGTATTTATGAGGAATTTGACGAATCTATGTCAAAAGTACAAATGTATAATGAAACATTAAGAAAGATTGCAAGAAATAAAGGAAGGTATGTTAGTAATGATTTAATAATAATTCATGTTAAAGATCAAGACCCGGATGAAATATATGAAACATTTTGCCATGAAGTAGCACACCATGATATAAGATGTGCTAAAGGCAGAATTAAGACTGAGGATTATATTGCCATGGATTACAATCATTTCTGTAATCTTGAGAAACAAACAAACTGGAACTTATGGCAAGCAAGTTTAAAATGAAAATCAAATGTCCGAATTGCGGTAACAGAATTAAATCAAATGTAAGCGAAGTAATGAATAATAAATATTATTTGTTTAATTGCGGTAAATGTGCTAATATGTATTCATTGGTAGAACAAGAGTTTTTTACTAGAGTACTAAAAGAAAGTATAGAGTATAATAAATTAAAAAATAATTAAAAAAAGAAAGTTAGGTGATTAAAATGTTAAGTACATATTCAAGACAAAGAACATACAATTATCATTCAATGAACCAAGAAGACTTAGACACATTTTTTAATAGTTTATCTGAGAGTCAATTAGAAGACGTACTTAAACAATGGACAGATGAACAAGTCCAGTTTGAAGAACAAAACCGTAAACCAAGCGACGCTATAGTGTTTCCGTATCATTTATGGAAAGCTACCAAGGTTTATGGGATAGAGTGAAAGGAGGGAAAGTGAGACAAATGAAAACAAAAAATAAAATTGATTTGAATAAACTCTCATTTGAAGAGTTACAAAACAAAGTAAAAGATTTAGAACAACAAAAGAAAGATATTATTATAAAGAAAATAGGCATTTGGGAAATAGGACAGAAATATGTGATAAGAACCGTAACTATGATACAAATAGGTAGACTTATTGATATAACAAATAATGAGTTAATAATGGAAGAAGCATCATGGATACCTGATACTGGTAGATGGATGAATTTTCTTAAAAATGGAGAAATAGAAGAATGTGAACCATTTCCAGATAATATTATTATAGGAAGAGGTTCAATAATAGATGCTACCATATGGAAACATAGTTTACCAAGAGAACAAAAATGAATCAATGTATTTTAAAAGCAGGGTATAATAAGTCTAAAAGTGAGAGCTGGAGTGGGAGCGGGAGCTGGAGTGGGAGCGGGAGCAGGAGCGGGAGCTGGAGTGGGAGCGGGAGCTGGAGTGGGAGCGGGAGCAGGAGCGGGAGCTGGAGTGGGAGCGGGAGCAGGAGCGGGAACAGGAGCGGGAACAGTAAGTAATGAAGGTAAGAGAAAATGGGATTAAAAGAGTGTAAAGTATGTATTAAATGCTATATAATAATGAATAATGATGTGTGGAACAAGATGGTTTTATACACAATCTATCGAATCTAAGAA
>Ga0180433_10011976_pt1 | contig 10195 bp, 7 predicted proteins | sample SS_ome_8_FD_132980 | JGI IMG/M metagenome (GOLD analysis project Ga0180433, IMG submission 132980) | Hypersaline lake sediment archaeal communities from the Salton Sea, California, USA - SS_1_D_1 metaG | ecosystem: Environmental > Aquatic > Non-marine Saline and Alkaline > Hypersaline > Sediment...
AACGTTGTCGACAAGTTCCTGACCTCTGGAGAAATGACAGGCAATCACGAACGTCGCATTGGAAAAGTAATGAGGCTTGAAGAGAAATGGTGCCTCGACTAGTGCCCGAGCTTTTCCTTCAGCAGCTTCTCAACAATTGGCGGAACGAGCCCTGTAATATTGCCACCGAGTTCAGCGACCTGTTTGACCACCTTTGATCGAATATACGAGCAGTCCACACTGGTCATGATAAACACGGTTTCTATTTCTGGATCAAAGCTCTTATTGTTGAGAGCCATTTCGAACTCGTACTCAAAATCACTCATAGTACGCATGCCGCGGAGAATGAGTCTGGCATCTGTCTTCTTAACGTAGTCGACGGTCATTCCCGTGAAGTGATCAATGGTGACATTGTTCATGTCCTTCGTCGCGGCATTCAGGAGCCCCAATCGCTCTTCTACTGTCAAGAGTGTTTTCTTTGAAGTGTCGTGGGCAATAGCAACGATAAGGTGGTCAAATATCAGGCTTCCTCGCTTGATGATGTCCAGATGACCGTTTGTGAGTGGATCAAATGTGCCCGGGTAAATTGCCTTTTTCATTGGACAGGCTTCCTTGTAGCGATTTGAATTGTGCAGGAGATCGACTGAAAACAGGTGACCAGGTCGGAACAAGAGACTACTTCAATATGAGATTTGTTCGCTCTGCCGTTGTGCGTTGGTACGGTCGACCAAATGTCGATGCTCGTCCTGTTATGAGCCGGAAATTCACGAAAAAGACGCTCTCGCTATCTCGTTCCTTGAATTCATATCCCATCTCAAGTATGAAGTCGTGTAGACTGCGTTCGAATGAGATCTTGTAGGCCGAATTGCCGGCGTCACCCCAGTCGTGTTCCGCGCGGAAACGCCCCCTGTATCGATCACTGAGAACACTGGCGATTTCAAGTGTTGTTTGTGATGAAGAGTCGCGAAGGTAGCGATTTCCGATGTAAAAGTTCCAGGGACGATCAGGTGTAATAACAATCCCTGTTCTCAATGCTTCAAGCCCATCTTCGTATAACGCATCTTGAGAGTCAATAGTATAGTCCATGTCAAGGAAAAGGTAGAAACCTCTGTTCGGGCTGAGACGAGCATTCGAAAGAAATGACGTGCGACTTCCGATATCAGTGTTGATGCGTGCCAGAGATAGCTCGTGGTACAGAAGATCGTGCTTGTCCTGCTCATGTCCTCTTGCGGCAAGGCGGTTGATGAGAGACAGCACTATGCTGTCCTTCCTTCCGACTTCGTCGACATCATCGATTTGGAGAAGGTCTTCCCGCTCTGTTGTTGGCCGACTCAAAGATTCACCCTGGAGCTCGGCAGTGACTGTGTGTCGCAGTTGTGTGAGGTCAGACTTGGCTCCTTCAACGTCATACACTCTCGACAGCTGGGTCGATAGACGTGCGCCGGCGCCGTATTGTGTGCGACTGGTGTGTTGTGCATTGTGCAGGTTCTCTTCGTACCAGCTTCCTCTCCCTTTTACAAAGGGTTCGATAGTGAGATACGGAGACTTGACTGGCATGGTCAGTTCGACTTGAGTGTCGAACCGAGCGATATCTCGACCCTGGGTCAGGGCTTCTCTATCTGTGAGTGGCGCTGGGTAAGGCAGAGGAGCGTTCTCTTTGATGCGATGCATATTGACTTCGCTCAGGTGATTCAGGTACCACAGTAGACGAGGCAGTGGGGTGATGTATGGGTTTTCCGTCGGCCGCGCGCGCAACTCAGAAAACTCTCGTTCAAGATAAGCTGCCTGGGCGTTAATGGTTAGTAGGAAAGTATCGAGGATCGGCTGACCAAAAAGGTCGAGGCCGACTCTGGGATAGTATTCGGCTTGATCAAGGAAGTCGTCATCACGCAGCTTCAGAGTTGCGTTGAGATCGAGGTTTTCGTGCGTGTACTTGGCATATACGCGATTCTCGACTTCCTTGTCCTCTTTGTCCTCGTCCTCGAAAAATTCACTTCGAACGCCAGCATCGCTGTACTTCTGGAGCTCGACCACGAATTCCCAGTCGTCCTGAACGTGCTGCTGATGAGCAAACTTGTAACGCCAGCGATTAGTATCTCCCATTTCAAGGACTGAGGTGTCATCGCCCTTGTCGTTGGGGAGCCAGAAGCTCTCGAACCGTCCTTGAATTCCCGTCCAGTCATATTCGAATGTGAGGCCGGAGGCGAATCCGCGGTTGCTGAGATAGTCGAGGTTGATGCCTACGTCAAAGTGTTCTCCAATGCTTTGGCCCACTTCTGTCAGGACGTAGGTGCCCAGACGCGAGGACGAACCGACTTGGGCTCGGATCCAAGGCCACTTCCGCTGTAAGTCCTTGTACAGATAGGGAACGTAGAAGACCGGCACGCCGTTTACGTAGTACACGACGTGCTTGGCAACGACTTTGTCTTCCTCTACGAAAGTGAGCGAATCAGCCTTGAAATAGTGATGAGGCGAGCCAAAGCTGCAATTGGTGAGGGTCGCATTGTGAGCTTCATAGCGGCCTTTGGAGGTTCGAAGAAGTTCTTCAGTACTAACGAACCAGTCCTCTCCTTCCTCGTCCTCAGGAGTGGCTGTCTGGAAACGGGCATCAAAGATGGCGTCCAAGGTGATGCCGTTTCCGCTGGCCCAGTTGAAGAAGGCTCTGTCGGCTTGAGCAATCTTGCCGTCGTCAGTTACTATCCGAACATTGCCTTCGGCATAGCCTTGTTCGTCGAGATGCCACAAGACAATGCGATCTGCCAGAAGAATGGAATCTCCCAGCTCAACCGACGTATTGCCGGAGAAAATCCAGGTACTATCGGCGTCATTGTATTCGAACGTTTCGGTGTTGATGAGTCCTTGAGGAATGGCAGTCTGAATGGTTGTTGCGTCTTCCTGGGACAGAGCTTCGCTGGCAACTGCGCAAGGAAGTTGCAGCATCAGAAGAAATACGGTGGGCAGAATAGCAGCGCGTCTTCGCCGCATTCCGTTCTCCGGCTATCACATGTCAACTTTGGGTAAATTTGGTTGTCACATTATAGCAGGACCGAAACGGAAATGGAAACGGTGCAAACGCTTCGGTAGAACTCACCTGACAGCTCGGGTCTTGCGGTGTAGATCTACTTGGCAAGCGAGCGAAGGACGACAGCAAGTTTCTCGGGATCATGACGCAATAGATCCTGCTTTTCCCAGAGAATGCGCATATGTGAGATGTCTTCGACGAGGTCGTCTTGGATGATCTCTACGCCGAGGTTGAAAGTATCTTCATCAGCAGTGACCAGTTCTGCTTCCTCGCTACGATAGCGCTGCAAGACGGTTTCAGGGGGTACCAAGTTGTTGATAACGGCGTAGTCGAGGACCCCTTCGCCGAGATAATGCACGATTGCTCGGATGTGGTCCGAGGCTGAGTAGCCGTCCGTTTGACCTGGCTGTGTCACAATATTGCAGAAATAGACCTTGACAGCATCCGAGCGTTTAATGGCGTCAGCGATTCCCTTTACTAGGAGATTGGAGATGACACTTGTGTAAAGACTGCCAGGCCCGATTGCTATGACGTCAGCCTCCAATATCTCTTCGACGGCTTCTGTATAAGCCAACGAATCCTCTGGTTGGAGATATACTTCCTCTATTCGTGCCTTGTTTAGCCCGCGCACGTTCACTTCACTTTCGACGACTGTCTGGTCTGCCAATCGTGCACAGATGTGGGTGTCTTCCAGGGTGGAAGGCAGCACACGTCCCCGGATGGCAAGAATCCGCGAAGCCTCTCGAATTGCCTGTTCAAAGCTACCCGTGACTTTCGCAAGTGTGGCAATGAACAGATTCCCGAAGCTCATGCCCTTGAGGGAGCCGTCAGGATAACGATACTGAAAGAGATCGTGCAAGAGCTTCTCCGAGTCGGACAAAGCTACAAGACAATTGCGAATATCCCCTGGAGGCAAAACACCAAGTTGATCACGAATCTGCCCGGAACTCCGTCCGCTGTCGGTCACGGTGACTATCGCTGTCATGTGTGGTGTCAGGTCCTTCAAACCTTCAAGCAGAATGGGCAATCCGGTGCCACCACCAATTGCGACCACGCGGAAAGCGGTGCCATTAATTTTTCGGTCAACAAAATGCACAAGATGTAGGAGTTCAGCAATACGGCGAACGCGAAAATCGGGTCTCTCCATTTCATCGTGAGGTGCGAGGTCCTGAAAGCGACCGTGTAACATCTGAACACTCGTCATTCCCAGAGACTTCGAGATCTTCAATTCATTGCGGATTCTGTCGCCCACGGAAATCACATCACGTGGACGGAGGCTATGTCGGTGAAGCAACTCAAGAAAGCACTCTTCGGGCGGAACGCCGCGCTCAGAGTCGTTGATGACGATATCGTCAAAAAGGTCTCTCAATCCGAGGATTTCGATCTTCTTTTCTTGCCGCGCATAGACTCCTGCAGTGACGAGAAACAGCTTGTAGCCTCGGAGGCGGAGTTCCTTGAGTGTATGGATGACGTCAGGAAAAGGATATATCTCGCCAACCTCATCACTGTTATAAGCCTGGAGAGCAACGCTGGCGAGTGATTCTGGTTCGAGATTGTGCATTTCTGCAATGACTTGGAAGATATTTGCCTCGGGACCGTACTTTTCTGTAAGGTCCATTTGGAGGCGATAGGCTTCCTCTTCAGTGCAGTCGAGACCTGCCTCGACCATTGCCTTGGAGGCTTTGCGTTGTGCCGCTTCTGTGAGAAGTCCACTGCAATCATATAGTGTATTATCTAAGTCAAAAATAAAAGCCTTAATTTTCATGCTCATCCACCCGTTGGTTGTTCAGTACCTTGCTATACATCTCTTGATTGTCGAGACGTGCATTCACGATTGTTACCTTAATAGTTTAGCAGAAAGTCTATTGAAACTTAATGCGGTGTCAAAAGAATGTGTGCAAGAGCAACCATGAGCGAATTTCCAGTGCAAATAATCTCGCCAGTATGCTGCTACTTGATGAAATGTCATTTTGACGAAGACCTGCCGATTATTCGATGTCTGCCTCGGGCACGCTCCCCATCTCCGCAATGACGGATAATCTCTGTTGTGCCGTTCGAGACCATATCGTATTAGGGAATGTGTGGATTACCTGCTCGAAGAATGAACTTGCGACATCTATTTTACCTCTCGCAAGATGCGCCTCAGCTCTATCGAGAAGCATCTTGGCTTCCGCCTGGAGTTTTTGATGCCTTGCTTTCATGCGTTGGGATGAGACTTCTACAAGAAGGGCTGTGGATTTGGCAGCCAACTCTGTGCCAGCAAGGGATTTCGAGAGCATCATGACTGTGTTTTCTACTGCTTGAAAATCCGTGTCATCTTTCGTGACCTGTGCACGTTGGTAAGCCTCATACGCCGCGTTGAGCTGTTCCGTTGCCGAAGCAATTATCGCTGGGATTTCTTGAGCCGCTGCAGATATGGGTGCCTCCAGATAGTAATACTGTTTTGCCATAGAACGATAGATTGCCAGTGCTCTTCCCCAATTGCCGTTTTCCTTTTCTCTGGCGGCTTCTTCCAGGTTGTTCGCGATCTCGAGAGTTCTTTCCTCGGAGAAGAGTCGCATGGTGATCGTTTGATTCTGCAGCGAACCTTCTGATCCTGTTGGCGACGACAGACACAATAGGTTTCCGTCGTCTGTTTGCGAACAAGACAGAGCTGTCTCTTGTGCGAAAAACATGTGCAGTATGTCAGGTCGGTTTCCCCAGGAAAGAGCCAGTGCCGGATCGGTGGATTTGAAAGGACGGGTGTGTTCAACGAAGTTTGTCCGCGATGCCAAATGCATGCCCGTGGAGAGATTCTGAGGTGAACAAGACCACATAAATCCAACGGCTCCTATCTCGTCTCCAAGATTCTTCGTTTGTGGCAGGAAAACTTGGATACCCTTCTCGCCGCCCTTCAAGGTCAACTTGATATTGTATTGCTTACCGTCCTTGATTCCCGGAAGTACTGTGTCCAATTGGAGAGATTCATCTGGTAGACGTGTGACTTCACTGCCCACAGACAGAGCCTGTCGGGTCAGTAACTGTCCTTCGTGACCGATCAGAACGACCTGGCCTCCCCAAAGAGAATGCCATGACTCGTGTCCTACCGAAAGAAATCCGTGCTCATTCAGCGTGGCTTCGAGCTCTCCCGAAGAAGCAGATAGAACACCCCTTCTTATGGGAATTATGCCGACGGCCGAAAGGTAGAAAATGCCGACTGCAATGGCAATGCCCAAGAGGGCGTAGGCCGCGATCTTGAACCTACGTTGTTGCAGTGTGTCGTGAACAAGACCGACGATGTGCTTCTTCCCGTGCTCAGCTGTGGGCAGGCGAGTATCTATTGGCGGTGTGTTCACGCTGGTTCGTTGAAATACTAGAGCGACATAGCCTATCTCGATATCATCGCCGTCCCGCAATTCGTGCCTTGTGATGGGTTGTCCAGCAACTAACGTTCCATTAGCCGAGTCAAGGTCAATGATTTCATAGCCGCCATCTGACAGGCGTCGAAGCTCCGCGTGGTGTCTGGATACAGACTCATTGGTAAGGACTATTTGATTCTTGCTGCTCCGACCAATCGATATCACCGGACGATCAAGCTCAACATCATATCGCTTCTCGGACGATTCGAAAACCAGCAGTTTGAATGGATATCCTGCCACGAAGACGATCCGGGCCTCACCAATAGCGATCTCGTCGCCGTTCTTGAGAATGTGCTTGTAAGCTCTTTCTTTGCCGACATATGTGCCGTTGGTACTGTCGAGATCACGGAGAATGTAGATGTCACCTTTCTTTTGGATCACGCAATGATGACGAGACGCTTGCTCGTCGTCAATGTGAATGTCGGATCGGCTGCTCCGGCCCACTGTGAGAGGCTGTTCGCCGATCTCAAAGGCAATTTCATTGCCGTTTTCTCGCAAGACGAGCATAGCCATATTGTAATTCCCGTGACATGCTGAACATTTGTGAAATGGCACAAAGCATTATACCAGCGTGGAAATCCGTCGAGAAGTGTCCGAAGAGGGAACAGCGAGGTCTGGCGTGAAACAGGCGGAAAGGGAGAATAGGAATGCGTGATTACACTGTATTGCCAAAAAGTGTCAACGGTGTGGTATCTGTGATCATGACGCTGACCAGACAGCCGGTCATTTCAACATCGCCATCGAAGACGACGATATCGTTGCCTGCAGTGCGCCCGGAAAGACGGTTTGGTTTTGTCTTGCTGGGGCCATCGACAAGCACTTCGACAGTTTTCCCGACGAACGACCTGTTCCTTTCGCGACTGATATTCTCCTGCAAACTCAAAAGCTTCTGATTACGAGCCTTCTTCTCTTCAATTGGCACATCGTCCTCAAGTTCGGCTGCGTGGGTTCCTGGTCTGGGCGAATACTTGAAAATAAAACAGTTCTGAAATCTGACCTCGTCCAACAGCCTTTCCGTCTCCCGAAAATCCTTGTCTGTTTCACTTGGAAAACCGACGATGAAGTCACCTCCGATTTGAAGATCGGGCATCATCTGGCGTGCCTTGTTTACGACCTCACGATACTGATCTGAAGTGTAGCCGCGGTGCATTGCCTTGAGAATTCTATCGGAACCCGACTGGGCGGGCATGTGGATGTGATGACATACTTTCGGTAGAGAAGCCATTGTGTCGATCAGTTCATTTGAAACGTGCCTTGGGTGTGAAGTGACGAACCGAATGCGCAGCAGGCCGTCTACCTGATGAACAGCTTCAAGCAAAGACGCAAGCGTCGTGCCGTCTTTGAGGGACTTGCCATATGAATCAACAACCTGGCCAAGGAGCGTTATCTCTTTGACGCCGTCGTCTGCCAGGGATACACACTCGGCCACGATATCCTTCACAGGACGGCTTTTCTCGCGGCCACGAACATGCGGCACAATGCAGTATGAACAGAAATTATCACATCCCCGCATTATTGACACAAAAGCCTGGTGTCTTCTGGCTCGGTTTGCCGGAACTCGAGGTCCAAAATGCACTTCACCTTCCTCAACGCAAAGCGTTTGCTCGCGAGAATTGCTCAAGTCACGAACGATGTCAGGGAGGTTTGCGATTTCCGATGTTCCGCACACAAGATCTACGTGACGTGCTTTTTCGAAAATTCTGTCCTTTTCGTTTTGCGCCATACAACCAATCACACCGATGATGAGCTGAGGACGCTGCTGCTTGCTGCTTTTCAGCGAGCCAAGGCGCGAGTAGACTTTCTCTTCGGCGCGCCTGCGTACGGAACATGTGTTCAAGAGGATGACGTCCGCGTCTTCGCGAGACGTGGCTTTGTGAAATCCATTTCGCAGCATTTCTCCAAGGACAAGCTCGCTGTCAAGCTTGTTCATTTGGCAGCCGAACGTGTCTATGTGGACTTTCAGTGTATTATTCATTGGACCTTCTTGTTGAACCCTGTCTATTCGGAACTTCCTCGAACGGCCTTATCATGAACAGAAATGTCCATTTGACTGGTTAGTACTTTATCGAGGGCTGATGCCTTCAATGTTGCGGTTTGAACAGAGCCGGGAGATTTCACCAGAACTCTCACTTCCTTTTCGTTTCGAGCCTTGCTGTACCGAACAGTCAGAGCCGCTGCTGACTGTATGTTTGTGTCTGTAATGTCTCCGCGGAGGAGCGTGAGTGGCCCAGGTACCATAGCCAGTTCAAGTAGTCGGTCACCATTTCTTGCGAGCGACAGAATCTTCGGATTCTCTTCCTCATCGCGACCAATCACGACTTTGGTCCGTTCGTCAATACGGAAATGACGGCCGAGTTTCAGCAGATGCACATCGTTCAGATCAGCGTCAATGTTGAACCTCAGAAGGTCCTGCATTTTCCTGCCGAATGCCGGATCAGTCAGCAGGCAACCACCCCCAGGGGAGGGATAATCCGTGATATGAAATCTACGTGCGAGGGCTATTTGAGGCTTTCGTGATCTTCCCGATATATCTAGAAGTCTTTCGCGATCTACTATGCCATTTTCTTCTGCTATGGTCGGTCGGAGTCTCTTCGCACAGAGGGGGCGCAAGATGTATCCTTCTACTCCCGCCTGTTTGTCAATCATCTTGATCGTGTGATGCTTCTGAGACATTGGTCGCTGTCCAACTACTTCTCCACTGACTATGAAGTCAGCTCCGACCTTGCGCATATACTTTATTGTCTCGCGAAGCATAAGTATCCTGCAGTCTATGCAAGGGTTCATGTTGCTGCCATATCCGTGTTTGGGATGCTTCACAATTTCAAGAAAGCTCTTCGTGTGATCCATCACACGTAGCGGAACGCCGAGAATCTCGGCCGAGCGTCTGGCTTCAGGTTTGCAGAGATCGCCCGAAATGACACTGCTGAAGAGGGCAGCATATGTTAGTGCTTCCACCTCTATTCCCTGCTCGATAACCATGCGGGCAGCCAACGTGCTGTCTAACCCGCCGGAAAGTAGCGCGATCGCCTTAGCCATAAAACAAGTCCGATCCTGATTCTTAAAGCATCGTGAAGCCGTTCTGTTTCTGTCTCAAACTTCATACTTCTCGTGGCAAATCACCTGATCCAGTGGCTTTCTATTCGCCGAACCACCTTGATGCGACGGGACGCCGAGGGGTGTAACAGCAATTACACGCACATCCTTCGGAATATTGAGAAGTTTCTTTACAGCCTCTTCGTCGAATGCGCCGATCCAGCATGTCCCCAGACCGTGGCTTCTTGCCGCCAGTATCAGATGGTCCATTGCTATTGCTACATCCACGTAAAGACTTGTGGTATAGCCACCTATTGTGCTGCGGTTTGGCAGCCCGCAGGCCACGCATATTGCGTCGGCCTCAGCAATGAAGGACTGTCCGGAACAAGCCTGAACCATCCATTCCTTGATCTGCTCGTCGCGCACAACTATCAGTTTCCACGGTTGTTCATTGTTTGCACTTGGCGCCATGCGAAAGGCATCGAAAACGTCATTCAGAACGTCCTCCGGGACACGATCGTTCTTGTACGATCTGATGCTGCGTCTTGTTCGGATGGCTTCCGTTACGTCCATAACAGCCGCACCTCCAATAGAATAAAAATGTTGAGGAAGAAGAGTCTCCATCACAGTCATTATAATCAGTTTTGCGTCAGGATTCTTTCCACGGCGTGGTGCCACTCATCGCGAAGTGTTTTGCGGCGATTGTCATCCATTGACGGTGTGAATATGAGATCTTCCGTTCTCAGATCGTTCAAAGCTCCAA
>Ga0180433_10011977_pt1 | contig 10195 bp, 8 predicted proteins | sample SS_ome_8_FD_132980 | JGI IMG/M metagenome (GOLD analysis project Ga0180433, IMG submission 132980) | Hypersaline lake sediment archaeal communities from the Salton Sea, California, USA - SS_1_D_1 metaG | ecosystem: Environmental > Aquatic > Non-marine Saline and Alkaline > Hypersaline > Sediment...
AGCTTTCGGGAATGGGGGGAGGAGTGGAGACATCCAGGTGGAGGAGTGCCGAGGCCTGCTGGTAGGGGTTATTGAAGTGGAGGGAGAGGGTATCGCCGTTGGAGAAGGTGGTGGTATCGTAGCCCAGCGAGGCGAAGGTGAGCAAGGTCTGAGCACTACCGCGGGTGATACTGATGGTGGAGTCAGCCTTGAGGGTCTTGGGGCATGGGCCGAGGAACTGGAGTGTGATGGTATTGCTGTCTGGCTGGAGGATGTCTGGAGGGACCTGTACAGATGGTGAGACTGCGGGGGAGTTGAAGGTCAGGGTGGTGAGGTAGGAATCGTTGACGAATACCTCCACGCGGTCCCGGGAGGTATCTGGTGGAGGAAGCTGGTCATCCACCTGGTAGTCGATATGCAGTCTCATAGAGCGGTTATGGGCGCCGTATTCCCAGGTAAGCAACTCCCAGGAGTTACCGCCGGGGGTGATGAAGTCATCGTCGAGGAACAGCTGGATAGCGGTAGGGTCGCCGGTATCGACGATTTCCTGGATGATGGAGGTGATGGAGGGGGAGCGGTTCCAGCCGTAGCGAAGGGGGCCGGTCCAGTTGATGGAGGTGGAGGTTCTGGGGCGGTTACGCTGGTCGAATGAGCAGGCGATCTGCTGAGGGGAGTGGGCGTTCTCGGCGGAGATGATAACGGAGGCATGACCCTCGCCGGAGTGACGATAGACCTCGAGGTAGGCGTTGGTGATGGTGGCGCCGTGGAGGTTGGGGAGGTCATCGAAGCGGGCGAAGACGCAGCAGTGACCGCAGACGGAGTGATGGCCGAGACGGAGGACCTTCTCGCCCTGGCAGAAGACGTCCCAGCCCTTGGAGGTATAGCCGTCATCTGCTGGGGAAGATACCTGGAGGTCGAGGGAGGAGCTTTCGGGAATGGGGGGAGGAGTGGAGACATCCAGGTGGAGGAGTGCCGAGGCCTGCTGGTAGGGGTTATTGAAGTGGAGGGAGAGGGTATCGCCGTTGGAGAAGGTGGTGGTATCGTAGTCCAGCGAGGCGAAGGTGAGCAAGGTCTGAGCACCATCCGCAGGTGCTTCTGGCGGGATTTCCGTGCCGCCTTGCAGGTGGTGAACCGGGGAAGGCTGCGCGTATGCGGGAAGCCGTGCAGGGAGTGCCAGGGTTGCCGCCACGGCAAAGACCGTGAGAACGAGTGTCAGTAGTCTTGGCATAGTGTGTCCCCTTTCACTATTGGTGTCGCGCTGACCCGCTTGGACGTTGCCGGCGTCCAACGGGACGAAGGCTCCTTCATTGCTGCGGGCAAAAGGGAGAAAGGCTCGGCTCCATGACCAGCCGGGTTGCGTCCTCCTCGCTTGTGGGTTGAGAACCGCTGCCTGCGTGCGTTGTGGACGTGACTCCGGGCAGGGGGGATGTGCCGGGCCGGGTGCCGGAGATCAGAGATGGGTTTCGGCGGAGTTCTGAGAGAGGCTGGTGGAGGAATCAGTGGTGCTTCTTCGGCTGTAGATGCTCTCTTGGTGAAGCCCATGAGTCTATTGTAGGCAACATGGACGGCGTGGACAATAGGCCGTAGGTCACGCCGCGGTGTGATTAGGAGGTAACATGGTACGTTGGTAATCTGCCTGGCCCGCAGCGATTTGACAGAAACGGATGGATGGAGGGGAAGGGCCAGGCAGAGTGTATGGTTGGATCGGCGCGGTACTATGCCGGCATTCGCACGCTTACGGTAGTGCCGTGACCAGGGCTGGACTCGATGGTGAACCTTGCGTCGTGCAGCCGGGCTCTTTCTCGCATGCTGCTGAGGCCCAGCTTACCCTGGACGGCCAGATCAGCCAGCCGGTCAGGTACCTCAAACCCGATCCCGTTGTCACTCACGATCAGCGTCACGGATTTCGGGTTGAAACGGAGCGCTATCACTACCTCGGTTGCCCGGGCGTGCCGCCGGGCGTTGCTGAAGGCCTCCTGGGCAATCCGGTACAGGGCCAGCTCAGTTCCGGGCAGCAGACGCCGCTCGGTGCCCCTTATGATCGCACGGCTGTCTATGCCCGCCTCGGTTCTCAGGTCTGATGCGAGAACCTCTACCGCAGGCACGAAGCCCAGCTGCTCCAGTGCTTCAGGCCGTAGCTCACGGCATAGACGGCGAATCCCCTCCAGTGCGGCGTCGGCTCTGGCGGTCAGCTGCTGAAGTCGTGCCGCCGCGCGTGATGATAGGCCTTCAACGTCTCTTCGCATGGCCTGTATCTCAAGCGACAATGCTGCCAGTGACTGAGCGGTATCATCGTGGAGCTCGCGGGCAATGCGTTTTCGCTCTTCTTCAAGGGCCTGGGTAACCCGTCCGACAGCAATAGGTATACCGGCATGCGGCGTGGGCATGCCGGTCATTTCCACTGCGATACCCCTGACTCCCACACGCCCGGCTTCCCGGGTGGCGGCCCAGGGAAGGACAAGAAGGGTAAAGGTGCTTCCGTCCGTTTTCTGTGCAGTGTACTGGGTAGCTTCCACCGGGCGCCCTGCCAGCACCATTCTGAAATCCCTTCTGGCCCTGATCCGGTCACTGTCATGTATGACCTGGAAGACGTCAGGGTTCTCGGGCAGGTCCTCCTTGCGGTAGCCGAACGTGGCCAGGGCCTGACAGTTGGCAAGGGTCACCCTGCCCCGGTGGTCTGCCTCGAATATGACATGGGGCATTGATTGGATCAGTTCGTCGTACGACGTCATCATGCGTAGAGTATAACATGGACACGTTTGGAAGCGGGTGAAAACGGGAAATGTCATGTTGAGATTCATGAAGTTCTGGTTAAGACTCGACCTGGCTGTGTTTGATGTTACTGGAGGTCTTCAAGGCATAGCCAGCCCTTTCTCAGGGCGTATAGGACTGCCTGGGTGCGTGAGCTGACAGATAGCTTCTTGAAGATATTGACCAGATGCGTTTGCACGGTGCGCTCGCTGACTGTCAGCTCACTGGCGATCTCCTTGTTGCTCATCCCCCTGGCGGCCAGGGTCAGCACCTCAAACTCACGCCCGGCGAGCTCCTCAGTTGCCATCTTCCCGCTCGAGGCATCACTCTTGAGGTTGGACAGGACGCTGCCAACGGCAGCAGAATCGAGCACGGTCTCACCGCTGTGTACCAGGCGGATTGCCCCCAGAATCTCCTCAAGCGAAGAGTTCTTGAGCATGTAGCCCGATGCCCCCGCTCGAAGCGAGGGCAGGATGTAGGCCACGTAGTCGAAGGCACTCACAACCAGGACCGCGGTGTTCGGAGAGGCTGCCCTTATCTCCTGGGTTGCCTTGATGCCATTCATCCCCGGCATGTTGATGTCCACTATAGCCACGTCCGGATGGAGCTCCCTGGCCATCTGTACTGCTTCTTCACCTTCTCCCGCTATGCCCACGCACTCGAAGTCAGGCTCGTCACTTATCAGGCGCGACAGGCCCTCCCGGTAGGTGGGATGGTCGTCCGCTATGATAAACCTGATCCTTGTGGCCGGGCGGTCACTTCCCATGACCATAGTCCCTTCTGCGTGATGCTACAAGGAATGACATAGTAGTGCTAAAAGTGACAGTTGTCAAGAGAGGCCTGAGCGGTGCCTGAGCCTAGGTGTGTACATCTACGTAGTTGTGCTTAGTACAAGTCCAGTAGATTCGGCATGACGGAGGCCGCCAAAGGGCTTCCGTGGTGGCTTCACCTCGGTAGTTTTCCACAGAGAGATAGGAGCCTTTGGCGGATTGACCGGAGGGGCGGTTGCTTCGATAATCAGGGTACTCCCTCTTGATGGGCAGGACGGCCAGTTCCCCAAGCCATTCGGCCCCAGTCTTTGGAGAATGTCCGAAGGATGTGGCGGAAGCAATGTACGCAGACACACGCAAAGAGAGTCAGGCCAGCAGGGAAGCCATCCACGTTTTCGTGATTGAGAGTCTGCCGGTGGTCAGGATCGGGCTGGTGGCGGTCCTGCGGGAGCAGGAAGAGTTCCAGGTGCTGGGTGACGCTCCGAATGTCGCCGAAGCCCTGCCGGTGATGGAGGAAGCGCCGCCGGATATCGTGACAATTGACCCCTTTCTGCCCGGCGGAGGAGGCGTCGACACCATTGTCAGACTCCAGCAGCGATTCTCTGGCATCAAGGTCATCGTGCTGACGTACTCAGACAAGAGGAGCGATTTCGTCAGGGCGATGAGGGCCGGGGCCAGGGCCTATCTTCTCAAGAGCCTGGAGGCAAGAGAGCTGGTGGATTCCATCCGGCTGGTGGCAGGCGGGAGAACGCTGGTCTATGCCTCAAGAGCGGGCAGGCCGTTTGATGGCCCGGCCAACCCCGGTAACGAGCACGAAGCGGGGAGTAACGGGGACTGCCTCACTGACCGGGAGAAGGAAATCCTGTGGATGGCCGCGCAGGGCGCCAGCAACAAGGAGATCGCCGCCCAGTGCTATGTCAGCCACACCACCGTCAAGGCTCACCTGAGGCGCATATCGGAGAAGCTGGAAGTCAAGAACCGCACCGAGGCGGTGGCGATGGCGCTCTCCAGGGGCTACCTGAGCACGCCCTAATCAAGGGAATCCGGCCCGCCTGGCTCCGAGAATCCGGCCGGACACGCTTTCTACCCGGAGGGGGCTGCGGGGCGACCTGACTACCAGCAAAGTCCATCCGGTTGCCTGCACTCAAGACAGATGGTATGTCCGGCTGTTTCGCTCTACCGGCCAGTAGCCCTTCTATGGGACATCGCCCGTGCCCTTCTGCGCGGTCCATGTATCCCTCCTCAGCATGTCGCAGCACAGCTACCTGGTCAAAGGAACGAGTCCATAAGTACAGCCACTTAGCCTCACTGGCCCTACGGGTAAAGTACATAATCCACGCGAAAACCATCCCTTCGGTGAATACCCCCGCTGCCGTTTCGGGAGTAGAGTTGTATGCACGAATGATCACGCAGAGCGCCATCCGTGCGGCAGTATCGTGACATTGACTGAGGCCTGGTCGATTCTCCGGAGCCGAAGGACTCCGGAGAGGGCTGTATCGTGTATTCAGAGAAAGGAGGATTATCGCAGATGAGAAACATTTTGCTGAGTGTAGTGGTGGTCAGCACGCTGGTTGCCGCGGGCCTGGGCGGCACGTTCGCCGGCTTCGTCGACACCGAGATCAGCGAGGACAACTTCGTCAAGGCGGGCATTTCCGACCTGCTGGTCAACGGCAAGAACGACCCCATCGGGGCGAAGATCCAGTACACGCATGCCATGCCCTGCAAGTCGATCGACTTCTGGATCGACCTCTACAACTGGGGTGTGTGCCAGGGCGGCATGGTGTACATGCACTTCATGAACGTGCAGTCCATGGAGTCCGGCACGAAGCGGCATAACGACGTGGAGTACGTCTATGACGGTGTGGCTTCCGTTGGCGGCGGCATTCCGGACGGGTACCGCCCTGTGCTTCCCGGCGAACCGGCGGGACCCGGCGTCTGGTCCTCGGAGCCTGAGAAGATCGCCGAGGTGGGTGACGGCTACGTATTGGACATCTACATACCTGACGACCATCCCTGCCTCATGGGTGAGGACTACGGTTCCGGCGTTTCCGAACACCTGGGCGTCCACATCATGGTGCCCCTGAAGGGTCAGATCGGCGAAGAGCTCGGCGACCCTGACTACAATGGCGACGGCATGGTGGATGACGTGGAAGAGGTCCGGTGGGCGGAGGAAGGCAACCGCTGGGTGCAGATAGCCGGCCTGGCGGGCAAGCTCGCAGACATCGAGTGCAACAAGAGCCCGCTCGGCTTCCTGGCCACGCAGGAGAGGACCTGGGTGCACGTGGACGTGCACCTGCAGCAGATCGCGTGCCCGGACTGGCCCGACGAGCAGACCAAGTGGTGGCCCACCAATGCTCTCCAGGGTGATGTCGCTTACTGGGACATGATGTTCGAGTTGACGACCGACTAAGCTCGGGGGAGCGGGAGCTGGGGGGTGTCCCCGAGTGGGGATGCCCCCCATGCTCCGGTAACGAGGGCTGTGTATGTCGTCTCCAGAGGAGGGGGCGGGGATGGTTGCCAAGGGGTAACCCCTCCTTCTCTGGGCGCAAGCGACATAGAAAGGCGGAACCATAGGAGTTGCCGGGTTCGTCGAAAGGCATGCTGACGCTGGCCCTGGTGGTGGTGCTGATGGTCTCTGCGGGGGCATCGGGCCCCGGCGGGATTCTGGCAGGACACGTCGACACCGGAATGGTGCGGCAGAAGGTGGTCCGTGTCGCTACCGGTAGTCTGGTGGTGACGGGCGGACCTTTTGCAGTGCAGTGTGGAGTCCCCTGCAAGTGGTATGCCGAGGAGTTCACCCTGACCAACACCGGCAGTGTGGACGCCGTCGTGACCGTTCATATTCCGGAAGCGGACTATGATGATGTCATCGGTCTGCGGTGCGTGGAGGCGGGCACCGTCAGCGCGGGCTCTCCTCCGCAGGAGTATGTCTATCACCCGGGCACCGGTTCCTATATCATAGGCAGCCCGGTAGGAGCGGGCACGGCCAGTTCGGAGGCCGAGGCGGTCGCCGAGGAGGGCGGGCAGTACGGCCGGGTGTGGCTGACCGGGCTAGGGGTGGATGCCGGTGACGACAGCGGCCCCCCCGAGTGGGTGCTCTCAAAGCACGTGGAAGTAAGGATGTGGTTCGATGCCAACGGGGACGGGGATTACCTGGATGCCGGAGAGCTGAGAGCCGAAGGGCTTCTGTATGACATAGCCTGTACCACCTTTGAGCTGGGGGTGGTCCCGGCTGGTGCCGGGGAAGGTGCCTGGGGGTCCGGCACTAGCTGCAGCGTCAGTATTATGCCGGGGGTGATACCGCTGACTATGGGGCAGGACTGCCACAGCCCTACTCCTGCCGGCAGCGAGTCCTGTCTTGCTGGCCAACCCGTAGGCGTGGAAAGGCAGGTTGTCGCCGTGGTCGGCGTCTCCCGTATGTTCAAGATAGAGCTGCACCTGCAGCAGGCGGAGGACCCGGCCTGGTTCCCGGAGGTTGGCATTGACTACGATGCCGATGGAGATGTCGATGCTGACGACGCCCAGAAGAGGTGGTGGCCGACGAACCTCTTTCAAGGGGACATGTGTGTGTTTGACCTGGTGTTTGAAGTGGCCCAGCCCTAGGATTCTGTGGAGATGGTGAGCAAAATGAAAGACCTGCTGGTATCGCTGGCAGCAGCCCCGGTCTCGTCTTGCTGGCGGGTCCCGAGTTCGGGAAGGAATGGCCGGGGATGAGACGACCGATCCACAGGCTGATTAACGCCGGCCTGAGCGTGGTGTTCCTCGCAGCGGCACTGCTTGTGCTCGTGCCTGCCGTCCTCACCTCCAGCGTTGCCGCCGTCTATACCGGCAGCATGGAGCCGGCCATGCCCGTGGGCTCACTTGCAGTGGTGCGCCAGGTTAAACCCAGTGAGATCGTGACCGGTGACATCATCGCCTTCAACCCGCCTTGGGAGGAACCGGATGTTATGGTCAGTCACCGCGTCATTGAGGTGGTACCGGGGGAGTGTATCAACTTCCGCACCAAAGGGGATGCCAACAAAGGGCCAGACCTGGACTATATTCCCGAGACCTGCATCCTGGGCAAGGTGGACGTGTGCATCCCGAACCTGGGCTACGTCATCTCATACGTGGCCCGATACAGCCGTACCGAGGCTGGATTTGTGCTGCTTGTGGGAGTTCCGACAGTGTTGCTTGTCGGGAGCGCCTTCAGGGACTTCCGGACCGTGTCCGGCCCCGGCAAAAGGAGAATGGAGCAGCGCATGAAGCTGCAGGAGAGGAGACACAGGCGGAGACGTCGCTGGTGGGCAGTCGCCTGGTGACTGTGCACCTGATCACGGGATGACGGCTGGCGGCCTGAAGAAATCGGTAGGTATTAGACATGTTTAGGACAGTGCTTCTGGTAATACTGGGAGTGGTGGTACTGGCCTCGGCAATCGGGGTACAGAGGGCGTACTCCGTTCCTTCCGAGGTAGGGGCAGAGAAGGTGCTGCTTGCTTACGAGCACCAGGGAGAGTTCGACTACCGTGCGCGCATCAAGGGGACCTACCTGTACGAGGACATAGCCCTCGAGGACAGCCCCTATGTCAGCACGAGTACTGACGAGGGTCCGGCTAACCCCGCGGCCAGACCGAAGTATCCCCTTGAGCACGTCAGCAAGCTGGACATGAGCTTTAGCTACAGCTTCATTGCCGGCGCGGACCAGGTTCGCAGTGCCAGCGCGGAGGTGGAGATCGGGGCGGTCTTTGAGATCCCGGCTTCGGGTCGGGAAGAAGTGCTCCTCATTCCAGCCACCGGGGCGAAGGGAGACTTCACTGTCTACTTCACGCTCAACCCCGAGGACCTTGCCCTGGCCACCAGGACCATGATTACCGCCGATGTCTACACAACCGTAACGCTGGCCGACGGCACCCCGATGTTCGAGAGCTATCGCCAGGTCATGACGATATCCAGCAATGGTCCACTTATCGAGATGACCGGTCCGATGTCAAACAGCATAGAGGCCTCCTTTGGGCGGATGGACTTCGAGCAGAAAGGCGACTTCGGATATGTGGTCCAACTGAAGCCAGGCAGTCCCTTCGGAGTGGCATCGGTCGGGCCTCCGTCAGCGGCTTTGCCGCCGGCTCCTCCCATTCCTCTTTCGTCCACAACCCCGGGTCCTGGGGACCCTCTATTCTATACTCTTCTGGAGGGCATAGATTTCACCTTCTCCTACGGATTGGCAGGCGACCGGGGTGTGGGGCAGGTGCAGGAAGAAGTCGAAGTAATTGCCATCCTTGAGAACCCGGGCGTGTGGCGGAAGGAGTTTGTCCTGGTGCCACTGTCCGAGAAGCACGGGGGCTTCGCAGTGAACTTCTCACTGGATAACGAGGACTTCCGTCTCTTCCGTGACGTCTACCGTGTCATTGAGCGAGAGACCGGGGTTTCTGGCGCTCACGATCTGACCATACAGGCCAACGTCAGTACTGCTGCTCAGACTGAATACGGCCAGGTGGTGGAGCCCTACCAGCAAACGCTGAGCACCAGCCTGAGTGGCTCGGTGATGGAATGGAAGGAGGACCTCGCTGCGTCCAACGGCGGGACCATTACCAGGGTGGAGATGGTCCCCAACCCGGCCAGAATCATGGGTCTCTCGGTTCCATGGATCCGGGGCCTGGCGATACTGGTGCTGGTCATGGCCCTGCTTGGCCTTGGATACGTGGTGGCGCTGAAGGTGTGGGTCAGGCCGGAGGAGCCACCCCTGGCTGAGAAGGAGATGCGCTGGGCCAAGAAGAAGCACAAGGATGCCATCGTGGACGTGGCTGAGCTGCCTTCTGGGGTGGCCAGAGAGGGGACTGTGCAGATGAGCACGTTGCCGGAGCTGATCAAGACGGCCGATGACCTGCTCAAACCTGTGCTCCACAAGGCCGAGGACGGTAGGCACACCTACTGCGTTGTTGACGGGCCGATCCTCTACCAGTACGTTAGCGAAGCGTAGACTGCAAGGCACAAGGCGGAGGCGAGCCTAGTTCCCCGCCACTAGGGTAAACCCTTCAATGCGGAGTATACCTGAAGTGCTGTGAGCCGTATTTCAGAGCTCGCATGACTCTGGCATAGACCGCCGGATACAGGAACGGGAACTGGAGTAACGCTAGGACGGCCCTCCCTATCCCGGGGGCTCTCACCCCTGTCATATCTCTCATGCCACCTGCCTCCGCCACCGCCGGCAACAGTGTTGTCTCCCGTGCGTAGCGGGTCCGCGCCCTGCCCCGGTGCAGAGAGTCCATTGAGTCCGCCGGTGCCTCACTGGTGCTCTACTGCGGAGTACTCAGTAGTGTATGGCCGCGCTGCCGCCATGGCAATTCTCCACATGAACGAAATTCGGTACTGGATTGCGGGCCGGCAAAGTACGCATAGTGGGAGCAGAGGTAACCATCTGGCCTGGAGGAGGTGGAACGCGGGAATCGCACCCGGTGGTCACATCGGGTCAGCCGGCGAGCGCGCGGCGGGGAGGATTCACAGGAGGTCTCAACACAGTCAGGGGAAATACCAGGGGTCCAGGCGGGGTGCCCGGTCATTACACCGGCATGTGTGTACCTGACAGTCCGCAGTAAGACTCAACGAACACCAGCGTCAAGGCTACCGGGCCTTGCTGATTAATCCTGCAGCTGGCGTCCATCCGTGATGAAGTCTGCACCCGGCGATCAGGGGACGAGTTTTGTGGGCTAATCTATCCT
>Ga0180433_10011982_pt1 | contig 10192 bp, 7 predicted proteins | sample SS_ome_8_FD_132980 | JGI IMG/M metagenome (GOLD analysis project Ga0180433, IMG submission 132980) | Hypersaline lake sediment archaeal communities from the Salton Sea, California, USA - SS_1_D_1 metaG | ecosystem: Environmental > Aquatic > Non-marine Saline and Alkaline > Hypersaline > Sediment...
CACGTGCGCCGAGTATCGCCCGTTACCCCACAGCCGCCGCAGGAAGCGGCCGACAAACGGTACGGCGCCGGCAGCAAGACACGCTATAAAGCTCGACAGTCGGAGTCTCGCCGCGTGCTCCTCGTCCAGGACGTCGCGGCGCACCCAGCCCTCGACAAACCCTTCGGCAATAGACCCTCGCAGCGCCCGATCGAGAAGCAGCCGAAACCGATGGTGCGTGATATCAGGCAGCGAATCGCGATACAGCGGCTCCATCTGCCGCAACTCCTCGAGCGCAGGCAGCAAATCCTCAAACGTATCGCGGTGCTCCTCGACGAACTGCTCCAACCGCGCCAGATCGCCCCGATCGAACTGGACGACGTCGCCGCGACGCACCCCCCGGACGATCAGCTTAAAATCGGCCGGGCTCATCGGCAGGAACGGCAGCAACGCGAGCCCGGCGCGGAAGTCTATCGCCACGAGACCGTCGCCCGTATTCGTGCGTTTCAGCACGTTCGGCTGGCTCTTCATGGTCCACCATTCATACTGTCTCGCGAGCTCATGCGCACCCATCTCGTGGAGCAGTTCCACAAGCTCCGCCATGAAACGGCGTTTCTCAAGGTACTCACGTGATTTCTTGGTTGCCGGGTCGGCAAACGCGCGGCGGCGGAACATCTCATCGTCCGTCTCGAACCGCCAGATACGTCCCTCAACCCACTCGTTGATCTCGGCGAACGCCCCGAGCGTCTCGTCAAAAAAGGTCGCGTACGTATCGACGACGGTCCGGTCGGTACCGAACCGTATCCGCGCGCCTCGACGTGCAAGCTTTTGCCAGAGCACACCCACTCGCGCCGCCGCATAGTTCACCTGCGCCGAGAACGCGCCCTGGTAGCCGATCGCATAAATGGTGTTCCGGAAAAAGCGTGCAAACGACGAGGGTGGTATGAGGATCTTCACAGCATAGTACCCGCCGGTTTCGAGCCCGTCGATCACCCCTTCCGCTGAATCCAGGCTGTCAAGCCGGACACGGTACACCTGGCCGGCAAACCCGCCGCCGACAAACTGTTCCACCACCATACGCGCCCGTGCGCGATGAGATGGGCATACGCCCGTAATCGCCACCTCCAACACCCTGCCCGGATCGTACCGGGTGGGGCGGGAGATGCGAAGAGGTCCCGCGGAATCGATCTCCGCCTCAAGCATCCTGCATATATCGGGGGAATAGTCTGCGTCCATTATCGCGGAAAATCATATAGCCTGGCGCAGCTCGAGTCAAGCATTGCCCGGCAAATCGACGCTACGAGCCGGGACATGTTTGAGGGATTTCATACGTTATTGCGGCAGTCCGTGGCCAGCTTTCTCGTCGTAGGGTAGGGCTTGCTCTGCCCTCGTCAAAAGAGGAAGGGCACTAACACAAGCGGAACCAGTTCCGTTACCATTCGAGCGACCGTGCGGCCGCCTCGAGGGCATACCTGTTAGAGGAGCATCTCCAGCTCTATCTCATCGCGCAGCGGAATCCCATCAAGCCCGATCAACGGTATGTCCGGTTTCAGCTTGCGCGACTCATCGAGCGCATCCCGGTACACCGCCGCCAGCCGGAACCCCCGTTTCTGAAAAAACCGTACCGCCGACACGTTATCGTTCGTGGTGACGAGCCAGACCCGCTTGCACGGTACGTACACCGCGAGCGTCTTCACGGCATCCACCAACGCCGTACCGACACCGCCACCCTCCACCAGGCTGTTCAGCGACACTATCTCGCACTCGCCGCCCTCTATACGATACGTCACCAACCCGACCGGGCGATCATCCGCCATCGCCGCGAAACCCGGCAGCTCATCGGCGCGATGGACGCTGCCCCGCGTCACGATCTCCGGCGAACCCCACCGCTCCTCAAGGAAACCAGCCACCCAATCACGGTCATCTTTACTTAACGGCCTGATTTCGAACGGTCTCATTGCAATTCTCGCGTGCTTCCTCGATCCTTGAAGCGCTGGCCGTGGCAGGTCTTAGAGTTGCGCCGGTTCAGATTCCGCAATAAGGAACAGTGCGTCCTTCTGGCGGATCTTGTACTTAGATTGCGGGTTGACGAGAATTATCCTCTTGCCCCCCTTCACTGAATGCACAAGATCATCGGACACGCCTTGCCTCAGTTCTTCAGTATCATCAGTCTCGAAACCCAACAGTATTATGCCCTCTCGCACGAGCAGTTGCACGGCCTCTTTAAACTCTTTTCCGACTACTTCATCGGAGGGTTGAACGTCATACCGGTAGAACTCACTGCCAGAGTTGAACGGCAACAACTCGCTCACAACACGTGAGATGCCGTGGTTTACGGTCGAAGCCACGACCAGATGACCTGCCATCTGGTCAACGCAGATTATCTCATCAGCGTGTGCGCGTTCCAAATGTACGCGATTAGAAGAATTCTGTATCTGCACGGTGGTGTGGACATCACGGTTGAGGGATTCTACCGCCAGGACAATCATCAGCGCCTCGGCATCCGCCCTAGTGTCCCGCTTCGTGAGGTCGCTCAGCACAATGACGCTGCTCGCTTCCTCTATCCGTGCACGCTTGAGGGCCTCATCCTGGGTTGGGTCGCCTTTTACGAACTCAACTCGGTCATCCTGCAATGGGCGTTGTTCGCGATCTGCCAGAACCACGATTTCCTGATGCGGTTCTCCACCGTCGCTCAGTAGCTCGCTAACGATCCTCTCACCCTGAACACTCCAGCCGCAGATTATGACGTGATCCGATAAGTTGACCTTATGCACGATGCTTCCTCCTCTCCTGCAGAATTCGATAAACAGGCTTGTAATCTTGGCCGTAACCACCGCCAAAAAAGCGACACTGACCACCAGTGCCGCCAGGCAACTGATCTGAGTGACAATGGACTCACTATCCACTATTCCCAATTCACCCAAGAAAGCAGGCATAACAATGTTGCTAGCCTCGCCGAAACGGACCTTCTCAAAAATCATGATGAGAACAGTAGAACACAGGTAGATGAACACCAGGAGACCTAGCACCGCTGTTATTGGCCTGTTCACCACCTTCTTGTACACGAACCTCAGGAAACGCCGGATTCTTCGCTTCACCGTCAACCTCCTCCTTATCTCGCACACCGAAAAGTGCTCTGGGGTATAGTCTACCCCTGTGCGATTTTCACCAATAGCGCCTCAAACTGTGAACACGGGGTGGGAGCAGCCGGACAAAAGGATATCCGATAGAGCGCACGATGTCAAGCAGGGACAGAGGCATGCGGTACGACGCTCAGATCTACCGCCACCGAGCCGACCGTCATCCTGAACAGCTATGGCGCCAGCAGGCACCGCTTACGCCCGCTCAGCCGCTTTCAGCCTGCGCGGCGTCTCCGATGCAGATAAGCCCGGGAGACATCGCCGGAAGCTTGCAGCGAAGAGTGAGTTCCGCCGGTTTCCAGCTCGCTTCCGCACCTTTGACAGCCGTTTCCGAGTGGGTACCCAGAAACCGTTTCGGGATCGAGAACTGAACATACTGGCCGGCGTCCGTGATATTGAAGACCACAATCACGCCGCCTTTCGCTCCCGCGAGCGTGTGCAAGTGAACAGTTTCTGCCAGCCCATGAAACCGTCCTCGCACAAAGTATGGTTTGAGCCGTTTGTACAGCCGCATCTGTTCCTGATACGCAGCGAATCGTTTCTCCGGATCGTACGGCGGCAGACCGCCGCGCGGCTCCACCGACTTGCTGCTCTCCTTCCCGCCGATTCCGAGGTGCCTCACCGTCGAGGCAGCCCACCAGAAAAACAGACAGTTGTCATTGTCCGCAGCCATGGTGATATGCAGGTACAGAGGAATGTTGCACCCGAGGTTGTAATAGTACAGCGCCAGGGCTTTGCCGGATCTCAGGTCGTTGATGCAGTCCCACATGTACTCGAAACCCCAGTTCTCGTCGTAGCACCCTTTGTCGCCGAATCCCTGCTGGAAGTAGGTCGGCGCGTAGATTGACGTGCTCCACGGCCAGACCGGATCGTGGGCCTCCACGATAAGCCCCGGACACCGTTTGCGCACCTCGTTGCAGAGGCTGTAGACCGCCCGCACGTGGTCGAGCGGGGTCGTCGGAACCGGATGACCGTGGCTCGTATCGTAGCAGGGGCCGCGCCAATCCATCTCATCGAACATCATGAACCGGACGCCGTGCCGCGATATGTCGAGAATGCGCTCCAGCTTCTCCTGCCAGAACGTCGGATTGCACAAACACAGCTCCCAGAGCCGCTGTCCTGCCCACACGCCGGGCCCCGGTTCCTTGTCGGGATGTCTGACAAGGTACTCATGCGGCCAATGGTCTCTGTAACAGCGCAGTATCGTGCGGTATCCGAGATCGAGCCCGTACTTCTCCTTCAACGTCTTGATCATATCCGGGACGGTGCCCAGTCGGGATTCGTTCCAGAGCGTGGTCCCTTCCGCCACCTCCCATCCCGGATCGAGATAGAGCAGTTCGCACCCGCAGGCCTGTGCCTTCTCCGCCTCCCTCAAGAGCGCTTTCCGGGTGTAGTGTTTCTTCAGATACTTCGCGTTGGAATGGTACCACCCGATATCGTACAGCTCGTTCCAGTTGACCGGCGGGTTGTAATCTCCGGGGAACGTATGCCCTTTGGAATCCAGGAAGTCGCGGTAACAGGTGAACGCTTCCGTCAGCCCGCCTTCAAACGGCACGTAACGGGTGGCGCCTAACGTGACCTGCTCTCCCGGATCCAACCGGCGCGCGGTCGAAGGTTCGCCATACAGGCAAAAGCCCGCGCCGCCGAAGCGCAACGTCCATGTTTCTTCCTCTTTTACAGGGCACGCGACCGATAGCTCGATGGCATCGTTGTTATGCTTAATGATGACCAGCCCGCGCTCACCGTTCCACCACGCCCAAGCTTCCGACCGCAGGCATCCCTCCTCCGTCAACGGCGGTTCGGGACGCGTTTTGTCGGAGTAAACAGCGTTGCTGAACTCGCCGTTGATGAGCGCCGCCGTGGAATAGTCGTGTACGCTGCCATCAAGCTGCACGCGGAACGGTATCGCGCACAACCGCCAATTCCTGCGACGCTCTATATCGGCTACAAAACCGAGCTCAATTCGATCGAGCGTCACCGGCTTCTCACCGGTGTTCTTGAGAGTTATCTTCTCCTCAACATACCCGTCCACGTCGCGGAAAACCTGCTCCAGCTCGATATGCGATCTCTGGAATCGTCCCGTCACGACCGTCTCGTCTCCGGCGCGCTTGCACACTTTCTCCGCGAGGTCGCCATCATGGAACGTCTCGCCTCCAACGACGCTGCCTGACAGCGCATAGGAATACGGTCTGTCGGCGAAATCGAGCCCCATTTCCGAACAATACAGGCGACCGGTCTCAGCATCTACGCTCAGCATACGCTTCTCCTTCAACCCTGCGCTTCTTGCATCGCCTCGCTAACGATCGCGGCTCGCAGTTCTTTCGAGTCTTTCAGCGGCACCACCTGCTGCTCTCTCCGGACAAGGCTCAACGCGTCGTTCGGACAAACGAGCGTGCACAAGCCGCACCCGATACACCTGTCGGTGTTTACCTGAACGACCTCGTCGGCTATGGAAAGCGCGTTCACGTAACACCGCTCGATACACGTCTCGCATCCCGTGCAGGAGCCTTCATCGACCGCACAGAGAAAGTTCGACGTCGCAATGCAATTCGGCTTGTCGTACTTCGTTATCCCCTGCATGAAGTAACAGCAGCAGCCGCAGCAGTTGCAGATGAAGTTTATCTTCTCCTGGCAGTTCTCGGTCAAGTGAACCAGGCCCGCCTCTTCGCTTCTGTCGAGGACGTTCAACGCCTCCTCGGTCGATACATGCTTCCCGAAGCCGTGTTTCACGACGAACTTCGCGAACGGGCCGAACGTCATGCACACATCCAGCGGCCGCTCGCACCATCTACCCATCAGCTTCGCCTGGTGTCTGCAAAAACAGGTCGATACGGCAACGTAATTCGAGTCGTTGATGTATGTGGACGCCTGCTCATACGGGAGCACAAGGACCGGCGGAATACCGGACTGAACCGGCATCACTCGAGGAATCGGTGTCCCGCCCGAATAATGATCCTCCGCGATCAGCTCGAAGAACTCCTCGAAGATCCCGGCAAGCCGACGTTTCTCGGCGCTCTCCTCCCCTTTCATGAACTGCAGCTCCGCCATCCCCGGAAACAGGGCCAAGACACAGTATCTCTTTGTACCATTCCTCTCATCGGCATAGACCAACCCTCTGTCCGCCATCTTGTCCAGGACAGGCACGATTTGATCTACACTTTGCCCGACGCGCCCAGCAATATCCTCCACAGGCTCGGGAGCAAACGAGAGCTGCGCCGCGAGCGCTGCCTCGTCGTCCGTGAAAAGTTCCCGGAACATCCTGTATGCGGCCTCGTTCCTGAACTTCTCCCCTTTCTTACCCGGAAATGGAAACATATGGTTCAGCAATTTGTGGTGCATCATCCCCTCCGCGTATTTGGTTTCATCTCCTTGGCGGAGCCATTTGCGCGCAACGTGCCGGTATTGATAACAGAACGCCGGAAAAGGCCAACAGAATCATATAGGATGACACATGGGGTGTCAATTATTGGGAGTTGTGTAGTTGAACAAACAGGGCCGAGCTTGTAGGGGCGGGGCTTGCTCCGCCCCGCGAACGCGGGCGTCCCGTCGAAGATGCGCCGAGGCGTGCCCGCGGCGGCGGGAATCCAGAGGCAACGGGGCGCAAGATGTTCACGAGGACTGGAGCCCCGCCTGCGCGGGGATGACGACAGGATAGGGTTCCGGAAGCGGAGGCACGCGTGTCCTATCGCGGTCAGTATCTGCGCAGAACTGCCGATCGGTAGCTCCGCGTGCTATACTGTGCGCGTGCGGGTGAGCTGTACGCGCTACTGCATCGATACGAGAATCAATCAGACAGGAGGACCCATCATGGCAGTCACGATCGAGAAAGACGGTCCTGTGACCACCGTCATACTCAGCCGACGGGAAGTGCGCAACGCCGTTGACCGCGACACGGCACAGGCGCTTGCCGACGCGTTCAGATCGTTCGAATCGGACGACGATGCACTCGTCGCAGTGCTCTGGGGTGCGAACGGCACCTTCTGCGCAGGAGCCGACCTCAAGGCCATAGCTGACAGCCGTTACAACCGGATCGAGCCGGATGGTGACGCGCCGATGGGCCCGTCGCGGATGATGCTGAACAAGCCGGTCATCGCCGCTATTGCAGGTCATGCCGTCGCCGGCGGGCTCGAGCTGGCGATCTGGTGCGATATCCGCGTCGCGGAGGAAGATGCCGTGCTCGGCGTGTTCTGCCGACGATGGGGCGTCCCGCTCATGGACTGCGGTACGATACGCCTTCCGCGCCTCATCGGCCTAAGCCGCGCGCTCGATATGATACTCACCGGTCGGCCAGTGACCGCCGACGAAGCGCTGCGCATGGGACTCGTGAACCGCGTCGTACCGAAAGGTACCTCCCGCGAACACGCCGAAAAGCTCGCGCACGAACTCGCCCGGTTACCCCAGACCTGCATGCGCAACGATCGCATGTCCGCATACGAACAGTTCGACCTACCCTTCGCCGAGGCCATGGCCAACGAGTTCCAACACGGGCTCGTCTCACTCGAGGCCGACACACTTCAGGGAGCCGCACGATTCGCCGAAGGTAAAGGCCGACACGGCTCGTTTGATGATATTTGAACGTACCGTCAGGATACACCCCCAGGAGACGAACTCAATCCCAAGGCCGAAGGAGAGTATGGTAGCGTGCACGCTTGCTCAGTGTCATCCGGTAAGGAGAGGAACGATGAAGATCACTTCAAGAGCTTCATAGACGGCCGCTACAGCCAATACGAGGACGACCAACAGATACAGTTGAGCCGAACGTCTCAGCCCCATACGGTAGCCTTGTCCGTGCGTTGCAGCGCCCACGGAGCCCGGCCACAAGAACGCTTTCCCATGAATGTAAACGGCCAACATGGCGAGGATATACCCCTGCCCCTCGATGAGCAGGGTAAGCGAGTGCGGGATCATTCCTCTGGCGAATTCCGGCGTAGTTGGAGACAGCACTAACCCCCACACCACCGCCCGTAACGCTCCTATGAGAAGCCCGCTAAACGGTATGAGGAGCGAGGGTACCGTGATAACTATAAAGGCTCCCGCTATGAGATTCACGGTGAACGTCAACACCATCGCCGATAGCACTTTACCACCACCATACGCACTGCCTACCGCCGCGAGCGGTCCTTCTTCGGTGAAGGCCTGCAGCGCAGCTTCTGACAATGATTGCTGCGGCGACGGATCGAAGAGTATGTATATCATCCCGCAGACAACCAGGCCGTAGTAGACGATGTTCAGGAGAATGTACTCGCGACGGAACTCTCGGATGACCTCCAGCGAACGTTGGATTAGCCGCATAGGCTACTTCGCCTCTGCCTCTACCGCAGGCCGACGTCACCGTTTACGCTTACTGATCGAAGGAGCTCGGCTCAGAACTTTGCGGGTCGTTTCTCGAGAAACGAGGCGACGCCCTCGGCATGTTCCTCGCCGAGCATACAGAACGCTTGCATAGTTGCCTCGTTCTCAAGCGCATCCTGCAAGCTTGACGAAGCGCCCAGACGCAAACCTCTCTTGATCATCTTTAACGCGTTGGGCGGTCCGGCAGCAAACCGCGCCGCCAACTCTTCGGTAGCCGCGACCAACCGGTCGTGCGGGACGACCGCGTTGACTAGCCCGAGTTGCAACGCACCCTCGGCATCAACCGTATCGCCGAGCGCGAGCAGCTCGAACGCTTTCGCATACCCCACCGCATGTTGCAACAGATACGTGGAACCGCCATCCGAGGTAAGACCCCGATGGACGAACGCGAAAACGAATTTCGCCCGCTCGGACGCGATACGCATGTCGCAGGCAAGCGCGATGCTCCACCCCGCACCGACTGCCGGACCGTTTATCGCGGCAATCACCGGTTTCTCGACGTTGTAGAGCGCCGCGACCATCGCGTGGAAGTTCCGGACCGCGCCGCGGATAGCACTCCCCTGCGGATTGGGACTTTGTAACACCTGCGCCATGGCTTTCACGTCGCCGCCCGCGCAAAACGCCGGGTCACGACCCGTAAGAACAATTACCCGCACTTCGGGGTCGTCGCTCGCAGCGGTAAGGGCATCAATGACCTCTCTCGGGGTGACGTTCAGCCGTATGGCGTTACGCACCTCCGGGCGGTTCAGCTCGATCCACAGGCTCCGGTCTTTCTTCGTTACAACGATATCCTCATAAGTCTTGTTTGCCTCGCTCGACATTACGGTATCTCCCGTTCTATCTCAATATGGCCGACCTATGAAACAGCCCCGACGTTCCCTCCCGCACAAGTCTACCGCCAATCAGCGGAATTGTCCAATAGGGTGAATGTGACGCGCCGCGGGCAGTCACGCGCCGGGCGAGACGCCCGGCCTACCGCGTGATGTGGGAGGGCGCCGCTCCCGCGGGGCCTCAGGGAGTCGCTCACCGTTGGGATATGCTCAAAACGAACGGACGAGCCGGAACTCGTCCCTCCCGCAAACCTATCTCGTATAACCTAGCGCCGTATTCCTATGAAGAATGGGATGAGAGACTCCGGAAGGTCAACGTGACCGCCGCCTGGGGTCACCGTGCCAGCTCGTTAAGGTACTGGTTCTGCTGTTGCTGGTAGTTGCGCTGGATGGTGCCAAGTTGCCGTTTAGCGCCCAGATTGGCCGAGGCCGCACCACCGTAATGTGCCTGGTTGTTGTACTGGAACTCGTGCTGGATCTGGAACTGCTGGAGATACGGGCTGGCGCCGTAGTTCACACGACCCTGGCTTCCCGGCGGAATCTGTTGCTGCGGTACAACCTGCTGTTGCGGCATCTGTGCAGGCGGCACAACCTGCGCCCGGACGACCCGCACCTCGCCGGTCGCGTTGTTATACATAAACTGCTTTCCCTCAGGGAGTTGCGGTACCTGGTGCAGATAGCCGTATTGCACCAGCTCGGTCAACGCATGTGGGTACCTGCCTTCCATAGCCTGGAACGCGTTAATCGCCTGTCGGAGTTGGCTCAACCCTATCTGCTGACCCGCCTGCTTCGTGACGCCCTGCAGCGCCTGCGCCTGATTCTTGGCGTTTTCCGCGACAATACCCGTGGTTACCACGGTCTCCGCCGTACATCCTGCGAGCAGCGCCACCA
>Ga0180433_10011984_pt1 | contig 10191 bp, 7 predicted proteins | sample SS_ome_8_FD_132980 | JGI IMG/M metagenome (GOLD analysis project Ga0180433, IMG submission 132980) | Hypersaline lake sediment archaeal communities from the Salton Sea, California, USA - SS_1_D_1 metaG | ecosystem: Environmental > Aquatic > Non-marine Saline and Alkaline > Hypersaline > Sediment...
ACGCCCAGCATCGGATCTCGATGGTCCGAGACGCGGAGATCCACGCCGTCGACATGCGGCAGGAGGCCGTCGCCGAGATCATCGCGGCCTCCGTCTCGGATCTGCTCTTTCTGTCCGAACTGAACGAGCTCGGGCCGTTCCTCTCGGCTGGAACGGTGGAAAGCCGCGAGGCGCTGGCACGGGAGTTCGTCGCTTTCACCCGAGGCCAGAGGGTCTACGACCGGATCTACGTCCTCTCCCCATCCGGGATGGAGCTGCTGCGCGTCGACTCCGAAGACGGCGTGCCGATCCTGGCCGCCGAGGAGGATCTCCGGTTCAGAGGCGACGGGCCCGACTTCCGGGCGATGTCGAGCGATTTTGGAGGTTCGATCTACGTATCGCCGCTCGACGCCAAGGACGTCGAAGGGTCAGGGCAACCGGCTCTTCGCCTCGGACTCGCCCTCGACCCCGGAGGACGGGGTGAGGTCGCCGGGTACCTTCTCCTGAGTCTCAGAGGATCCACCGTGGTCGACGCGTTCGCGCAGGCGCGCCCCATGGGGGAGTCGATCGAGCTGCTGCTCGACGCGAGCGGCGATTGGCTGTACGGACCGACGTCGGACGGCGGGTCGGAATTCACGTTGCCCGGACGGGCGAACGGTCGGTTTCAAGACCTGTTCCCGGAGGCGTGGACGGCCATTGCCGCAGGAGAATCCGGGCAGCCCGAGACGCCGCTCGGCCTCTTTACCTACGACATGTTGAACCCGTACTCCGAGGCCCATGCGGTCCAATCCGAGGTGACGGAGGCCTCGCCGACGTCCGGAACTGTGAACATCGCCGCCTCGTACTGGAAGAACGTCTCATGGGTCCCCGCCGCGGTGATGGCGCGGACGCGAAACGCCGGCACCGCTCACATCGTCGGCTGGGATGCGTTGGGCGTTCTCGTCTTGGGGAGCGGCTCGTGGGCTTTCACGCGGTGGATGAAGAGGAGAAGCGAACTGCATCGGCGAACGGCGATGGAGAAGGAGCTGCTGCAGTCGACGCTGCAGAAGTACATGGCCCCCGAGGTCTGCCATCGCCTTCTGGACGATCCGGCGCGCCACGCCCAGCTCGGCGGTGAGGCGCAGGACGTCGCGGTGCTGTTCGCGGACATCCGCGGCTTCACGCGGTTCGCCGAGCGGAACGATCCCGAGCACGTCGTCGCCGTGCTCAATCGGACGATGACCGAGCTGACCTCGCCGCTGCGGATGTACGGTGGGATCCTCGACAAGTACGTCGGCGACGGCTTCCTCGCCTTCTTCGAAGCCTCGCCCGACCTGGCGGACGCGGCGCGGCGAGCGGTCGACGCGGCCCGCGTCATGCAGCGCGCGTTCCGGAACCTGTGGGCCGACGCCCCCATCGAGGGACTGCGAGAGCTCGGCCTCGGCATCGGGATCAGCATCGGCCGCGTCGTCGTCGGCAACGTCGGCTCGGAGAACGCGATGGACTACACCGTCGTCGGCGACGCGGTGAACGTCGCCGCGAGGCTCCGGGACCTCGCCGATCCGGGCGACGTCCTCGTGTCGCAATCCACGCACGGTTTGCTTGAGGGGGAAGACGACGCCGTTGTCCTGCCGCGGACCGAGCTCCGCGGACGACGGGAGCCGATGGACGTGTTCAGGCTTCGGCGCGTTGACCTAGACGAACCTGGCGCCGGATGACGAAACGAACCGTCGCGGGGCCCCACAAGGTCAAGGCCGTCGAGCCGATTCGGGTCACCCTGCCCACCGGTTCCGGTACGCCCCGATCGGGCGTCTCCGCCGGCGCGTCCTTGACCCGCTCCACGGCCGCGGCTATAGTGGGCCGCGATGCACGCTCATGGGGAGTACGCATACATCCGCGCACGTACGTCGGTCGGGTAGCCGCCTGACCGCGTCCCCATCGATTCACCCCTCTCTCATCTAGAGATTTCAAGCCGCGGCTCAGGATGCTGCCCGACCGTCCGTTTCACTCTCGGCAGGCTCAGCCGTTCGGAAGGCTCAACACGAAACGGGAACCGTTGGACAGAAGGAGAGAACCGCATCATGAACAATCACCAGAAGGTCCTGCTGGCGTATTCCGGGGGACTCGACACGTCGGTGATCGTCCCCTGGTTGAAGGAGAGCTACGGATGCGAGGTCGTCACGTTCACCGCCGACGTGGGGCAGGGAGCGGAAGAGCTGGAGGGACTCGAGGAGAAGGCGCTCGCGAGCGGTGCGAGCAAGGCGATCGTCGCTGACCTGCGCGAGGAGTTTCTGACGGATTACGCGTTCCCCGCGCTGCGCGCCGGAGCGATCTACGAGGGGACCTATCTCCTCGGAACCGCGACCGCCCGACCGGTCGTCGCCAAGAAGATGGTCGAGGTGGCGCATCAGGAGGGGGCCGATGCCCTCTCGCACGGCTGCACGGGAAAGGGGAACGATCAGGTCCGCTTCGAACTCACGTTCAAGGCGCTCGCCCCGACGCTCCCGGTGATCGCCCCGTGGCGCGATCCGGCGTGGACGATCGAATCGCGCGAGGACGCCCTGGCGTACGCCGAGGCGCACGGAATCCCGGTGGCGAGTTCGATCGCGTCAATCTACAGCCGCGATCGCAACCTCTGGCACATCAGTCACGAAGGCGGTGACCTCGAGAATCCGTGGCACGAGCCGGACGGGAGCCTGTTCTGCCTGACGGCCTCTCCGGAGGCGGCGCCGGAGGATCCGGAGTACGTCGTGATCGACTTCGCACACGGAACGCCGATCGGGCTCGGCGGCTCGACCCTGGGTGCGGTCGAGCTGATGTCCGCGCTCAACGAGATCGGCGGCGTACACGGCATCGGGCGTGAGGACATCGTCGAGAATCGCCTCGTCGGGATGAAGTCGCGCGGCGTCTACGAGACGCCGGGAGGCACGATCCTCTACAAGGCGCTCGCCGCGCTGGAGGCCCTCTGTCTCGATCGCCGAGCCGCCCACTACAAGGCGCTGATCGCCCAACGATACGCCGAGCTCGTGTACAACGGGATGTGGTTCACGCCGCTGCGGGAGGCGTTCGACGCGTTCGTCGGAGAGCTGGCGAAGACCGTGACCGGTTCGGTCCGGATGAAGCTGTACAAGGGACGGTGCTCCGTCGTCGGCCGGACGTCGCCGTTCTCTCTCTACAGCGAGGATCTTGCGACGTTCGGGCAGGACAACGTCTACAACCAGGCCGACGCGACCGGATTCATCAACCTGTTCGGCCTGCCGCTGACCGCCTCCGGCCGCTCCGGCCAGCGGGTCATCGAGTTCGCCAACGTCGGGCTGCGGAGTTAGCGAGATGGCCGATCACCTGCAGTCTACGACGATGTGGGGAGGGCGGTTCACCGAGCCGCTCGCCCCGTGCGTTCGGACCCTGAACGCGTCCCTCCCGTTCGACGTACGGCTCGCCGCCGTCGACATCGAGGGGAGCGTCGCGTACGCGGCCGCCCTTCGCGACGCCGGGCAGCTCGAGTCCGACGATTACGACGCGATCGTCGCGGGGCTCGAGACGATCGCCGAGGAGGTCGTCGCCGGCGCGTTCGATCCGCACCCCGGCGCCGAGGACATTCACACCGCCGTCGAACGACGGCTTCACGAGTTGATCGGGGATCCGGCCGGCCGGCTCCACGCCGGACGCTCCCGCAACGACCAAGTGGCGACCGATCTGCGGCTCTACCTCGTGCGATCGATCGACGCGCTCCGCGAGCAGGTGCGTCACGTTCAGGGAGAGATCGTGACCAAGGCCGAGGGGCACAAGAGCGTGATCATGCCCGGGTACACGCACCTTCAACCCGCCCAGCCGATCCCGTTCAGTCACTGGCTCCTGTCGTTCTTCTGGAAGCTCGACCGCGACCACGAGCGATTGCTTGCGGCGCGGCAGGGGGCGAACGTCTGCCCGCTCGGCTCCGGCGCGCTCGCCGGCAATCCGCTCGGAGTCGATCGTGAACGGCTGGCGGCCGCTCTCGGCTTCGACGGCGCGTCGGAGAACAGCCTCGACTCCGTCGAGGATCGAGACTTCGTCTTGGATCTCCTGTTCGCCGCGAGCCTGTTGCAGACGCATCTGAGTTCGCTGGCCGGGACGCTGATTCTCTGGTCGAGCGGCGCATTCGGGTTCGTCACGCTGCACGAGAGCCACTGCACGGGATCGAGCCTGATGCCCCAAAAGCGGAACCCGGACGCGCTCGAACTCATCCGCGGCAAGACGGGACGCGTCATCGGGCACCTCACGGCCCTGCTTGTCACGTTGAAGGGCCTGCCGTCCGGCTACAACAAGGACCTGCAGGAGGACAAGGAGGGGCTGTTCGACGCGATCGACACGCTGCGTCTGGAGCTGCCGATCGTCGCCGACGTGATCCGGCGGACGAAGGTGAACGCGGCCGCCATGGCTGGCGCGCGCGCCCCGGATCTCCTGGCCACTGACCTCGCCGATTACCTGGTCCGAAAGGGCGTTCCGTTCCGCGAGGCGCATCACGCCGTCGGACAGGTCATCCGCCGAGCCGAGGCGCTCGGCACGTCGGTCGACCGGCTTCCCGTTTCGGCGTATCGCGAAGCGCACGCCGGATTCGACGCCGACGTCCACGGCGTGTTCGACGTGCACCGCGCCGTGTCGCAGCGAACGTCGAAAGGCGGAACGGCCCCGACGGCCGTCGAGGCACAGCTCGAACGTGCCCGTGCGATCCTCGAGCGCTCTCGGACGGAAGAGACGCCGTAGCGGGAAGGCCTCCGCTCGCCGCGGGCGGCCGTCTGGCGTCGCAAGATGCTCCAGTTCATCGAGGGAGGGCCGCCGACCGACCATGCGTGGGAGGGCTCGGTTCCCATCGGCCCACGTGTCCGACGCCGAAGCCGTTACCGGACTCCTGATCGAGCTCGATTGCGACTTCGGGCTCTGCCGGACGACGACCGACGCTTCGTGAAAGAGGAGTTTCGAGTAGCTGCTTCTGGCTGACGATTCCGTCTCGAACCGCGACGGCTCGACCGGTGCGCCTTGTTCGACGATGATGGCGCTTCACCAGCGCCGACCGGTGGAGTCAACGGCTCTTGCAGTGACGTTTCGTTGCGCTTCGCCATCCCGCCTTCTACACTCGTTTCGTCGGAGACCATCGGGTTCTCGTTACGCCCGAGTGCGAAAGGTGAGCCGATGCGACGCGTCGGCTCGGATGAAGGGGGCACTCGATGACGAAGCGGACCATTGCCGAGCCGTACAAGATCAAGGCCGTCGAACCGATCAAGGTCACCACGCCGGCCTACCGAGAGGAGAGGATTCGCGAGGCCGGCTACAACACCTTCCTCCTGCACAGCGAGGACGTGACCATCGACCTGTTGACCGACTCGGGGACGTCGGCGATGAGCGATCGCCAGTGGGCCGGCCTGATGCTCGGCGACGAGGCGTACGCCGGATCGCGCAACTTCTACCATCTCGAGGAGGCGGTCCGCGAGGTCTACGGGTTCAAGCACGTCGTACCGACCCATCAGGGGCGCGCCGCGGAGCACATCACCTCGCAGCTGCGGATCGAGCCGGGGCAGTACGTGCCGATGAACATGTACTTCACCACCACACGCGAGCACGTCGAGCGCGCCGGCGGAATCTTCTACGACTGCATCATCGCCGAGGCGCACGACCCGGCGAACCGCCATCCGTTCAAAGGAAACGTGGACATCGCCAAGCTCGACAGGCTGGTCGCGGAGAAGGGGGCCGACGCGATCGCCTACCTCTCGATCGCGCCGTGCGTCAACATGGCCGGCGGTCAGCCGTTCTCGATGGCCAACCTCCGCGACGTCTCGGTGTGGGCCGATCGGCACGGAATTCCGATCATCTTCGACGCCACCCGGGCACTGGAGAACTGCTACTTCATCCAGCAGCGCGAGGAGGGGTACGCCGATCGCTCGATCCGCGAGATCTTCAAGGAGCTGATGAGCTACGGCGAGGGGTGCACGATGTCGTCGAAGAAGGACAACCTCGTCAACATCGGCGGATTCCTCGCGACGAACAACGACGACTTCTTCCTCCGCGCCAAGGAGATGGTCGTCGTCTTCGAGGGGCTGCACACCTACGGCGGGATGTCCGGCCGCGACATGGAAGCGCTCGCCCGCGGGATCGAGGAGATGATCGAGGACGCTCACGTCGCCAGCCGCGTCCGACAGGTCGAGTACCTCGGCGGCCGGCTGCTCGACGCCGGGGTCCCGATCGTCGAGCCGGTCGGAGGCCACGCCGTCTTCATCGACGCGCGACGCTTCCTGCCCGACATGCCGCAGGATCACTTCCCGGCCCAGGCCCTCGCCGCGGCGCTGTACGTCGACTCCGGCGTCCGCTCGATGGAGCGCGGCATCGTCAGCGCCGGCCGGGACCCGGAGACCGGCGACCACCGTCACCCGAAGCTCGAGCTCGTCCGACTGACCGTCCCGCGCCGCGTGTACACGAACCTGCACATGGACGTCGTCGCCGAGAGCTGCACGGCGCTGCTCGAGGAACGCGACTCGATCCGGGGGTTGAAGATGGTCTACGAACCGGAGAAGCTCCGCTTCTTCCAGGCCCGATTCGAGCCGCTGGCGTGAAGAGGTCTTGGTAGGCGGTCTCGGCGCCGGCCGGCGAGATCCCGCCGGGACTGCGGAGGATCTGGGCACATAACCTATCCCACCGGCTGGACGTCCGTCTTCCTGCGCCGCAGGAACCCCAGTGCGGCGAGCCCGAGGAGCGCCATGCCGGTCCACAGGACGAACGGAAAGCGCGGGCCGTAGACGGCGAGGGCGTTGCCGAGCGGGGGAGCGATCAGGCCGCCGACGCGCGACAGCGTCATCGCCAGCCCGATCGCCGTCCCGGCGTACTCCGCTCCGACGCCGTCCACCTCGGTCGTTGTGGCCATGAACACCGCCATGAAGCCGTCGCGCACGGCGCCGGTCATCAGGACGGCGAACCAGATGATCGCGCCGTCGACGATCGAGAGGAGTCCGATTCCCGTGGCGATCATCAGCGTCGCCGCGACCAGGAGCCTCCTCCTCGAGCCGATCCGATCGGAGAGCATCGCCAACGGGAAGACGGCGAGCAGGCTGACGGCGTGGAATCCGGCCAGGGAGGCGTCGGCGCGGGCCGCGGACCATTCGATCCCGCGCAGATAGAGCGGCAAGTAGCCGAGGAGTCCCTGGACGGCGCCCCCGACGCCGAGCAGAGCGACGCCCAGGACCCAGACGTCGCGAAGACGGACCACGTGAGAGAGCGTCCGCCGGATCGATGGCCCCTTGCTCCCTTCCGTCAACCGGGCACGCTCGCGCGGGGCGACCCGCGTGAGCGCCCAGGGGAGGCTCATCAGGACACCGATCCCCCCGTAGAGGAACAGGACGTGCCGCCAGCTGCCGAGCCAGGGGGAGAGAACGGTCGCGCTGATCAGCGATCCGATCATGAAACCGAGCGCCATCCCGCCGGAGACGGCCGCGTGGGCCGAACCGCGTCTCCTTCCCGAGAACCACATCGTGCAGACCTTGTGCAGGTTGATCGGGATCGCCGCCGCCACGAGGCCGTTCAGGAAGACGGTGAACGTCATCGTGGCGAGGCCGTTCGCCAGTCCCCTCGACGCGCCGGTCACGCCGAGCAGGAGGCACGCGGTGACGAGGGTCCGCTTCGTGCCGAAGCGATCGACGATCATCCCACCGGCGAGGCTCGCGAACAGCCCCGCGAACGAGGCGATTCCCCAGACCGCCCCGACCTGGATGAGGCTCAGCCGAAGGTCCTCGGCGATCTCCGCGAAGAGGACCGGCATCGCCATCGACGGCGCGGCGACGGCGAGCGTCGCCGTGAGCCCTGAAAGGGCCAGCATGTACCAGGGATATCTTGAACGGCCCGTCTCGCGATCGGTTCTGCCCACCGGACGGTCTCCTTCGTGCCTTGGCGCCTCGAGTTCTCGCATGAGGCGGCTCCACGCTCTCGTGCCTCCGTGTCGACGAGCACGAATCCGTTGCTCCCGGCAGGAGGAGGCCATCGATGCCCGCGTTGATTCGCTGGGATTCCCGGCGTATCAGCCCTCCTTGCGCGTCAGAGGAAGGTCCCGAGCGCGATCAGCACGGTGATGGCAGCAAAGAGGAACGGAATGGCCTTACCCATGGCGGCGGTCGTCCGTCGGTAGGCGATGAAGCTGGCGATTGCCATGACCCCGGCGTAGGCGGTCGCTGCGATCCCGACGACGGTAGCGACACGGCCGACGTAGATCCCGAGCAGGACCATCGCCATCGGCAGGCCGCCGAGGAAAAGAAACATGAACCCAATGCCGTGCCACATGGCGCGAACCATCCCGGCTTCGTTGACCGGCGTATCCTTGAAGCCCCTGAGAGCGGGCACCGTTGACGCGAAGTGGACAGTCCCCAGAAGAATGGCGATCCCCGAGCCGACCAAGACGAGCACGTCGTTCATTCCTCTCACCCCCACGCCAGCGTAGGTCTCACCGGAAGCGACGTCAAATCGGAGATGTCCGGGAGGTCACGAGCCAACGGATGATACGGCTCGCCTCACGCGAGCCGCCGGGCTCGAATTATCACTCCGTGCGAGGCTCTGCTTGTGAAGGCCTTCACACGTAGGCTACTGATACCCGATCCAGCTCGCGAAGCTGTCGACGCTGAGGATGAACCGCAGCAGGAATCGCTTGATGATCTCGTCCGTCACGCCGCCTTGCACATCCAAGTCCGCTTCGATGATCGGGTCTCCGTCCTCGTCCAGGAACGCCCTGCAGAAGCGCTTGCCCTGGTTGTACCCGTTGACGGTCCAGATCGTAGGCGGGCTGGACATCCCGAAGCCCGATCGGGCCATCAGGCTCTCGTAGTTGTCGGGATCGTCCTCATCGTCGTCGTAGACGTAGAGGCTGAAGTTCAATCCCGACTCGATGGATATGCGCCACATCGGGTCGCCAGCGCCGTCCGTGTCGCGTTCGTAGGTGATCACGTCTCCCAGCGTGTCCAGGATATCCTCGATCTGCTGGGCCGAGAGGTCGGTGAACGTCCATCGCTCACCGTCTGCGAGAGTCGAGCCCGATCCGACGACGAGAAGCCCGAGCGCCAGAACCAGTGCGACGAGGCCGCGCTTGTTGGTCGACATGGATACGCCTCCTTCGATGGGAACAATGTACGAGTGCAGTCTCTTCATGTCAAACCCTCAGATCGAGGCATACTCCCCTTCTAAATCAACGATTATCATGAAAGTCGAGGGGAAGAGCCGGCAAAAACGGAGGCGCGAAGCGGGTGTTGCCCAGCCCGCTTTGCAGACACGCCCCCGTCTCGGCCGGGCTTCTGTGGACTCACCGATCGTGCTATTCTCCGACTCGGAATGAGCCTCATCCTGGCGGTACGAGACGATCGGGACGTCGTCGTGGCGAGCGACGGTCGTGTACTGGGGGAGAATCTCGGTGTGATGTCGAACGATTCACTGAAGACCCTGGCGCTCAACGCGACGGTGTGCCTCGGTTTGGCCGGCTCGACGGACGCGATGCGACTGGTGCTGGACTCGCTCGGCATCAAGTGTCGCGGGAGCCATCCGATCGACCTGCTCGGTGTGTGCCAGGAGGTGGCCTGCCCGGTGGACGTCGATTACCGCGACGCGCGCGACGAGGTGACGAGCGTGCTTCGATGGATGACGCGCCGCGTGGTGATCCGATCCCGCTTCGTGCGGAACCCGGCGGTGATCCTCGCGGGGCGGTCGGTCGAGCGTCCCGCCCTCTGTCAATGGAGCCGCGACGCCCGCCTGCTGGAACCGACCGGTGCGGACGGCTACTCCGAGGCGATCGCCGGAAGTCTGCCGGAGCGGGGCTCCGGCGAGTGGGACGAGCTCTATCGGATGGTGCGCGGGAGGCGTTCGACCGAACGGGCGGAGGAGAGGCTGACCCGCGCGGTGCAGTTCTGCGCTCGATACTTCGGCGCTCGCGGCCCGGTCAGCGAGACGGTCTTCCTTCGGCGCCTGTCTCGGGGCTTCGAGCTCGAGCGGGCCGAGGCGACGCTGTCGGCGGGCCCTTGATCGGCCGGTGGATCGGGCCTAATCTTGCAGTCCGTCGGATTGCGGCGGCTGGACTGCTGATGTCGCGCGAAGGAGGCGGGGATGCCGCTCCATCGACACGAGTGTGAAGCCTGCGGGAACCGGTTCCGCGTTCTCGTGCTCCCGGGGGCGGAGAACGAGACGCCGGCCTGCCCCGTGTGTGGAAGCACGGCGTCGCACCGGTTGATGCCGCTC
>Ga0180433_10011986_pt1 | contig 10190 bp, 8 predicted proteins | sample SS_ome_8_FD_132980 | JGI IMG/M metagenome (GOLD analysis project Ga0180433, IMG submission 132980) | Hypersaline lake sediment archaeal communities from the Salton Sea, California, USA - SS_1_D_1 metaG | ecosystem: Environmental > Aquatic > Non-marine Saline and Alkaline > Hypersaline > Sediment...
GTTAAGATCCCCTCTCCGGCTTTTTGGGGTACACTCAATAATGCATCAAAATAAAAGCTATTTACTATGATTTTTATTAATGGATAATATATATTTGTATACTCCATTCTTTTATGTAAAAATTATGGTGAGTTTCAATCAAATTATATTTAAAATTCATACACAATCTCTACTTATAAATTTGTGGGGCTATATAACAAACCACCGCTTTAAGGGATTTGTACTGTTACCTCAGGAAGAAAAATCATTATCAAAGTATATCGCTAAAAAATAAGTATTCATCATTTTAAATTAAATAAATTATGACCAATAAATTATTAAACAGGCGTTCATTTATAAAAACCGGTTCATTAGCAATCGGATTAACAGCAATTAATCCCGCAGAAGCCGGTATTACGCAAAACAAAGTCAAATTCAATGATTCCCGCATAAAACTGAGTCTTGCGGCATATTCATTCAGAACCCAGTTTAGAAACAATGAACTGACAATGGAAGAATTCATTGATTATTGCGATAAACTGAATCTGGATGGCACTGAACTGACTTCATATTTTTTTAAGTCTGATGAAGATTCTTATCTGCTTGGACTTAGAAATAAATGTTTCCATTTAGGACTGAATATCAGTGGTACGGCAATCGGCAACAATTTTATTACACCTGACGATAATAAAAGAAGAGATGAGATCGATAAGGCAAAAGTCTGGATCGATAAAGCAGCAGTACTTGGCGCCCCCTCGATAAGGGTTTTCGGAGGAGGTCATATTCCTGATGGTTATTCGGAAAAAGATGGGTATGACTGGGTAATACCGTCATTGAAGGAATGTGTTGATTATGCTGCTACCAAAGGGATTGTCCTTGCTATTGAGAATCATGGTGGGTTTCCTACCACATCTGAACAGGTAATCAGGATCATTTCGGAAATAGATTCTCCATGGTTAGGCGCTAATCTGGATACGGGAAATTTCACACAGGACTGGTACAAACAGATGGCCGAAGTGATACCTTATTCTGTAGTTGTTCAGTTAAAGGTTAATCTGAGATCAACCGTAAAAAATGGCAGACGTATAACCACCGACGCAGAACGGATAGTAAATATGCTAAAGAATGAGGGATACCGGAGATACCTTGTACTTGAATATGAAGAAGACTCACCGTATGATGACATTCCTGTATGGATTGACAGATTACAACAATGTATCGGATGACAATTAGGTAATTCATTAAATGAGCCTCTCCTTATTTACACCTGATTATACAAAAAACCGAATTGTATAAGTCGACAGTCGGATTGAACCGCATTCGTTTAAAGAAATAGATTGTGACATTACTAATCCAGTAAATGAAATCGTAAAATACGGAAAGCATATTACCTGAAAATCATTTCAGGAAGATAGTTTAGAAAAATCATTATGCAATCATCTTTTTGGATTGTTCCTAACTTTATTTCTATATTTGTTCAATCTTGAGAAACAATCCATGCCTGACTTGACAAATAAAAATATTGACTTCCTTTGGCGCTCTTTCCTTAAAGGCGATGACAAAAGTTTTTCCATAATATATCAGCAACACATCGAAGGATTGTTCTCTTATGGTTTAAAATTGAGTCCCGACCGGGAAATTGTAAAAGACTGCATACAGGAGGTATTCATTGATTTGTTTCAAAAGCGCAATAAAATAAATATTGAAATTAAAAATCTTAAGTCATACCTTTTTGTAGCCCTAAGAAACTGCATCATAAAAAAAATTACTCAAACAAGAAAGTATGAACCTTTAGAATTAAATGAAGATAAAAAGGAAATTAATTTTCATGTTGAATATAGTTTCCATGATAAGCTCATTGAACTTGAAATATCAAATGAAATCAAAAATAAACTGCACAATGCTATAAATAATCTGCCTGACAGGCAAAAGGAAATCATCTATCTCAAGTTTGAAGAAGAAATGAATTATGACCAAATAGCAAAAGTCTTGAAAATATCAATAGAATCGGCCCGAAAACTAATGTACAGGGCACTATTATCACTAAGAGAAATAATCGATCCCGGTAAAATAACCTCTATTTTATAATAATCCGTATGTTTTTAGTATATCAGCCAGATCGGGATGTGATCCGGCATATTCCCGCAAGGCAATAAGATACTTTAGGGCATAATCAACCCGGCTCTTTCCCTGTTTAAAATATATTCACGAATCGAATCTTTACGTAAAAGTTTTCTTTTTTTCTCCGGATCCAAATGAATTTCTTTATTTCCCGGAATAAGAGATTCCAAAGGTATTCCAAGATACCTGTTCAATAAAGTTATCATCTTTACTGTTAATGGCCTTTTCCCATGCAAAACTTCTGACACCCTTGTTTTCCCTCCGAATAAAGGTGCAATATCAATTTGTCTCAAATTCATCTGCTCCATTCTGAACTTTATTGCTTCCGCCGGAGTTGGTTTTCCGATTGCGAAATGCATTTGTTCATATTTCTCAATAAGCAAAGATAAAAGTTCAATTTCTTCACCTTCTTTACTATCAGGAACTATAGCATTTTCGTTTTGATTGATCAGGGTATAAATTCGATCACATGCTTCATTATATTCTTGTTCTGTTTTTATTATCTTAGCTTTCATACGTTTAAAATTTCATAATTATCTGAAAATAAACTAATTAAAAATTTAAGGACATATGGAACCGTTCGTTCCTCACTCTCGCATATTCTTTTTTAATCATACACTTTTATGTTATTTTTTGATTAAAAAAGAACATGCTCGTTTCATACTTTATCCTTTTTGCGTCTATTTTATCATACTCTTCATGAGTACCAAACCTTACCATAAAATCGATAGGTAAAATTCGACGTCTTTTTATATTTAAAATGTATCTTTGTAAAAAATACATACTGAAAATGAAATATACAATAACAATTGATGATAGTACACAAGCTGGTTCAGGCCTTCTTAAAGTTGCTATGAGCATAGCAAAAATTTATAAATCAGTGAAAGTGTCAAAAATAAGTAAAGAAGATGAATGGATTGCCATGAAAATTGAAAAATCAAAAAAAACAGGAAAGGCTGATAAACAAAAAATAATGAAACGCTTCAATATTCAGTAAATGAAGGTTGAGTTTTCAAAAGTATTCGATAAACAAACTTCTCGAATTCACGATAAAATTATTTTAAAACGGATTGGAACTGTTATAAAGAAAATAATGGATTCCAATTCACTGCAAGAAGTATCAAACATAAAACCTATTAAAGGTTTCCCTGGTTATTACCGTATTCGATTGGGGCAATACAGACTAGGAATATCATTAGAAGGTGATACGGTTTGGTTTCATTTTTTTGGTAAAAGAAATGAATCAACATATAAAAAATTTCCGTAGTTTTGGTAATTGAAAGCAATTTACAATAACTGAGGAAAAATTAACACAGATAAATCGCTAATTAATACAATGTTTTTTAAAAATAGTTTTTCCAAATTTTTCAAAAAAAATACAATTTCATGTCCATGTTTTAACTACTTATAACCCCTAATACCAAACAAGTAAATTGACAGTGGATAAATTTCTTAAATATTTCGAAGACAAAAAGTTTGTTAGATGGGTACTTAATCCTGATAATGAACTAAATAATTACTGGAAAATATATCTTGAAGACAATCCATCCGAAAAAGAAGATATAGAATTAGCCCGTCTGGTAATTTTCCAACTCCAGTCTAAAAAAGAAAATAATATCAGCACTGAATCAATCGACTTGCTCTCAGATATCATCAGACAATTAGAACAAATACAAAAGAAACAGAAGGTACGCAGAGTTTTTACCTCCTTATTAAAATATGCGGCAGTCGGACTCCTGTTCTTTACGCTTGGTATAGCTGTATATTATTTCCAAAAACCTGATCAACTGAAAGGAATATCTGAACAGTTGGCTTTGATGCCGGACGAAAACAATTCACAACTTATTTTGGGCGGCGGGGAAAATGTCCCTATTGCCCGGAAAGAATCGACCGTCGAGTACCAATCCGACGGAAAAATCGTGATCAACAAACAGGATACCGTTCTTACAAAAACAGATAAACAAAAGCAGGAATTAAATCAATTGGTTGTCCCTTACGGAAAAAATTCATCCATTAAACTGCCCGACGGGACTATTGCATACTTAAATGCCGGTTCCCGCTTGATTTACCCTTCCTTTTTTAAAGGAAATATGCGAGAAGTTTTTCTTATCGGTGAAGGTTTTTTTAAAGTAACCCATGATGAAAAAATGCCTTTCATTGTACAAACGAACGATTTGAATATAGAAGTTCTGGGTACCGAATTCAATGTATCGGCATACCCTTCGGATAAATTTGTTGAAACAGTATTGGTTCAGGGCAAAGTAAAATTAAATGAAAAGGGATTTCAGCCACTTAAAAAGGATTATATTTTGGAGCCTGACCAATTGGCGGTATTCAACCGCGGAATCGCTGAAATTAAAATTTCCAAAGTGAATGTTATAAATTACGTTGCATGGCATGAAGGATTTATGAATTTCGAAAGTTCGGACTTAAGCAGGATAGTCAAAAAACTGGAACGTTATTATGATATCAGCATAATGTTCAGTGATCCTATGCTTGGAATACGTTCCATCTCCGGGAAACTGGTTTTGAAAGAAGAAAAGGAATGTGTTTTAAATATATTGGCAGAAACTGCATCTGCCGAATTAGTTAAAATAAATGAAACGACCTACATGTTAAAATAAATTTGTCAGAGTGCCTACGCGACGAACTAATAATAAAAGTTTGCTAAGCAAACCTATAATTTCCCCGCTCAGAAGCCGGAGTGCAAAACCATATATGCTGAAATAAAAAAACCGGAAAGTGTCCTACCACTATCCGGTTCTAAAATAGTTAATATTTTATCTTAAAAACTGTGTAAAATTATGAAAAAATTGCGAAAAGGCTATCTTTTCAAGAAAAAAGGTAGCAATTTAAATTTAAAAAAAATGAAGTTAACATTACTGTTTTCATTTTTAGTTTTCTCGGCGGCTTGGGCAGAATCATACTCCCAAACCACGAAGTTAAGCTTAGACCTGAAAAATGCTTCCGTAAAAAAATTCATTCAAGAAGTAGAAGATCAGACTGATTTCTTTTTCTTGTATCAGGACGAGGTAATTGAAAAAGGACAAAAAATTACCATCCAGGTAAAAGACCAATCTTTGGAAAAAGTTCTTCAATTATTTGAGGAACAGGCATCTGTTGTCGCAGAAATTACTGATAACCAGATTGTCCTGAAAAACAAGATCATCAAACACAAAAAAGCAGTTCAGCAACCCGACAGACAAATTAATGGTTTTGTCTCCGATCAGGATGGTCAGCCACTGCCTGGAGTTACTATCATCGTTAAAGGTACAACTATGGGAACGGTTACTAATGCTGATGGGGAATTTTCCCTTACTATTCCTGCTGATGCAGAAACCCTGCAATTCTCGTTTGTAGGGATGAAGACACAGGATATCTCCGTTGTCGATAAAACCACATTTACCGTAATGATGAAGGTCGATGCTATTGGCTTAGAGGAAGTAGTAGCCATTGGTTATGGTACCGCCCGGAAGAAGGACCTGACAGGTGCAGTAGTAAATGTAAATGCCGAGGAATTGATGAAATACAAACCAGAAAGTGTTTCCGATTTATTACGATCGGCAGTACCAGGATTAAAAGTTGGATACAGCACTAATGCACGGGCAACACCTGACTTTTATATCCGGGGTGATAATACAATTAAAGCTGATGCCGGCGACGAAAGAAATGCAAATGCTCCCCTGATAGTGGTTGACGGGGTAATTTTCAACGGTTCATTAACGGAACTAAATGTAAACGACATAAAAAGTATTGATGTTTTGAAGGATGCAAGTGCAGCATCAATTTATGGTTCGCGGGCTTCAAACGGAGTAGTTGTATTTACCACTAAAAAGGGCGAATTAGGTAAACCCAAAATTCGTGTGAGTGCAAAATATGGAATTGTAACTAGTACTAAGAGACTTACATCTTTCAATGCTGATGAAGTACTGATTTGGCTTGAAGAGATGAATGAGTCTGTTGACAATTTGCTTCAGAATGAATGGTCAATATATGATCCCTATGATCGTTTGCCCGATCAGTTCAAAGACGACTGGCTGGAAGCGAATGGTATTCATGGAGAAACTGACATGAATATAATTGAAAACAGATGGCTCGATAATTTTGGATTTGAAGCCAATGAAAGAGAAAATTATTTTGCCGGAAAATCTTACGACTGGCAGAATTTTCTTTTTCAAACCGGTCATCGCCAGGATTATAACTTGAGTGTCTCCGGTAGAACCGACAGGGTAAGCTATTACTGGTCGATGGGTATGCGCGATAATAAGTCGGTGCAGGTAGGAGACTCGTTTAAAGCAATAACTTCGCATTTAAATCTTGATGTGACCGTAACCGATTATTTAAAAGTTGGATTAAATGCCAACTTTTCATACGAAGATGAAGGCCAGCAATCTATTGGTAATGGCGGATATGAAACGCTGTCGCCTTATGACATGCCTTGGATAAACGATACATGGAAAAACGATTTACCAAGAACAAGAGAAAATCTGGCACTAGCTGCTTCAGGTTCTAACCGAAGCAATCCACTATTAAATCCTGCATATGTGACCAGGGACCACGACAGGTATCGAATATTTCCGACTATATATGGAAAATTAACATTACCTTATGGTATTACATTTACTTCTCGGTTTACACAGCGAATTGATTTCAACACAAGGTTACAGTTCAACGATCCGGCTCATCCGTTATGGACACATAACGGTGAAGTTAGAAGAAGACACAATAAGTTCTATGGCTGGCAAACCGATAATATTCTGAACTGGAACAAACAATTTAACGAACATCGTTTTGATGTTACCGGATTATGGAATGCAGAAGAAAATAAAAGTTGGTTTACCGATTCTTTTACGTCCCAATTATCACCTAACGCAGCGCTGGGGTATCACGAAATGGCATTCGGACTTTCACCCTCTACTGATTCAAATGATGAATCCAATTCAAGGACCGCATTAATGGGAAGGGTAAACTATGCCTACAGATCAAAATATTATCTGTCAGCATCTATCCGCCGTGATGGTTATTCACGATTTGGTCGAGAAAATCTGAATGCTACATTCCCATCTGTATCAGCAGGATGGACTATTAGCAATGAAGAATTTATGGCATCAGCACCTTCGTGGCTGAACTTTTTAAAACTCCGACTTTCGTGGGGTGTAAACGGGAACAGTAGTGGTTTAGGGGCATACGCCGCTTTTGCAAGTTTAAGTGACAATAAATTTTTATTATACGATAACGGATATCTCTTATCTTCATATTTAGGTGTTAACCGGCTGGGAAACAGCAGTCTGGCATGGGAGAAGAATCAGGCATGGAATTTAGGTATTGATTACGGTTTTTGGGATGGACGTGTAAGAGGTTCTTTGGACGTTTATACTTCGGAAACTACTGACTTGTTGCTGGACAAAGTGCTCCCAATTATTACAGGTTTTAGTTCGGTAACAACTAATGTAGGTAATTTAAGGAATATGGGATTCGATTTGGCTATAAATACCATCAATGTTGAAAATCGGAATTTTCGCTGGACAAGCAGTATGAATATTCATTATAACAAAAATGAAATTGTATCATTGACAGGTGAAAAAGTACCTGTATTGGATGAAGATGGAAATCCCGTATTAGACGGTAGCGGAAATCCTGTATTGGAAGAACCTGACGATACCGATAACGGCTGGTTTATAGGAGAAGATAAAGATGTCATTTGGGATTACGAAGTAGATGGAATTTATCAGTTGGGCGAGGAGGCCGAGGCTGCACAGTTTAATCAATTCCCTGGTGATTTTAGAATAGTAGATCAAAATGGTGATGGCGTCCTAACTATGGAAGATAAAGTTTTTCAAGGTACCAGAAACAATCCATGGTATTTAACATTTACCAATGATTTTAGTTACAAACAATTTGATGTTGGGCTGGTATTTCTGTCCAAGTTAGGGTATCTAGGAAGAGCAACTGCTGGAAACTACGATTTACATTTGAATAATGCTCAAGCGTATATTAAAAACCATAACTGGTTCAATATTCCATATTGGACACCCGACAATCCAATTAATGACTATGCAAGGATAAATTCAATAACTCCGGTAAATTTAAATATATGGACACCAAGAAATTATGTAAGGTTGCAAACCTTCTCGTTGGGATATACAATACCTGATTATTTTTTGGAAAAAATTAAATTTTCAAATGCACGTGTATCATTTAATATTGAAAATGCTTTTGTTCTCACAAAATGGGAACTGGGAGATCCGGAATCAAGGCTCGAAATGCCACGGGTATTTTCATTTAGCTTGGATTTAACTTTTTAAGGACATAATTAGAAATGATAAAAATTATTGATATGAAAAGAATAAAATATTTAATACTGACAATTTTCATCATCACCTCATTTTCTTGTGAAGATGATTTTTTGAATAAGAATCCATTATCATTCTTAAGCCCTGAAAACACCTATGTTGATGCTGCCGGACTTCAGGCAACATTGGACAGGGCAATTAGAGGCATTTACGATCAGATTAACGGCGACACCTCACCTATGATGTTTCAACAGAATACAAGTGACAACTCGGTAGTGTCAGTAATTGTAGCGCGACCCTGGGGTGGTTTTATTGATGTAAGTACATATACAACTCCTCAAAATGCAGACGAGAGTCAAACATATAGGGCGACAACATTTTACCGTACCTGTTATATAAATTTAAAAAATACAAATACGGTAATCGATTACATTGACAATGTAGAATGGGCAGGTGGTGAATCCGATCCGGAAAGAAACCATCTTTTAGGAACAGCCTATTTTTTGCGTGCATTGTTATACATGCAACAAACCATGCAGTTTGGAAATTGCGCTTTCCCCTTAAAATCTGTAATCTCTGCACGTCAGGATTTTAGAGCCTTTCATATGCAGGGTATTTGGGACCAGATGATTGTTGACCTAGAGTGGGCAGTGCAACACATGAAAACCAAAAATGATATTGTAATAGGTCGTCCACCAAAGGCTGCTGCACGCATATTGCTTGCAAAGTACTACATGCTAAACCAACGATACACAGATGCGGAAGCACAAATGGATGCCGTTATCAATAGCGGAGTATATGATTTAGTTACCGATGCTGATGTAGATGTGGAAACCGTTTTAATTGGAAACAACATAAATCCACTTAAAAGCAATTTAATGCCTGGTAGAGACTGTAATATACCTGCCGATGCTATTAATTATTTACACCAGGAATGGAATGCCAACCGGGTAAATAATAATGAAGGGATTTGGATGATTACCAATGAATGGGGATTTGAGGATAACTCTTTAGGGCGCTCTCAACAAGTCCGTGCTTACGGTGCTAATTTCTCAACTACTAAATTTGGTGTTCAAACTCCGGATGGTCAAAAAGGTATTAATACCAAGCAAGGTAGTGGAGAAATGATGATGAAATGGGGACGCGGACAGGGATTTGCCCGTCCAACAAATTATACCCAATATGAAGTGTGGCATTTTAAGGATGAATTGGATACAATAGATTATCGTCATAAGCCGGGTAACTGGTTTGAAATGAAGTATGTATTGTACGATAATCCAGATTTAGAGGATACAGAATGGTATTTAAAACCTCTTCGACTGTACAAAGATCCAACCTTGCCTTTGCCTGAAAGAATGTCTTTTGACAACGTATTATGCGACGATACAATTCGTAACTGGTTTGGTTATCCCATATATAAATTCTGGGTGTACGATAACGATCGTCCTGAACGTCAGGATGGAGGACAAGCAGACATGTATATACTGCGGCTGGCAGAAGCATATTTAATTAGAGCAGAAGCAAAATTCTGGCAAGGCGATTACCAGGGATGTGCCGATGATATCAATGTTATCCGGCAAAGAGCTAATGCTTTAAATATGTACACAGCAGGGGATGTGCAAACAGCTGGAATCGGTGCTGTGCTTGACGAAAGAAACCGTGAATTGTACGGAGAAGAATACCGCCATGATGAGTTGGTTCGTATTTCAGTTATTATGGCAAAAGACAAGCATACCGATTATATGGGCAATAGTTATTCATGGGATGGAGTTGACATGGAAAAATCTTTATCTGTAA
>Ga0180433_10011987_pt1 | contig 10189 bp, 12 predicted proteins | sample SS_ome_8_FD_132980 | JGI IMG/M metagenome (GOLD analysis project Ga0180433, IMG submission 132980) | Hypersaline lake sediment archaeal communities from the Salton Sea, California, USA - SS_1_D_1 metaG | ecosystem: Environmental > Aquatic > Non-marine Saline and Alkaline > Hypersaline >...
GATCCAGGTTACTGGAAAAGTCTCAGACCAGGTCCAGTCACTGTTGTGGAAGGTAATATCCCAGCTACCAGTATCACCAATGGTGTCGAGCTCAGCACTAAAACAGTCACTTGAACCAGAATCTAGTTCATAGTTGATTTGTGCATAGCCATTTTCGGTCATGAGCATTGTCATTGAACCTTCATAATCTGTTGAAGTTTCGTCGTTATCATGAGCACGATATGTCCAATTTGCATGATACGTACTACTCGCTTCGTCGAGAATATATTCACCCTCAAATTTCATATCATACGGTGTTTCGAAGTAGACGGTCGCTAATGAATCAGCAGTTGCATCTATTGGTGGAATTGGTTCAATTGAAAAATTGATAGCAAAATGCGTACCTGCCAATGGCTGATTTCCACCAGAACCACAAGTTTCTAACAAGACAGTAGCCATTGTCTCTGCCTCATTTACTTGAACCGTTGTTCGATTTCCTTCATTGGTCGTACCATTTGTCACATCGAGACTAAATGCTGGTGCTGTGGTAGTAACACCAGGATTGTCTACATTAACAACAGTAGTGCTTGGCGTGGTAGACTCTGGAATCATTGGCATAATACCAACAACACCACCGACAACGACAAGACAAACACCAATAACACCTGACCAAACTGGGTTGATTTTCCATCCGACCTGCTTTTTAAACGCTGCACCGAAGACGAGGACAAGACCAGCAATAAATGCAATAACGCCAATCCACATCTCGGTTGTCATATTTTCTAACATTTTTTTCACCTTTTGTTGTTTTTCCCAGACCCCTCAAGATAATTCTCTATCTCTTCCCTATTTGGATTAATGCCAAAATCTCGGACCACGAATGATATAAAAATGTCTACAAAATCACAATCCTCGACCGTTTTTAGTTTCGATGTTATTTCATGGATCTCTTTGTATGGTAGTTCATATATCTTAGCAATCATCGTTCCTATATTGTGTCTCCGTTTATTTGATATGGATACTTCGAACGTGTTAGCAGAAATCGGTGGATGCATTACTCCACAAGATGGACAAAACGATTGAAGTCTCCCATCCTTATTGTAATCACCACTGATAGAATAATCTTTCAGGTGGTGAATACCACACCTGTGGCACAATCGATCAGTTTTTATCAGACCCATTTGGCACCAATCCCATAGCATCGGCATATGGGGTCATATGTACATTTCTAAACAACTATATATTTTCTAATGATATATATAGTTTTGGTTAAAGTGTGAGTACAGATGGGACTATTAAAATAATGTTAATAAAATAATAAAACAAGGGACATATTTAAATATGTCTAATCACTCACAAATTATATAAAAATATTTGTTTCTTCCTTCTGTTTCTTCGATAACTTGATCTATCTTTTCCTGTTCTATTAGTGTGTGAAGAATCTCGTCAAGCGTTCTTGAAAGGATATTTGTCTTTCTATATAATCTACTTCTCGAAACCTTTTTCTCCTCACGTACAACATTTAGAACTCGTTGTAATGAATCCTCCTGAGTTCGGATTGGTTGTTCAACTCTCCCGAGCTCACCAATAATATCACCACTGTGCTTTGTTGCATCCTCAATAAATCTATGTGCACTCTTAACATCATTCAAATCGATCATCCCATGTGCCTCTACTTCATTACCAAGGTCTATAATTTTAATGTTTCCTCGAGCAATAGCATGTACCATTGAATATTTCGCAAGGTGCTCCCATAATGTTTGTCTATATGAAGATACGTTTGACATTGTACGAAGCAATTCTTGATCAAGTGTATGAGAATATTCGTTTATGTAGTCACTTGCAGCAGGATGAAAATCAAAATCAAATGTCCTTGAAAGTAATGGATTAGGATCCGTTCTACTTGAAGAATATTGTGAATATTCTTTCATCACATCAAACAATTTATTACCATAGTGACGCAATTGACCACGAAGACCAGATCTTGCTTGAGATATAGGTGGTATCCACTTACCAAAATCTTCACGGTCAGCATAGATTAGTAGTATACGACGAATAAAGCCCTCTTGTAACATCTCTGGGGTTATGTATAGATGTGGCTTTTGCATACCTGCAAACATGGTTACATACTTACCTCGTTTAAGGTAACGAACCGAATCCGACTCGTTCTCCGCACTTTTCTTAGATAATCGATATACACCCTCTTCACCATAATATAGCTTTGAGAAGAGAGAAACAAGACCAATCTCGTGCTCCTTTGTTGCCATCGATTTAAGAACAGAACCAAATTCAGTCGAGTTTATATAATATGCACGAAGGTCAGAATCAGAGATATGATCAACAATTCCTTCCTTTGTGCCACTTTCAATATACGTCTCTTGTGCTTTTCGTAATGCTTCATCATGACCAATATTAAGATTGTGTTCATAATATTTTCTAAGAGCATGTTCATAGACTAGATTACAATAATTTGCCACTGTTGAACGACGACCACGTGCAGGAATCGAAGATATTATTATAAAGACATTTGGACGAAGACCAGATAGTCCTGGTGCAGATGCTGAGGCACAAAACCTACCTAATAGCGACGAGACAAGGTGATAGGCAGATGCCTCAATAAATATCTTTGGAGCGTCGAGATGTGGCGAGACGATATCGACGTATTCGTCTATGAGATTCATTTTCGACGAAGGAAATTTGGGAATGTTGGCTTTCCTGACACCGATTCTGGAAACGAGGATATGAAAATAGGATCGCCTGTTTCAATCATATACTGTATTAGTTGTATTGATCGATAGACATCTATCCCATGATAGAAATTATGTACATTGTCGAGTAGCCATATTGGTTCTATTGAAGAAACCATCCTTTCCTTAAATGCAAGTTTTGTTCTTTCAAAATCGTTAATTTCCTCCTCTGAAGGATTTGATTTACCGAAGGTTGCATTAATACTGGATCTGACATCCCTTGATATTCTACTATAATCAAATTCAGTAATTCCCTCAGATTTTGCAATCTTCTTTATTAATTTGGCAATTTCGCCAGTGTTAGGTGGATACACCTCAATAAATTTACAATATTTTTTAAGAGACATACCCAATTTCATTTTTTCATTTGCGGTCATAATGACTGGATTCATACTGTTCTTTATGATTTTTTCAAGTAATTTATGATTACGAACACCATCAACCTCGTCTAATAGAAATAAGGTAGGAATTATTGTAGACGAAGCAAGAGTATTCCCAATCCGTTTTAGTTCATCTGTTGTTCTAGCATCTGACATATTTGTTTCTGAAACAGATAGATTTAGTTCGTTTGCAATTGCATACGCAGCAGTTGTCTTACCGATTCCTGGTCGACCACACAAAATAACAGGAAAATTTGATTTTATGTATTCACGTGCTTCCTCAAATTTTTCAATTTGTCCTATCATCTCAGAAATGAGTTTCGGACGATATTTCTCAACGAGTTTCACGTAATTCCTCCCTAAACCATGTATAGAAGTTATCATCAAAATGCCGAGCGTATTGGTCAGAAATTACTGTTACATTGTGCATAATGTCCCTTGTGACGAAGCTAACTGGTTCCTTTATCTCAAGTGGTGAATAATACACAAAATCAAAGAGATAAATAATCTGGTCTTTAAAAAGAATTGGCACAACCATCTCATCTGAAATAGCTGTATATCCGTTATATCCAAGATGAATTAAAACAGAAGTGTAGAGAAGAGAGAGGTCAAGGACAGAACCATAACCTCTTGATATTGTCTCTACAGGTGGTCTGGGTTGATCAAAGGAATCACTTTGATCGAAATTTTCTCTAAGGTAGCGATATATAGTTATGTAATCTGAAGTATTTAAATCTTTTGTATTATTTAAAATGTTAAATGTGAATTGTTCGACGTCATCAGGTGTTATGTATATCTCTTTGTTTTTTAATAAATGAGTTATATCGAAGTTAATCACTGATGTAGGTTCGGGTTCATCTTCAACAAATATTACATTGTCAATCACGTATATACTACCAAATAGCAAAATAGATGTTATGGCAATTGATATGATTGTTCGCCAAATATTCGGTTCATCACGATATCTGGTCATGGTATCACCCACGGACATGATTTATCAAGGTCACAATCAAGTCTGTATCCACACCATTTCGTGCACAATGGACTCTTTATTTTCGGGAATCTGTTCATATTGACACTACTCACTATTTCTTCTATCTTCATACGAACCCATTCAGTTGAAACTTTAGGAAGTATGATACGTCTTCCATATGCAACATAATCAAAAACAACTTTCTTTGGATGATATCCATTTGCTTCGAGAATAAGTTTGTAGATATGTCCTTGTATCTTTAGAGAATCATTTAGTCCACGACACTTTCCTGTTTTCCAATCAACAATAAGACCAACATCATCGAAATAAAGATCAGGCTTTCCGTATATAAGCGGAAGTCCACCAGAAATTTTTGCTGTGAACATCTTTTCTCGGATTGTTGGCATCCCATACTTTTTTCGAATCCGTTCATACTCAAATCGTTTCAGTGAGGACTGACACTTTCTGGTAGCTGTCTTTCGTTTCTGGGTTGCATAATTACCAAGCTCAGTATATGCCTCTTCAATCTTTGTTGGTACGTCATTCATTTGAGTATTAATATCTATTAGATCATAATAATGGTCGTGGATATTGTGTATTGCTGTACCAAAGGATGTAGTATCTGGTGTCTTTATCTGTTCACGTTTGTCAAGATAGTGACAAAAGAACTGAAATGGACATGTATCCCATGTATTTATTGCGGATGGTGATAACTTCTCTTGTAGTGTATATTTAGCCATTATACCATTCTGATTTTTCGTCAAATGACGATTTTAGTCTTCCAATCGCTGAATCAAGTCTGTCAATTTCACCAGAAATTATGTCAACATCATTTTTATCGAGACACGGTGTCGATTGAATATCTGTTAATGATTTACAGAGTAAATCTCTGCCTTTTGCCAATTTCTTTAGTGCGAGACTAAAGTTCTTAGTATTTTCATTTTTCATTACTACCACCCATAACTGGACATTCTGTCGGCATATGAGGTAATATCCATGCATATGATATGAACCCAACAAAGTGAACAAGAGGTAATATCGGTTGTGACGATTCTTTACATGCATCTGCTGTTTGTGATAATCTATAATAAAGACGAGCACGATGGTCTAGAGATGAAACATCTTTTATACATTCATACATTGAACGAACCATACTGTCGACATCGAACTGACGTTCTTTAAAATCATCTTCTAGAAGACGCTGTGCCGTTTCTAGATCTCCGTCTAAAGCCGATTTTAGCGACTGTGCAGCGTGGTTGGGTTTTAGTAGGGATAATACCGTACTAGACGTTATTTTACCCTTAGCGACTACCTTTTCAAGTATCTTAATGGCTTTACGCATATCACCACCAGCATTAGACACTAATGTTCTTATTGCTTTTTTGGTTTCGTCTGACTTTTCGACATTTATTCCTTCCTTTTTGCATATAGATATTACTTGTCTAAGAATGTCTTTTTCGCTGATTGGTGCAAATTCATATGTCGAACACCTCGATTTTATTGCTGACGTTATCTTATATCCATAATTACCAGTTAGTATAAAGACAGATGGAGAATTTTCCATTGTTCGACGAAGAGCATCTTGAGCATCACGTGTGAGTTTATCGGCTTCATCTAATAAGATAATCTTTCGGTTGGCACGAAGTGCCTTTTGTTTTATCTTGTTTCTTACAACGTCTATACCTCTGTCATCAGAAGCATTAAATTCAATAAGTGGAATATCGAAGTGTCTCGACAAGATATGTGCAACTGTTGTCTTTCCACAACCAGGTGGACCAATGAACAGCATGTCAGATATGTCGTCTTTTTGTGAAAGAACTGAAACAACATCGAATTGACCAATCACTTCTTCAAATGTCTTTGGTCTATATTTTTCAGATAGTTCAACCATATTATTCCTCCAAGTAAGTAGTAGAAATGTCATCTGCAAAGTATAGAAGTTTCGCTTCTGGACAGTACTTTTTCACGTGTTGTTGTGCTCTCGGATAAAGTGGATCGTACATCGACATATGCCATCGAATCATTAGCATTTCCATGTCAGTTAATTTTAGACCGTGTTTAAGTGCAAGCACAACTGATTTTTCACCGTGACCTATTGGAAACACATCTTGGTATCCATACTTATCGTTGGAATCAGTTGGATCAACATAGATACCAATCTTACATATGTCATGTAATAGTCCAGTTATTATTATAGTATCTGATGGTATATCGACACCGAAAATATTTGATAGTTTTTTAAGTGTACAATAGACATTATAACTATGCTCGGAAAGACCACCGACAACATTAAGATGATATTTTGTTGACGCTGGTGCCGTAAAATAATCAGTCATTTCGAGCCACTTAATGAACTCTTCCATGCCATTACGATTGGTCGACAGAAGCAATCTCTTAATTTCATGTTTTCTTTCTTCAACGTTCATTAGGAATATCCATCCTTGTATATGAATAATGCTGTTTTTTCGTCAAATAGATATACGTCAACAAAGTTTTCATCTTTGATTCCTTCCATAGAGACGAAATTATTTATCATTTCATCAATGTTCATATGCTTTGCTTTGAACAATTTTGTTTTTATCATTTTTCCTCACCGATTCAGGTGTTCATACATTCTCTTTGCTATCTTGTCTCCGATTCCTTCAATTTCCTTTAGCGTGTCTATATCGGTGTTCACGAGTTCACGTATTGTTGAATACTGTTTGAGAATAAGTTCGGCACGTCTGTCACCAATAAAACAATCAGGTGGAAACATCCATTTGACAGCATAGAGCTTTTCTTTTCCTTTTGGTATCTTTACTTTTGTCGAAGTTGGTGAACGATATATCTTTCCAGAGGTTATCTTTCTATCTAATGTCTTTAGGAAATATGCTGCATCAAATTCATCTTCGACATTTATCACACTTACCTTTCCTCCTTTTCCCACAGGAGATATGTCGAGCACACAACCTGCTAAATATTGAAACCATGTTTCACGTTTTACCTGAGTGTCGACAAGTGCTTCTGAAACAGAACCATAGACTAGGAGAACAGGATAATCAAAATTTGCGGAAAGATTAAGAAGTTCATCATTAAGTCTACCATCGAGAACTGAGCCTATGTAATCAAGTGCATTCTTAAGTTCTACACCAGCAACTATCTCTTCACCAGGGATTATGTAATCACCGACAAGGAGGTGCTTTTTAACAAATGGAGCATCGAGTTTTCGTAATAACGATGGGATTGAATAGTTCGGATCATTGTATTTACGTTCACGATGATCGACTTCAATCATGGTTTATCAAACTCTTTTTCATTATTCTCTTTGTCTTCTCGATATTTTATTAGATTTTGAGAAAGACCTCTTCTTTCCATCTCTTCAGAACGCATTGTCGTCAGTACTGTTATTATTTGCAATATCGCTCGATCAAATTCGTTCGGTGTGCACTTTCCTTTGTATGAGACTCCAACTTTTCCGTTTTCTTCATCTAGTGAATATTCTATGTTTAGGTTCATTTTTCTTGTTATATTATCACCACAATTTCTTGTTTGGTGTAAATACCTCTTTCCAAGTAAGATCGACACTATCAATCACCTTTTCAATTGGCATTTGTATTGTTCTTTCTATTTGTTTATCGATATCAATTACGAGACTCTTTGGTAAGTTTCTCGGGTCAGTGTATGAAATAACATCAGTGTATGGATATTCTGGTAGACTTCTTACAAATAACATATGTATCTGGTCTGAAGCACGAATGTCTTCACCTAGCCATTCATTGGAAAATATGGATCCACGAACATAATCTGGTGGTGTTAGTATTCGACCATTTTTATCAAATCCACCATAGTTGCTTGGATTCTTACTTAATTTCGTTGGAACAGCTATCTCAGTAGGATGTATTTCTCCATTTTCGAACTTTGTTTTTATAGAACCGATTGTCTCTCGTAAATACTCAGACACTTTGTCCATATCACCTGATAGAATGTATTTGAACACTGTCGGCTGGATGTCTTTCGTTATGGGAGCAGCATCACTCCTTACATACTCAAATCCAACTATCTTTAGGTATCGAACTGGCTTTTTCTCCCAGATTACCCAACCAACATATCGTTTTTTTACTCCTGTTTCTATCCATTTTCCCTTTACTCTTCGACGAATCTTCTTGAATAGAATGCTTTCGAAGAATCTATCAAGCTTTAGCTCTAGACTACGTGTAAATCCACGTTCACTACAAAAATCCTTTAGATAGTTGTTTAGAACGTCGGTGTATTCTAATCCATGAGCAACTGTATAAACAATTGATTTATCAATGCCATTTTCGAGTAGGTCTTGCACCAAAGTATCAGATTTTACTAATTCTTTGCAAACATCATTATTTTGGATCATTAATGCAGTCGAATCTGTATCACCATAAATCAATTTTTTCCCATCTTGTGAAGATCGGTCACCAATAAACTTTAATCCGTCTTGACCTGTCATTGTTATACCATTGAAGATATCTAGTTTGAATAGACGACTTCCTTCATATCCAGTATATCCAAATATACTATTGAGTACTGCCTTAATAGCGTCACGGAGAAACTTTACTTTTTTGTGCTCAGGAGTTCCAGGTGTTAGTTTGTCAAGTCTTCTATCATATTTAAGACGATCTTCTATGAGTTCTAACGTAAGTTCTGGGAAAAGACCACGTTCATTATCTGACAATTTTTCGAATGTTAGATTCTGACCAATTATGAGTTCAGGATAATATCGAGACATATCATAGAATGCAATATTCTCAAATCGACCATATGGTGGCATAAAGACTTTTCCACCAACCTTTTGTACTTTCATCTGCTGTTTACGCATCTTTCGGGTTTCACCATCAGGTTTTGACGGTAGGATGTATCTACCATGATATTTTCGTAAGAGACGAATATCAATAATTGATCCATGATATAGTGTCGGACCAAGATCCTCGAACCCACCGATTGCCTTATAATTCCAAAAGGTCTCAATTAACTCAAATCGTTGATTGAGTTTGACCAGTGCTTCAACGTGTGACTTGTTTACAATTATTCCTTTGTGGGTATTGCTCTTCCAGAAACGTTGATTATAAAGCTCGTAATTTGGAACTTCTAAGTTCTCAGTTTCGACAACGACATTTAGTTTATTTGAGCCTTTTTTGTAAAGTTTATCATATGGGTCTAGTAAATCAAAGACATTTGTTTGATTGAGGTGTAAGTCAATTCCATATCGTTCGCACTTCTTCTCGATCTCTTCGATGTCAAATGTTATCCACCACGCAGACAATACGTCTGGACTTATCTTTTTTATTATTTTGGCTATTAGTTCAAGGTGTGTTTTTTCATCCTTTACATAGAAGACTGTGTGATTACCCGAAAAGGTCTTTTTGGTTTCAAGTTTACCCTTTGGATCAATCACAACTGAAATATATTTATCTGATAAACTATCCCAAAAGCAACTGATTGTTATGGTATCTGATTCGATATCAGTTTCAATATCAAAAAACATAATTCGTGGATCTTGAGCAAAGTCAATCGGTTTGATACGATCAGGGTGGATTATTTTTGATTCTTTCGGACACGAAAACCCAGAGAAAATCTTTTTATTTATCATAAAGCGACGAGGAAATGGTATATCTGCCTCATGGACAGGGAACGGACTGTTCTTCCTAATGTCACCAACGTCCTTTGGAGACTCAGTTTTGAAAAGAATCATCTTCTCTTCTTCGTTGTCAATATATGGTATATCTGTTTCAGTAATTGAATATACTCGTGGATTATTATATATCTCATCTTTGTTCTCTAGAGAAGTGTATCCATATGGCTCAAAACCATGTACTTTCTTGGTTACTTTATTGTAGTTCTCGTCTCTGCAATAGAGATTTATGTCGTTTGTGCCATAATCATAATCAGCACGTACAATTGAATATTTCATGCTTTGTTACTCTCAGAGATCTCTTTTGTATACTCCATTCCATATTCTTTGCACCAGAGACCACAATTTGTACAATAGTATCTCTCATCGGGTATAAACCCATGTTGAAATGAAAGTGATTTACACCGTGGACAGATATTCTTATCTTTTTGAAATAGAAATGGAAATGACCATAATGATTCTAGGTTCA
>Ga0180433_10011988_pt1 | contig 10188 bp, 8 predicted proteins | sample SS_ome_8_FD_132980 | JGI IMG/M metagenome (GOLD analysis project Ga0180433, IMG submission 132980) | Hypersaline lake sediment archaeal communities from the Salton Sea, California, USA - SS_1_D_1 metaG | ecosystem: Environmental > Aquatic > Non-marine Saline and Alkaline > Hypersaline > Sediment...
ATCCCGAGCAGTACCGGGACCTTATCGTACGTGTGGCGGGCTATAGCGACTATTTCTGCGATCTTGGCAAGGTGTTACAGGACGAGATCATTGCCCGGACAGAACATCTCGCTTTGAAACGCGAGAAATTTAGGTTCTGGCAGGCCGGGCTCCCACGCCCGGCGTCCGGCGGCCCTTCGGCGGAGTTTATCCTGAGCAAAGTCGAAGGGCTCAGGACAGGCGTGGGAGCTGCCTCTGTTAAAAAGAAGATTCCTATAATATCGAGTTAGGGGTATGAAGCTAGAAGGCAAAGTAGCTCTCATTACAGGGGGCAATTCGGGCATCGGGCGGGCCACGGCTCTCCTCTTCGCCCGGGAGGGGGCCAAGGTGGCCATCGCCGCCCGCGACGAGGGGCGGGGTCACGAGGCAGTGGAGGCCATTGCCGCGAACGGGGGGCAGGCCGTTTTCATCCCCTGTGACGTGCGCCTGGCTCCAGGCTGCAAGGAGGTCGTGCAGGAGACCGTGGAGGCTTTCGGCCAACTCGATATCCTTTTCAACAACGCTGGCCTCATCTACCGCGACAAGACGGTGCTGGAAACGTCTGAGGAAGAGTGGGACTGGACCATGGAAACCAACGCCAGGGGGGCTTTCCTGATGTCCAAATACGCCATCCCCGAAATGGTCAAAGCTGGGGGCGGGGTTATTATCAACAACGCCTCCTACTTTGGCCTGGTAGGTGGCCGGGGTGTGGCCGCCTACTGTGCTTCCAAGGGGGCTTTGGTGCTGCTGACCAAGGCCATGGCCCTGGATCATGCCCCTCAAAACATCCGCGTCAACTGCCTCTGTCTGGGCAGTGTGGACACACCTATGCTCCGGCGCGAGATGGAGGAGATGGGCGGCGAAGCGGCCGTACGCTCCGCCTTCGAAGCCAAACATCCCCTGGGTCGCATCTGTACGCCAGAGGAAGTGGCCAGGGCAGCTCTCTATCTGGCCTCCGACGATTCGGCTTTCGTCACCGGGTCGGCGCTCGTCATAGACGGCGGATTGACGGCCGGTTGAGGGGAAGAGATCACCGCTCAAGATTGCAAAAGGGCCGCCCTCGCGCGAGGGCGGCCCTTCCATTTAGAACGCGCCTATGGCCAAGTTTTGCTCCCACGGACTTGGCCTGAAGCGGTAATGACATCCGCTCTCAGTTTCTTCAGACCCTCATTGGTAGCGGATGCGCGGATCAATCATTGCGTAGGTCAGATCAGTGATGACGCTGCTGACAACAACCACTATGGCTGCGAATACAACCGTCCCCATGATCAGGGGGATGTCTACGTTGTGGATTGCGTCCACTGCCAGTTTCCCTACACCTGGCCATGCGAACACCGTCTCGATTAGAACTACCCCGCCCAGGAACCAAGGGATGTCCATGCCCGTCATGGTCACGATAGGCATAATGGCATTGCGAAGGATATGGCGGTAGACCACAACTCGTTCACGCAACCCTTTGGCACGGGCTGTCCGCACATAATCAGTGTGCACCACATCCAAAGTGCTGGATCGCATCATGCGGGCGTACCAGGCTGCGCCGCCAGCGCCTGCGCAGAGGGCTGGTAAGATCAAATGGTGAAAGCTGCCAGCGCCACCCAGAGGGAAAATGGGGAATTTGAAGGCCAGAAAATAGAGGGCTAGCAGACCCAGCCAGAAGGGAGGTGCCGACACGGCGAGCAGCGCAAAGAGCGTGCTGAGCCGGTCAAGCCAGGAATACTGCCTAAGCGCGGATAGGCTGCCGACGGGGATTCCGACCAACAACTCGACCAGGATACCTGCAAAGGTGAGCTCTAGCGTATAGGGCACCCGCGACAGAATGGCATCCCACACCGGCATCTTGAAATGATAGGAGTAACCAAAGTCCCCGTGGAATGCCCGCCACACATAGCGCAGGTACTGCTCATGGAAGGGTCGGTCCAGTCCGAGCTGGTGGCGGATGCTGTTGACCGTTTCTACGGACGCGTTGGGTCCTGCATACATCCTGGCAGGATCAGCGGGGAGCAAGTAGGCCAGCAAAAACGTGATGAGTGAGATACCAAACACTACTGGCAGCATCATCACGAGACGGCGAAGCAAATAGCGACTCATTGTCAATCCTTCACTCACTCAGCGGCGCTGGTAAGGATCCAGAGCATCCCGTAGGCCGTCGCCGAGCAGATTGAAGCTCAGCACGGTCAGCATAATGGCCAGGCCGGGAAACAGAATAAGCCAGGGCGCGCTGCGATAGTAATACTGACCCTGTTGGATCATCCCACCCCAGCTTGGAGTGGGAGGTTGTACCCCAATGCCCAAGTAACTCAACGAAGCCTCTAACATGACGTTAGTGGCGATACCCAGAGTACCCCACACGATGGCTGTAGGGATCAGATGAGGCAAAATGTGGCGGAACAAGACACGCCCGGCTGAAGCACCGGCACACACGGCCGCAGTGACAAACTCTCGCTCACGGAGAGACAAAACCTCTCCGTACACGACGCGCGCGATCCAGGTCCAGTACACCAGCCCGATAACCAACACAATCACCCATAAGCTAGGCTTAAGCACTGCTACCAGCGCAATCGCCAGGAGCAAACTGGGAAACGCCATCATCATGTCGGTAAAGCGCATCACGAGCGCACCCACCCAACCTCGGAAGTAACCGCCAATACTGCCGATTACGAGCCCGATGGTCACCGCGAGTCCGTTGGCCAGCACACCGACCGTAAGGGAGACCCGTGCACCGAAGATGATGCGGCTGAGCAGATCGCGTCCACTGGAGTCGCTACCGAGAATAAACTGGGAGCTTTCAGGCAATGTGCTAGGGACAGGCATCCCCTGGAGTGTGAGCCCATCATCGAACGGCACGGTGGGATCGTATGGTGCCAACACGTCTGCAAAGATGGCGACCAGAACCAGCAGTGCTACGATGACAGCCCCCAAAAGTGCCAGCCGATCGCGTTTGAGCCGGCGCCAGACCAGGGCTAGCTGACTTTGATGTTCTGGCAGCCGATCCGCGTCCTCGAGGACGCGGATCGGCTGCTCACTAGCATCTATGTGAGTTCGCATGCCTGGTTAATCTGGCTTTCTCTACTCGGATTTCCAGAGATTCTCCGCCCAGATGTCATGCACCGGGTGGATAAAGTCCCTCACACGACCGTGCAAAGCATCGGAGTGGGCGTTGTAGTCTTCCAAGTGGAAGACGGGCACCCACACAGCTTCATCCAGTAGAATCTGGAAGATTTCCTGATACTCCTTCATGCTGGCGTCCCAATCGCTCATACCGCGGGCTTTCAACTCCCGGGCATCCAACTCTGGGTTGCAGTACCAGGCCCAGTTCCATCCTCCTTCGACGGCTGAATCACAGCCCAGGATAGGCCCATAGAAATCGGAAGGGTGTGGGTAATCCTGAGTCCATGCCAGACCGCCGGACCATACCATCGGTACTTTGCCAGGCGTGCCGGCGTCATTGATCACAGTGCTGGAAGCCAGAGTATGGACCTCAAGATCAATGCCGATCTCTTTCAGATCGCTCTGGATGGACTCGCACAGCTTGGGTTCGGGATCTACCGAGATACACTCGATGAATGTGCTAAAGCCATCCGGATAGCCTGCCTCAGCGAGCAGTTCTTTGGCGGCCTCAGGGTCATAGTCATAGCCTTTGATGTTCGGATCGTAGCCTGGCATCAATGGGGGCAGAATGCCAACAGCCGGTTTGCCGCGGCCATTGAGCAACTGCACGATGCGCTCCTTATCAATGGCCATGTTGACCGCGCGTCGCACGCGAACGTCATCGAAGGGGGATACTTGCGTGTTCAGCGCAATGTGAGTGGTATTCACCCGCACTGCATGCACGATCCGATTTTCCCAGGCCGGATCTTGGGTGAGACGCACGAACTCTCCAGGCGGGATGCCATCGCCCAGGAAGTCTACCTCACCCTTCTCTAGCCTGAGCAGTGCAACCTCGGGGGTCACGCCGATCTGCACTTCGACGCCGTCCAGATAGGGTAATTCGGGACGAAAATAGTTCTCATTCCGCACGAAAGTCAACTTCTGCCCAGGTACCCATTCCTTGAAAACAAAGGGACCTGTGCCCATAGGATGATGGCCAAAGTCTTCACCCCATTTTTCCACCTCCTCTTTAGGCACGATGAAAGAAAAGTTCAGCGCCATAACGTTGAGGAAGCTGGCATCAGCCTGGGTCAGCGTGAAGCGAATCGTATAGTCATCCAGAACCTCGATGCCTTCGACCGAGTCAGCCTCACCATTGGCAAATTCCTCAGAACCCTTGATGGTGAAGTAGAAACTCTGACCAGGACTCTTGGTCTCTGGATCAATCACGCGCGTGATGGTATAGGCCACATCATCCGCTTTGACCTCACGGCCGTTATGAAATTTGACACCCTTGCGAAGCGTGAAGGTATAAACAGTGCCGTCTTCACTCACCTCGGGCATCTCGGCAATGTGAGGAACCATATTCATGTCCACATCATAGTCCAGCAAAGCGTCAAAAACCCACTTCTCCATCCCCCAGTTGTCCCAATCGTAGCCAATGGCTGGGTCCAGAGTCGCGATGTCGTTCTGGTACGTGAGGACCATTGTACCGCCATGTTGGGGCTCCTCACCTGTAGCGGGTTCCGGCGGTGAAGTCGGAGCGGCGCTACCCTCTTCGGGCGCCTGCGGGCCGCAAGAGACCAGCGCTAGGCTCACTACTATCATGGCGGTGGCAAACAGGGTCAACCTTTTCATTGATAATTACCCTCCTTTTTTGCATAATACTTGCCAAATCATGCACTCCCCAAAAACAATGCACTGCTCTCTTTTTGCTCTATCTCACCTCCTTCCGTGACCTGACAAGGGTTCTTAATGGTATCAAAGCACAAACCTGCTGATGGTGTTTAGATTATAATACGACATCAATAGTTTGTCAAAAGAGGGCCTATTTACGGGGAGAAGCGGGGAGGCTGGAAAATCCACCCTACCCAGAGACAGTCAAAGGGCGTCGGCCTGGGCAAAAAGAAAGCGAGCCAAGCTGGCTCGCTGGAAAGGGAATTACGGGAAGCCAAGGGCTTTCGCTTCTTCTAGATGGGGAGCGGATCGTGCATCTTCTGAGCTGGCATCAGGTGCAAAACGATAAAGACCTGGCTCAAATGCTCCGATGCCCGGTGTTCTGTGGGTCTCCCGCTACCTCAAATCTCCCATGCTGAAACCGTATGAGCTCAAGATGGATTTGGGGAACTCGAACCGGATGGTCTTCATGGGATCAACCACCTGGCAAAACTTGAGCTCGCCAGCGATGCTCATGATCATCCCGGCCTCGTTGACGCCCATCCCCACCATCTCGGTCAGGAACTGAGCCATGCGGTGGATAGCTCCATCGGTGGCCTCATCTATGGTCGGGGCAGAGTGGATAGCAGCCACCAGCTCAGCGGTCTCCAAGAAGGGGGTGGGCAGCTTGGCCTCTTTGATCACCCGCGTGCTGAAGGTCACCTCACCCGGAACTTCCAGCCCACAGACCACGATCTCGCCATCACCCATCACGGAGTGCATATCGCCCATGCCCAGCAGCGCCCCTTCGGCGTTGACTGGTAGATAGACTGTGCAGCCAGCCCCAATGAGAGTGCAGTCCATGTTGCCGCCGTGGGCATCGGGTGTACCGTTAGGTACCGGCTCACCCTTGGGCGCCACGCCGATGACGCCGATCATGGGCTTCATGGGCAACTGCACTTTGTCGTTAAAGATAGCCTGTCCTTCTTCCATGTGGAAAATTCTGGTCTCCGTTTCGGTGATGATGTCGCCCAGGGCTCCCTCACCTGGAATGGTCACCATCGCCCCCTGGTCAGCCACCTGGACGCCTTCAATGTCCACAGCCAAGATATCCCCAGGCTGGGCCCCGCGTATGTAGACCGGGCCAGTAGCTGGGTTGACCCGTTCCCAGTCCAAGGTATCCACCGTGTCCGCTTCCGTTTGCATCTGCCCACAAAAACAGTCGTGGGTCTCCATCTGCATCTTCTCACCTGGTTCGATCTCCAGTGCCGGTTTGAGGTCAGCGGAAAAGGCATAAAAGACCGTATCCCTGGTCAACTTTTTCATGAGTGATTTCTCCTCTCTTGTGATGACTTGCTCAATTTAAAAACAGCGAAAAGATGATGACCTCCGTAATCCTCCCCCATCCCAGATAGTTTACGCCCAGGCCCGCGAATAGGAGGAATAACAGGACAGTCAGCATCACATAGTCGTTTCTCTGGAAGGACAGGGTCCGACGGTAGGTTCGGTTTCTGATGTCGAAATCGAAGGCGCGGGTCAGGATGGCGATGGCGATATTCTCGGCTCTATCAATGGTGGCGAAAAATATCGGTATTAAAGAAGACGCAAAGGCTTTCATCCGCAAGAGAGGATTTTTGTACTCCATTTCGTAACCGCGGGCCTTCTGAGCGTCCATGATCTTCTGAGTCTGCTGGGTGAGGATACCCACCGTCGAGAAGCCTAGGCTGATGGTGATGCCGATCTCCGGCGGCAGCCCTTTGGATAGCAGCCAATAGGAGCCAGCAGCCACAGCCAAGGAGGCCACCAGAGAGATACCGAATGCCACCGCCGCGTTCGATGAGATATTCTGCAATTTCTCACTCCAGGCAAGGTTGATGGTGGAGAAGAGCAAGGCCGTCACGATAGCGACGTAGGTCAGTATATTCTTCAACTGGCGCGAAGAATCCCGTTTGGTCAGCCCCAAGACCAGGTCCGCAGAGGCTGTGGTGTACAGCACGGTATGAATGGCCAAAACCACGATGAAAAAACGGAAGAAAAGGGCCATGGATCGGATCAAACCCTCCACCGTGATAGGAAAAAAGTTCCACTGTGGGAAGACATAGAACAGGTGGATTGCCCCTTCAGGCCTCAACCAATAGAGGTTGTAGAGGGAGAAAACGGTGAAAATGACGATCAAAGGCTTGCTGCTTTGGGCAATGGTCTTGCGGCCGACAGCGTTGGCGGCGAGGGCGTACAGCCCAAAGAATAGGGCCCCGATGATCAATGGGTCTAGAAACAGCAAGGAAATGAAGGTCAGAGCGAAAAACATGATCAACTTTGTCCTGGCGTCGAGGGAATGTAAAAAAGAATCTCCTTGCCTATATGTGATGGCCATCTTGCCCCCCTGCTATCAACTTGCTCAAGACATCGTACATCTGATCCAAAGTTATAATATCCCCCGGAACGTTTTGGGCCGCCAGTTTGGCCGCCAATTTGGTGACCTGAGGCTGAGCCAGCGAGTTTGCCCTTAGCAACTCCTCATCCGTCAGCGCCGGGCCCATCGGGCCATCGTAGACAATCCTCCCGTTAGCCAGAATGACCGCCCTTTCGGTATAAGCCGCAGCATAGTCGAACTTGTGAGTGATGACCAAAACCGTCGTGCCCTCCTCATTGAGCCTTCTAATGATCTCAAAGATATCTTCAGTCATCTGTGGGTCCTGACCAGTAGTAGGCTCGTCAATGATGAGGATCTCTGGCTTCATGGTGAGCACCGATGCCAAGGCGAGCCTCTGTTTCTGCCCTTTGCCCAAGGCCATCACATCAGCCTCCATTTGTCCAGCCATGCCCACAAATTCCAGAGCTTGCAGCGACCGACGTTCAATTTCCTCCTGGTCCAATCCGAGACTCTTGGGGCCGAGAGCTAACTCATCCTTCACCACAAAAGTGATCATCTGATGGTTGGGGTTCTGGAAACAGAACCCCACCTTCTTCGCCAGTTGAGCGGTAGTGGTCTGGGTAGTATCTTGTCCCAGCACGATTACGCTGCCTTCAACAGGCTTGAGCAGGCCGTTGATATGTTTGACCAGTGTGGTCTTGCCCGATCCGTTCCTGCCCAGGATGGACAATAGTTCGCCCTGGTAAATGGTCAGGTCAACTCCGTTCAGAGCAGCGTTGATCCCATCATACGAATGACGGAGCCCCCTGATCTCGATGATGGGATCACCTTTATCCTTCTTCTCCGCCATCGGACGCTCGTCCACAGTCAGACCGTTTAGCTTGTACTTCTGGGTAAGGGCCGGATAAAACTGCTCAGCTATCAGGGGTTGGGCTTCGAGCTGGAGCTTCTCTGCCAAGCGAACAAGGGAAGGCCTTGTGAAGACATGCTCAATGTCACCTTTGCTTAAAGCGCCCTCTACCGTGTCATCCCGCACGATCTGGCCCCGGTCCATGATCACCACCCGATCCACCAGTGGCAGGATCTCCTCGAGCTTGTGCTCAGCGATGAGGAGGGTCTTGCCACGCTCCTTAGCTACCTTCACGATCATAGACAGGACGTGTTGTGTACCCAGCGGATCAAGATTGGAAGTCGGTTCGTCCATCACATAGATCTCGGGATACATGGCAAATATGGCCGCAATGGCACAGGCTTGCTGTTCTCCTCCTGACAAGTTATGGGGTTCTCTCTCTTCAAAGCCCTTGAGCCGGGCTATCTCCAAGCTCTCCTCCACCCTTTTGATGATTTCATCATGGGGCACGGCCAGGTTCTCCGGCCCAAAGGCAATCTCGTCGGCCACGGTGGGGGAGATGAGCTGGCTCTCAGGATCCTGGAAAACCAGCCCGACCAGAGACGACAGCACACCGACGCGCGTTTTCTTGGTGTCCTTGCCCTTGACCAGTACTTGTCCTTTCAACACCCCGTTATGAAATTGAGGGACCAACCCATTTAGGCAACTGCATAGAGTCGTCTTACCTGCTCCCGAAGGACCAGTTATGAGAACGACCTCACCTGTTCTCACCTTGAGGTTGATATTTTCGATAGCCGGTGTCTTGGCACCTTCGTATGTGAACGAAACATCTGCAAACTCGATGTCATGCTCCACGTAAAAAACTCCTGTAGAAATACTCTTTGGATGAAATAAGCTGGACAATGATTGCTCATGGGAGAGCGGGTCCCCGGCTCAAAGTAACAGGCCAGGGACCCGCACCGATCACCCATCTACGAAAGTTGGGTGCTGGTCGCACTGCTGTGAGAGGTGACTCACCACACGGGCCTTCTGAACCTCTCAGGTATAATCGCCATGATGATGGTGGTGAAGATGGTGGTCAAGACTGTCTCCGGCACAGCACCAGCTTCCAAGACACCAAGGAGCGTCAAGAAAGCCTCGCCACCTGTCTCAGCAGGGTAGAAAATCCAGATGCCCACCACAAAAAGGGGCACAACGACGACAAAGTAGTAAATCAGGACCAGGATAGCCCAGCCTACGAGCTTCATCCACAGCGGCCCCAAGCGAGTGTAGACGAGTTTCTTGTAAGCAAAGCCCATGTACACGCAGCCAACAATGTGAGCGAGCAGGCTGGCCAAGGGGATGCCCGGTTCGGCGATTCCGGCCAGGAAGCCAATTACCAGGCCGCCGATAGGACCGGTCAGAGCGGAACCAATGGTGGTGAAGGGCTCTCGGGGGTCAGTGACAACCACCGTGCCCGGGATGGGGAAGGTGATTCCTGCCAGCACGATGGCCAGAGCCGCACCACCGAAAGCGGCGGCCATTCCTATCTGTCTAGGGGTTAGCAATGGTTTTTTGACCTCTTCCATCATTCCTCCTTATCTTGTTTGGAGCAAATCACTAAAGACGGGGCCGACAATATCTTCAGAGTACCCTATCTTTTGACTATATACGCCTCCTTTCTTCTCATTGGTGGAGCTTGACCCAACTCCAGAATTCATACGGGCCAAGCTAGCACGCAGTACAAAACCACTGCCAATTAGCAAAAAAGCCAACAGAGGATATGAGTATCTTTATGTTGGCTATACGATGAGATCCCTAATTAAGCTTGACGTCCCAGTTCAGAAATAATCAAGGTCATCGATTTTGATCGTCAAGACTCATCAGCGATAAGACAACAGGAGTCGGCATATATAACACCCGTTTGAGTAAAGCGTTACTCGCGCGGATAGAATTTGTTGGCAAACTTGGAGTATATCATAACATAACAGATTACCCTTGTCAAGGAGATGACTCAAAAAACTCCACGTTGTACTTCCCCCCTGCGTTCCAGAAAGTCCAGCCACAGGAGCCGGCATCGTCGGCCGCTTGCCTTTGAGCGTGGTACTGCTCTGGCCCATAAAACACGCCGTTCAGGGAATAGTGCTGCAACCAGGGCCTGACTTTGGTGGTGACTGGGACCCGTTTGGCGGCTTCCAACTGGCTGCGGTAAATCACGTCATAA
>Ga0180433_10011989_pt1 | contig 10188 bp, 9 predicted proteins | sample SS_ome_8_FD_132980 | JGI IMG/M metagenome (GOLD analysis project Ga0180433, IMG submission 132980) | Hypersaline lake sediment archaeal communities from the Salton Sea, California, USA - SS_1_D_1 metaG | ecosystem: Environmental > Aquatic > Non-marine Saline and Alkaline > Hypersaline > Sediment...
CATCCAGTGCACCTGTTACAGCAGCTAAAAAGCCTCACGGCGAAAAAGCCGGGCCAAATGCTCCATGTCCGCGCGGGAGCGGGAAAAAGTATAAGAATTGTTGCGGGTACTCGCCGACCACGATTAAGGGATTAGCGGATTAGGATGATTAGGCTTAAATGTGAATCGCAGAATACAAAAGACAAATTACCAATCACCAAACTCCAATAATCAATAAAATATAAAACTCAAAATTTGAAATAAAGTATAAAGGAGCTAGCCTCGATTATTGCAAAATTGATAAAAATATTGTAAACTGTAATCACTTTGTACTATGAATGACGAATTTTTTGAAATATATAAAATTTAATCTTCGATTTACTTCGACTTGCTTCGATTTACATCGATTTACATACGTATATGAAGAAAATAAAAAGCAGAACAAAAGTTCGCATAAGTTTAGCACTAATTTTACTTTGTGCTTTGTTTTTAACAGTAATTGATTTTCCGGCGATTTATGACAAATCCATTGATTATGTAAACTGGAAATATAATAAAGAATTTTCACACTTATCAATTCCACCATTTCGACTTGGGTTAGATCTTCAAGGTGGTACGCATCTTGTTTACGAAGCTGATACTTCTGAGATTGAAGGACGTGATGAAGCTGATGCTGTTGACGGAGTGCGCGATGTGATTGAGCGCCGTGTTAATGCTTTTGGCGTGGCTGAGCCGGTTGTGCAAGTTAATAAGGCAAAAGGCAGTTGGCGCATTATTGTTGAACTGGCCGGGGTCCAAGATGTAAAAAAAGCAATTCAAATGATTGGTGAAACACCTCTTTTGGAATTTAAAGAACAAAATACTGAGCCTCCGCGTGAATTAACAGAAGAAGAACGCGTTGAATTGGAAACATTTAATAATGAAGCAAAATCACGCGCTGATAAAGCTTTGGCTGAAGTTGTGGAAGGCAAGGATTTTTCAGAAGCTGTGCGCGAATATTCTGATAATGAAATTGATAAAGAAACAGGCGGTGATATGGGTTGGATAAATCATAATAGCAATGATTCTCATTTGGTTGCCAGCGCGGAGAAAACAGAAATTGGCCAGGTTTATCCAGAAGTAATAACTGGAACAAATAGTTTTCAAATTATAAAAGTAAATGATAAGAGAGAAGAAGGCAAGGAAGTGCAAGCTAGTCATATTTTGATCTGTTGGCAAGGAACAACTCGTTGCGAAAGTGAAATTAACCAGGACGAAGCTCTTGCTCAAATAAATGAGATCAAGGAAAAAGCGCATGCTGATAATTTTGAAGCTTTGGCCAAGGAATATTCTACTGATCCAACTGCGCAAGCAAATGGTGGAGATTTGGGCTGGTTTAGTAGCGGTCAGATGGTGCCGGAATTTGAAGAACCTGCTTTTGCCATGCAAAATGGAGAAATTTCTGATGTTATTGAAACTCAATTTGGCTATCATTTGATTCTCAAAATTGATGAACGACCGATAACAGAATACAAACTTTCACAAATTTATATTAATACAAAAACAGAAACAGATATTTTGCCGGCGCAAGATGCTTGGAAAAATACCGAGCTGACCGGTGCGCAATTGGAAAGCGCTCAAGTTCAGTTTGATCCAAATACTTCCATTCCGTCAGTTTCTTTGGAGTTTGATGATGAAGGCAAAAAACTGTTCGCGGATATCACTACGCGCAATGTGGGTCAACCGGTGGCAATTTTTCTTGACAACGAGCCGATCAGCGTGCCGACCGTGAACGAGCCGATCAAAGAAGGCAAAGCGGTTATTACCGGAAGTTTTAGCATTGATGAAGCCAAAACATTGTCAATGCGTTTGAACGCCGGCGCTCTGCCAGTGCCGATAAGTTTAATCAGCCAGCAAACAGTCGGCGCGAGCCTTGGACACGAATCAATTGAGCAAAGCCTTTGGGCCGGAATCATTGGCTTGATTTTGGTGGCAATATTTATGATCGCATATTACAGATTGCCGGGCTTGTTGTCAGTTGTTGCCTTGGTTATCTATGGCGTGGTTGTGCTGGCAGTATTCAAGACAATCCCGGTAACTTTGACTTTGGCAGGTATTGCCGGATTTATCTTGTCAATCGGTATGGCTGTTGACGCCAATGTACTTATCTTCGAAAGATTAAAAGAAGAACTAAAAGTGGGCAAACCGCTGGGAACTGCGATTGAAGAAGGATTTAAACGCGCTTGGACATCTATTCGCGATGGTAATGTATCAACTTTAATTACTTGTTTGATTTTGGCTTGGTTTGGTACCAGCATGATCAAAGGTTTTGCAATTACGCTTGGAATTGGCGTTTTGATTAGTATGTTCTCTGCGATTGTGATTACCCGATTATTATTAAAATTATTTATTAATCCGGATAAACAAGCAAAACGGTTGTGGTTGTTTGGAGTGAAAAAGAAAAGCTCTTAGCTATTAGCAATTAGCTATTAGTTAAATTTTAAAATATTTTATTTTTTATATTACTAATATTCTGCTCCGTCGTAGTCTCCCGCTAGGGGACTGCGACGAGAAAATATATGCCACAGTCCGCGTATTATACAATACGCCATGGCTCCGCGAGACTATGGCAGAGCGGGCGACTTATTTATATTCTATGTTCAAAATTATTCAAAAAAGAAAAATCTGGCTCTCAATATCTTCTTTATTAGTTGGTTTAAGCATTGTTTTCTTGGCCATGTGGGGACTTGACCTTGGTATTGATTTTACCGGCGGCAGTCTTTTGGAAGTAAAATTTCCACAGGAGCGTCCTGCTATTGAAGAAATAAAATCAACTATCAATGAACTGGAACTAGAAGGCGAAGTAGTGATCCAGCCAACAGAAGAAAAAAATGCCTTGATTCGATTTCAATCAATTGAGGAAAACGTTCATATTCAAATTTATAACAAGCTAGCTGAAAAATATCCTGAAAATCTACAGGAAGAGCGTTATGAATCAATTGGTCCTGCGATTGGGCAAGAATTAAAAACAAAAGCAATTTACGCTATTGTGGTAGTGATTTTAGCAATTGTTGCTTATATTGCTTGGGCTTTTCGCAAGGTGTCTTGGCCAGTGAAATCATGGAAGTATGGTGTGATTGCGATTGTTGCGTTGGTTCATGATGTTTTGATTGTGCTGGGAATTTTTGCGATTCTTGGTCGATTTATGGGCGTTGAAGTTGGTTTGCCGTTTGTAGCTGCGCTACTGACAATTCTTGGTTATTCTGTAAATGATTCAATTGTTGTATTTGACAGAATAAGAGAGAATTTAGGGCGCGTAACAAAAACTAATTTTGAAGGGATTGTTAACCGCAGTGTGAATGAAACAATCATTCGATCAATAAATACTTCTCTGACAACCTTGGCTGTTTTAATAATGATTTTTATTTTTGGCGGAGCTTCAATCAAATTTTTTGTCTTGGCTCTAATGATTGGTGTTTTGTCAGGAACATATAGTTCGATTTTCTTAGCAAGTCCGCTCTTGGTTGTTTGGGAAAAGATAAGAAAATAGCTGTTAGCTGTTAGCTATTAGCCATTAGGAAAAAGAAATACAGTCCTTTGACTCCACTCAGGATCAGAAAGAAAAATAAAAACCGCTCAAGTTGTTGAGCGGTTTTGTGTAATGTGAATTAACGAAAGAACTGAAGAACTAAAGAACGTAAGAACATCAATGTAATTCGGATATACGGATGCATGCGGATTATACTGATATTAATGCAACTGAAATCCGTATTTATAAGTATATCAGCATTATATTATTATATTTGATCTTTGATATTTGATATTTTTTATGCTAAGTTAGACTCATATGGCAAAGATCAATATTCTTAATCAAGACTTAATTAATCAAATTGCTGCCGGAGAAGTTGTAGAGCGGCCAGCTAGTGTTGTTAAAGAACTGGTGGAAAATGCGATTGATGCGGAGGCAACTCAAATTATCGTTGAAATTTGCCAAGGCGGCACGGAAATGATCAAAGTAACTGACAATGGCTGCGGCATGTCGCGCGAAGATGCCGGTCTTAGCATCAAACAACACGCAACCAGTAAAATCAGTTCAACTGATGATTTGTACAAGATTGCCAGCCTTGGATTTCGCGGTGAAGCATTAGCTTCTATTTCATCTGTTAGCAAGTTTAAGCTGATTACAAAAGACAAAATTTCATTGGCAGGATATGTTGTTGAAGTTGAAAATAATGAAGTAAAGCTTGGCGAAATCGGAGCTCCGCAAGGTACTAGCATTGAAGTCAGCCAGTTGTTTTATAATGTTCCTGCGCGTCAAAAATATTTAAAAACCCAAGTAACAGAATTTAATCATATTGTTGATTTGTTTTTGAATTTTTGCCTGGCTTATCCGGAAGTTGCCTGGAAACTAATTCACAATAATAAACCTGTTTACCAGTTTCCAAATTCAACGCTTCAAACTCGGATTAGTGATGTCCTAGGCAGTGAGATTGCGAATAATTTAATTGCAATTGATTTTGTAATGAATGAAATACGCGTTAAAGGATTTATTGGCAAACCGCAGATTGCTCGAAATAATCGCAAATTACAGTATTTATTTATAAACAATCGACCAGTTAATGAATTTATTATTGCCAAGCAAGTGAAGGATGCGTTTAGCACTTTGATTCCAAAAGATCTTTATCCTGTATATATTTTTAATTTGCAAATGAATAAAAGCAAAGTTGATGTTAATGTACATCCGCGGAAATTGGAAGTTCGCTTTTCAGAGCCACAATTAGTTTATAAAACAATCTATAATGCTGTTTCGCGCATGCTTGATGAGCATGATTTGACAATGAAGATGAAGGCAGGGGAAGAGAAAGGGTTTGTGGCTGTGGGAGATGTTTTTAAAAGTTCAAAAGATACATTACAAATTACGAATAATTACGAATGTACGAATCCAATAAAAAATAAGCAATCACAAATTACGAATAATTACGAATGTACGAATCCAATAAAGAATAAGCAATCACAAATTACAAATAATAACAAATATACAAATCTCAATGAAAAAGGGAATCGCAGTTTGCATAATCAGTGGCGGACAGGTGGAAGTATGCAGATTGAGAAAAGCGTTGAGTTTAATAGACACATGATTGAACCGGTTAACGCGTCTGAGCCGGTTAAAACGGATTCAGGATTTGAGTTTACTTTGCTTGGCCAATTGCAAAAATCATATATTTTAATTGAAGTTTGGAATGGAATAAAAATTTACGATCAACACGCAACTAGCGAGCGGATTCAGTATGAAAAAATAAAGCGTCAGTGGCAGATAGGCAAACTGGCCAGCCAAAAATTATTATTACCGCAGAATATTGAACTCGCGCCGATCGAAACTCGCGCGTTGCAAAATAATATTGAACTTTTGGAGCGGCTTGGGTTTGAGCTCGAGGAAATGAGTAATAACACCTTTACCGTATCAGCTGTGCCGCAGTTTTTGGTTAATCACGATATTAAAGAAGTGATTTTGGAGATTGTGGGCGATATGACAGAGAACCTGGTTCTTGATGACAAGATTTCAGAGCCGCTGAATAAAATTTTCAATATGATGTCATGCCGCAGCGCGATTAAGTTTGGCGATGAATTGTCAGAAGAAGGCATGAAAGCTTTGATCAATGATTTGGAAGCAATTAAAGACAATAAAGCAAAATATACTTGTGTGCATGGTCGGCCAGTGGCAGTTGAGTTTAGTTATGATGAGTTGGGAAAGATGTTTAAACGAATCTAACTATTGCTACGAATAACGAATAAGTTACGAATACTACGAATCACTTGTTGTGTTAAATACTTAAATAAATTTGTAGAATTCGTAGCTTATTCGTTATTCGTAGATATTGTTGATAATGTGTTTGACAATTTCTTAAAAATTAGCTAAAATGTTGCCACAACAATTAAATTTAGGAAAATTGCTAAATTTGAAGATTTTTATAACAAGATAGTGTAAAATTAGATAATGTCAACTTAATCACAGTTGTTGTAATTTTAGTGTTGACATATTTTTTAAATCATTTATAATTAAGCTACATTTTTAATGGGCAAAAAAGACAACATTGAAATTGACGGTATAGTTGATGAACTTTTACCAGCCGGCACATTCAAAGTGCATTTGGAAAATGGACATGATGTGCTAGCGCATTTATCAGGTAGAATGAGAATGAATCACATTCGCATTTTGGTTGGTGACAAAGTAAAAGTTGAATTAACTCCATATGATTTGACAAAAGGTCGGATTACGTACCGTTATTAGAATTAAAATTCGAAATTCGAAATCAGAAACTCGAAATAAATCCAAAATTTTCAAAAGCTATAAATTAAATTTTGTTGATTTGAGTTTGTCTGAGATTTTGAACTTTGAGCTTAGGATTTATGAAAGTCAGAGCTTCTGTAAAAAAAATTTGCAAAGATTGTAAGATTATTCGACGTAATCGCAGGGTTCATGTTGTCTGCAAAAACCCAAAACATAAGCAAAGACAAGGGTAATACGTTTAAAAGTTTATTGGTTTATTAGTTGATGTGCGACGATTTTAATTCATCAACCAATCAACCAATCAACCAATTTACTAATTTATGGCTAGAATCGCCGGAGTCAACATTCCAAATGAAAAAAGAATTGTTATCAGTCTAACATATGTTTTTGGCATTGGTTTAACAACAGCGGAAAATATTTTAGAAAAATTAAATATTAATCCTAATACACGAACAAAAGATTTAACAGAAGATGAACTAAATAAACTTCGAACAGCTGTTGAAAAAGAAAACAAAGTTGAAGGTACACTAAAACGTGAAATTTTATCAAATATTAAAAGATTAAAGGAAATTAAAAGCTATCGCGGCTCAAGACATGCAAAAGGATTACCAGCTCATGGTCAAGTAACTAGAGTAAATAGCAGAACAGTGCGCGGTAATGCTCGACGTACTATGGGCAGTGGAAGAAAACCTTCTGCGCAGAAAACTTAAAATCGCGGAACACGGAATACCCGGGAACCAGACGGTTCCGGACAAGTAGAACACAGAACATCGGGCTGAGAAGTAAATCGCATATCCTGCCCGCCTGTCGAAGCCTGAAAGGCATAGACAGGTTTATCTTGTTAATCCTGTCTATCCTGTGAGTTTTATCTATATCATTTATCAACCAATAAACCAATCAACTAGTAAACTAAATTATGTCAGACGACAATATAAAAACTAAAGAAAATAAAGAAGTACAAACTGAAGCACCTGTTGCTGCAGATAATATTGAAGTACCTGCTGAACTTGCCAAAAAACCAGCCCGCATAGCTACAAGCGTTGCTGGCGGGCAAAAAAGCGGAAAATCAGGAAAGCAAAGTAAAGCCAAGGGCAAGAAAAAGAAAAAAGCAATTAAAATGGTTTCTGTTGGCAAAGCATTTGTAAAAGCAACATATAATAATACTTTAGTTACACTAACAGATCAAAATGGAAATGTGATTTCATGGTCAAGCGCAGGAATTTGTGGTTTCAAAGGGCCCAAGAAAGCAACTCCATACGCAGCCAGTGTGATTGTAAAGGATGCTGTGCAAAAAGCAGCCCCATACGGTTTAAAAGATGTTGCTGTTTTTGTTAAAGGAGTTGGCATGGGCAGAGAATCAGCTGTCCGCGGTCTGAATGCCAATGGATTAAATGTAATCTCAATAAAGGACGTAACACCAATTCCGCATAATGGATGTAGAAAAAGAAAACCAAGAAGGGTTTAATAACCAATCACCAATCATCAATAATCAATAATCAATTATCAATAACCAATTTTTAACTTTAGACTTTCCCGCGTAGCGGGATCCGTCTACGCAGATTGACTTTAGATTTATAACCTATGGCACGAGAATTAGAACCAAAATGTAAACAATGCCGAAGACAAGGAGAAAAATTATTTCTAAAAGGCGAACGTTGCAATAGCTCAAAATGCGCGATTGTCAAAAGAAATTATATCCCAGGACTTCATGGCCCAAAACAGGCTGGCAGACCGCCACGGCTGACTGGTTATGGTACTCAATTGCGCGAAAAGCAAAAAGCCAAGAAATCATATAGAATTTTAGAAAAACAATTTAAAAACTATTATCAAAAAGCAATGAATCAGGCAGGAGAAACAGGTGATAATCTGTACAAACTTTTGGAAATGCGACTTGATAATGTTATTTATAGATCAGGATTTGCTACTAGTAAAAACTTAGCGCGACAACTTGTAAATCACGGACATTTTGAAGTAAATGGTCAAAAAGTTAGCATTCCATCATATCAAATAAAGATTAAAGATAAAATTACAATTAAGGCCAATAGTCAGAAAAATAAAGCGTTTGAAAATTTGGCAGAAACATTGAAAAACGCAGAAAGTCCGCAATGGTTGAATATTGATGTAAAGGAATTGTTAATTACTGTTGTTGACGAGCCAAATCTAAAAGCAGCGCCGGTTGGACTTGATTTAAAGGCGATTATTGAGTTCTATTCAAAATAAAGTTAGGAAAGTTAGAGATGTAGGGATTTGTATAGTGATATTAGGGATTTAAATTAAATTACTAATATCCCGAAGTTTATCCCTAAATCCCTAACAAGTTTAAATAAATAACTGTCGCAGGACAACCATAAGTCCGAAGGCAGAATAAACCCGGATTTCGGGGCTTGGATCATTTTAATAGTGAAACACATTATTATTTTGAGAAAAGTACTAAAAAAAGTATGGAAAAATTATTATTACCCTCAAAAATCAAGTACGAGGATGATAAAAAAAACCCTAATAAAACAAGTTTAACCATTGAGCCACTATATTTCGGCTATGGTACAACTCTTGGTAATGCACTGCGTAGAGTTTTGCTATCATCATTACCGGGCGCCGCTGTCACGGCAGTGAAGATCGAAGGCGCTGATCAAGAATTTTCCAGTATTGATAACGTAAAAGAAGATGTGTTAAACATTTGTTTAAACCTAAAAGCGCTTCGTTTAAAAGTTTTTAGCGACGAACCGGTTAAGTTGATATTAAAAGCAACCGGCGAAAAAAAAGTGACTGCAGCTGATTTTGACAAAAACAGTGATGTTGAAATCATAAATCCTGAACTTGAAATCGCTACCTTAACAGATAAAAAAGCTAAATTAAACATGGAAATTACTGTTGAACAAGGACGTGGCTATATGCCGACCGAAGAGCGAAATGCGGATGACGTGGAAATCGGCAATATCTTGGTTGATGCGATTTTTACTCCTGTTGTCAAGGTGGGTTACAAAGTCGAGCCAACACGCGTGGGCGATATTACCAATTACGACAAACTGACAATGGAAATAGAAACCAATGGAACACTTTCTCCCCGCGAGGCAGTCGAGCAATCAACAGCGATTTTAATGGATCATTTTGAGCTTTTGAAAGCAGAGGAAAAAGCAGAAGAAAAGGAAGAAGAAAAATAGTTGAGGATTAGCAATTAGCAACTAGGGTTTAAATTATCTTGTTTATCCTATTTATCTTATTGAATATGCGACACAGAAAAACAACACCAAAACTAAGTTTAAAAGCAGGGCCAAGAAAAGCGCTTCTTCGCGGATTGGCCACCAGTTTTGTGTTGAAAGGAAAAATCAGAACAACCGAAGCTCGGGCAAAAGTATTAAAACCAATTATTGAAAAATATATTACCAAAAGCAAGAATAATACTCTAGCAGTCCGAAGACAATTGATTGAATATTTTTACGATGAAAAAGCTGTTAATAAATTATTAAAAGAAATTGGCCCAAAGTATAAAGAAAGAAAAGGGGGCTATACTCGGATTATCAAGCTAGAACCAAGAAAAGGTGATAATTCAAAAATGGCGATAATTGAAATGGTGTAATTACAAATTACGAATAATTCGAATGTACGAATTTAATTGAATATAAATTACAAATAGATATAACTTGATAAAGTTTTAGAAATATCTGTTGTATCTGTTGACATCAAGTTTATCACGTTTCGTATGACACGAAAAACACATACAATCGACGCAACTGGCAAGGTTTTAGGGCGTTTGGCCACTGAAGTTGCTATTTTATTACGTGGAAAAAACAAAGTTGAATTTCAGCCAAATGTTGATTGTGGTGATATTGTAGAAGTAGGTAATATTGATAAAATTAAAATAACAGGCAATAAGATTGAGCAAAAAAAGTATTATTCTCATTCAGGTTATCCCGGCGGATTAAAAGAAGTGCAAATGAAAA
>Ga0180433_10011991_pt1 | contig 10187 bp, 7 predicted proteins | sample SS_ome_8_FD_132980 | JGI IMG/M metagenome (GOLD analysis project Ga0180433, IMG submission 132980) | Hypersaline lake sediment archaeal communities from the Salton Sea, California, USA - SS_1_D_1 metaG | ecosystem: Environmental > Aquatic > Non-marine Saline and Alkaline > Hypersaline > Sediment...
AATAAGAGATAAAGAAATGAAAAGCCCCCAAAATAAAAGACAAAAAGGACGCAGGAGGAAACGGAAAAAGGTATTGCAAATGCGGGGATGGGAACACCCACAAGAAAAAAATGAGACATAAAAACAAGTATAGATGAAGGAGTACGAGGATTACAAGACGTTTGTTACGCCCACCGGTGATGTGCCACGTTACTCCGATTAGAACCACAGATGACTAACACGGGAGACAGAGATGGACAAGATTGATTTTGAAAAGCTGTTTGAAGAGATTAAGCTTCCGAGTGACGTTCAGAAACGGTTAGAGAAGGTGTATTCCACTCCAGAGGGGGAGGTTGAGGCACGCTGGATACATAAACTGATCACGCATTACATGTACGAGCCCAGCCAGATTGGAGTGCAAATTCCAGCAGGCGCTGGGCGAAATGCGGGGAAGTCATCAGTCGTCGCCGACATTGTGGTTTATCGCGACAAAAAAAGAGCAGAACCGTTTATTGTGATTGAGGCCAAACAGAAAGACAAGTTCTCAATCGAAGGAGTGAAACAAGCAGAATCCTATGCCCGCAACCTTGGGGCCGAGTATCATGTCTGTTCGGACTGGGTTACTTCTAAGTACTTCAAGACAGCTCGCTATATCGACCAATCAACAGAGATAGGGAATATTCCATCATGGGCACTTGGGAGCGATAAGAAGTGCTACTTGAGTAAGAATCATCGTCTTCCTCCGTTCAGAGATGAGGAACACCTTAGAAGTGCCGTGAGGAAATGTCACAACTGGATTTTCGCTAATCTTGGACATGATCCGGCAAAATCCTTTGACGAGTTGATGAAGGTCTTCTTTCTGAAGATGTATGACGAACGAGTAACACCTAATGTTTACAAATTTGCGATACTGCCGGGTCAGAACAAAGAAGCTGTGGCCGATCATATTCGCGCCCTGTTTGTACAAGCCGCGAAATCTGCGCGTTACCAAGATGTATTCACAACAAGATTCTCGAAACCGGGCGAGAACGTAGCCTTGGACCTTGACGACGAAACAATTTTCTCCCTTGTAGAGCAACTCCAGTCGTTCAGTCTAGTTGCCACCACTTCAACGCTTGAGGGCGTCGATATCAAGGGCACCGTTTTCGAGAGGATGGTTGGATCTACTTTCAGAGGAGATCTTGGGGCCTATTTCACTCCTAGGGAACTTGTAGAATTCTGCGTAAGGTTTATTGATCCCGCATCAAATGGCAAAGTGCTCGATCCATCTTGTGGCAGTGGTGGGTTTCTCATCATGGTCATTAAACACATCAAGGAAAAAATTCTCCGGGCAAATCCTAATTTGAGCGAATCGGAAGTCTTGTTGGCAGTGAAAGAGTACTGTGAACGCAACGTGTTTGGAGTGGACATAAACGAGAGAATGGTTCGCGTCACCAAAATGAATATGATTATGCATGGTGATGGACACGGAGGGATATTCAACACTCATGGACTGAATGTTGGCTTTTCGGACAGGTTGCCATTGAAGGAGCATGACATCCACTACATTTTCTCCAACCCACCATTTGTTGGCCGGGAATCTGACCCCAGTTTCCTCAGTCGATTTGAGTGTGCACAAACAGATGATGGTTCAACCGTATCGCTTCACAAGTCAATACCTTTTGTTGAGATGATTATCAGGCTCTTGGCGGATGATGGGATAGCTGCACTTGTTCTGCCATCTGGTATCTTCAATTCACCTTCTGGCACGTTTCGCAAACTTAGGGAGATCATCTATACACAAACACAAATCCTTGCTGTCATAGGTTTGCCACACTGGGTGTTCTTTCACACCGGTTGCGATGTTCAGGGATGCCTCCTCTTTCTAAAGAAAGGAAAGCCTCCCAATGACTATAACGTTTTTATTGACTGGGCCGACGATGTTGGTTACGACGCAAAGGGCGCAAAAACAGGCAAGAATGATCTTCCTGATATTCTGAAACGGTACAAGAATCCACCAAGCAGAAATCTATTCTCTTTCGCAACACTGCGGCAGAATGATCGCATTGATGCTCTCTATTACCGGCCTGGTAAGAAGTTCTTTCGAAAGAAAGCATCTCACAAACTTAGCGATATTGCAGAACCTGGCGGTATATCGGTTTCGAGAAGCAAGAAGAACCGGACAAAATATAAGTATCTTGAGGTGAGTGGCGCGGACCCAGTCACGGGCAAGGTTTTCGAACTGAAAGATTATCGTGCCTGTGAACTGCCAAGCCGAGCCAAGTACATTGTTAGAGAAGGAATGGTTCTGCTCCCCAATCATCGGAACAGTATCGCATCAGGTCGCACTCCCGTTTTGATCACTGATGAACTCGATGGGATTGTTGTAACGAGTCGATTCATTCCTCTCTTTTGCAAAGTTCCATCGGCTTACGTTTTCCATATTCTCAACTTGAGTATCATGAAGGAGAAGATGCTGACGATGGTCACAGGTAGCTCCTCCACTGAGATCAAGTGGGACATTATCTCCACGCTACCGGTGCCTGTTCCTCCAGGCGAGGACTACGACACTTTTCTAGCTGAGGTGATGGAGCTGGAGTCGAAAATCGACAGACATTTCGAACTCATGCAGAGACAGCGAGCGGAGCTGGAGTCTAAATTTGCTAAGCTATTCTTGTGAGCAGATGAGGTGTGCCCACTAAATCCAGGCCCGCGAACTCGCCAACATCTGGGATGCGATCGTCGAGGAAATTCGGAATTACGACTTTGTAATCGCGGACTTCTCGCCGGACCCGGTGCTGAATGAATGGGAGATGATTTTTTTGCGCGAAATGCGACAAGGGATCTTGACAAAAGGCTACAGGGGGAGTAGAATGCAGTAACGGCCAAAAAAAAGCCGTAAATGGAAAGGCGTTCGGCATTGGTGTGCTGGACATTTGATGAAATAAACGTTCAAGCCAAAAGAAGGTAAAAATGCCTAAACGAATATATGCACTCATAAAGCCTATTATGCTGGTTTGGGCTAGAGAAACGGCTGGTTATGACAAGGATACTGCAGCTAAAAAAATCGGAATCTCGAAAGAAAAACTCGAAGAATGGGAGAGTGGGAAATCGCGCCCAACAATAGCACAGTTAAAGAAAATAGCGAACATATACAAGAGACCTTTGGCAGTATTCTATCTACCTGAGCCACCGAAAGATTTCGAGGTAGCAAAGGATTTTCGCAGACTACCATACGGAAGTGACTACCGATCCCCGGAATTGCGCTATGCTATCAGAAAAGCATGCCAGAGAAGAGAGATTGCAATAGATTTGGCAGATAGCAACCAAATTATAGAGCCAATAACAGGAATTTGCAGGATAACGGAAGGAGAAGGCGAAGTAGCGGCAAAAGTCAGAAATTTGCTGGGGATAACAACTGAAGATCAATATTCTTGGAAAAATGCCTATCAAGCGCTCAATGCTTGGAAATCAGCGATTGAAAGATATGAAATACTTGTTTTTCAAGAAGCAGGAATTTCTATAAGAGAAATGAGGGGTGTTTCAATATCAGAAAAGAGATTTCCAGTCATTATGATCAACGGTAAAGATTCCCCAACTGGTAGAATCTTTACGCTTATACACGAACTTATACACATATTGATCGGTGCTGGCGGAATTTGTGATGAGGGAGAGGAGCATGATAATCACGAAAAGAAGGAAATAGAAGATTTCTGTAATAGGGTGGCAGCAGAAATTTTGGTGCCAACGGCAGCATTAGAGGAAAAGATAGCCAAAGAAGACCGAACAAAAAAAGTATGGGAAGACCAAGAAATTAAAGTATTGGCAAACAAATTCAATGTAAGTCATGAAGTGATTTTGATAAGATTGGTTACGATAGGACGATGTGACGAAGATTATTACTGGAAAAGACACAGCGAAATTTTGAAAAGGCGTCGAAATACCGAAGATGACCGACCCCTTTCGAAGGGAGGAGGACCTCAATATCATATCAAAAAAACTGTGGAACTTGGAACGTTATTCATTAGGACGGTCTTAGAGGCATATTATAGGAACCAGATCCCTTTTAGCCATGTAGGGGATTATTTGGATGTGAAGTTGAAACACCTGAGAAAAATCGAAGAGTGGATATACAGGTAAGAGAAGGGGGTGATTTTGGTATACTGTTTAGATACAAGCGCCCTTATAGAGGCTTGGGTAAGATTATACTCACCAGATGTGTTTCCGACATATTGGGTCAAACTAGAAGGGGCAATTCAAAGAAAAATACTGATATCAGTAGATAATGTTTTAGATGAAATCAAGATGAAAGATGACGATTTGCAAAAATGGGCGAAGCAACAAAATGATTTGTTTTTGCCAATAGATGAAGATGTACAAAGTAAAGTAGGCGAGATAATGACTGCTTTCCCTAAATTTGTAGATACACGGCCCAAAAATATGGCAGATCCTTTTGTTATCGCGTTGGCAAAAGTGAAGAAAGCCGTCGTGGTAACAGAAGAAAAAAGACCAGGAACAGAGAAGAGACCAACGATACCATTTGTATGCAACAAACTACAAATAAAGTATATACCTATTTTAGACATGATTCGAGAATTAGAGTGGAGTTTTTAGCGCAATAAAGCCACCCAATAAGGTAAACAACATATTCCTAATCGCATTGGTTCTAAGCGCCACGCTATGCTCGAAGAATTAGGATTCGCGGAGAAGCATGATATGTACCAATTCAACTTTTCCCCGCTACCCGAAGATGCCGACCAGGCAATCGAGAAAATAAAACGGATGCAAGAATTGGTTGATATGCTCGCCAAAATTGAAGGGCAGTTCGAAGTTTTAGTCAACTACATGGACAGGCTTAGCGAACAAGAACAGGCGATACTCGAGTCTACATCTCCGACAGCCGAAGATTTCAAGAAGCTGGACGAAATTCAGCATCAGCATGAGGGATTGCAAAGAAAGCGTGAAGAATTACTGGAACAGTATAATATGCTAATGCGAGAGGCGGAGAGTCTGGAGCCAGGTCAGTTGCGGAAAGAGTTGTTGAATTAGAGAAGGGAGGAAGCTATGTTTCTCGGCAGAGACAGCAAGGGGATATTGGAATGATGAGAGCATTTATAGCCATGCCCTTCCACCCGAGCCTGGATTGGCTATATGCGATCGTTGAGAAAAATTGCCTGATCTGCGGAATCGAGCCCCGGCGCGTGGACAGGATCGCGGGCGTGGAGAACATCTGGGATGCGATCGTCGAGGAAATCCGGAATTGCGACCTTGTAATCGCGGACTTTTCGCCGGACCCGGTACTGAATGAATACAAATTGAGCACAGCTGCCAGACGCAATGCGGCCAATACGAACGTGGCGACCGAGGCCGGCTATGCGAGGGCATTGGGCAAGTCCGTGATCCTGCTCACAAGCGACCCCGAAAGCCTGCCGTTCGACTGGCGCGTGAAGCTGGCGATCGTGTATCCCAAAGATATGAGCGACGTGGATGCGATTATGGCGCTGCACCGTAGGCTGGAAAATGCGCTGGACAGCGAGAAGGCGAAATGGGTGGAAAGGAAAAAACGCGAAGCTGAGGAAAGTGAACGACAAGAAGACGAAATGGACCTGTGGCGTGAGCAGGAAAGGGAGAAGTTGCGGCTGGAGGAAGCCGAGAAGCGCGAGCAATTGGAAAAACAGCGGCTGGAAGAAATAGAGAAGCGTGAGCAATTGGAACGTGAGATCGAAAATTTGAGCCGGGATGAAGCAGGAAAGCGGCGCCAGTTAGAACGCGAGATCGAAAAATTGAGCCGGGATGAAGCAGGGAAACGCGAGCGGCTGGAACGTGAGATCGAAAAATTGCGGCGTAGCGAGGCTGAAAAGAGTGGGCAATTGGAAAAATTACAGCGGGAAGAGGCGCAGAAACGCCGCCAATTGGAGCAGGAAATCGAGACATTGCGCCGGGAGGAAGCAGGGAAACGCCGACAATTGGAGCAAGAGAATGAAAGACTGCGTGCGGAAAAGGAGAAGGAACGCCAGGCAAGGGAAGCACAGCAAAGGGCACCGGCCGAAGCTAAGATAATATGCCCTATTTGTGAAGAAACGAGCTGGAATTCTATAGAGGAAATAACCGATTGCCCCTTAGACGGGACTTGCAGAGAAGCAATTATTTATGAATTGGGAGGCATTGAGAAGAACGCGCAGGCCGAGGTGCAGAGAAATGCAGCGCAACGGCAGGCGGTTCGCACATCCGCAGACGGCCGCTACCGGGCCTATGACAACGGCGTGATCGAAGACACAAAAACCGGACTGGAGTGGTATTGTGGGCCGGATGAGGATACGGACTGGGATGAGGCCAATGCCTGGGTTTCCAGCCTGACTGTGGCCGGTGGCGGCTGGCGCATGCCTACGATCGCGGAATTGAAGGGGATTGCCGAAGCGAGCAAGAGATCATCCGTGCCGGAATATCTGGACCCCATCTTTCCTATCAATGGATATTATGTGTGGTCCGGGGAGTTGTGTGGCAAAAACGGAAAATCGTCAAAAGGCGGAAATTCGCCTTGTGCTCGGTACTTCGACTTCCTCCACGGCGCCGTCTCCTGGAGCCCCCGCAGTCACTCGGACGCCAGCCGCGGTGTCGCAGTGCGTCAGAGAAGACGTGGGTAATTCGGTCATTTGTAAAATTTGATCATTTAAAACCATTGAAAAAGCAAAATCACATGATTCCCGGGAGAATCTAATTGATGGACCAGAATAGCGCGATGAGAGCATTTATAGCCATGCCCTTCCACCCGAGCCTGGATTGGCTATATGCGATCGTGGAGAAAAATTGCCTGATCTGCGGGATCGAGCCCCGGCGCGTGGATAGGATCGCGGGCGTAGAGAACATCTGGGATGCGATCGTCGAGGAAATCCGGAATTGCGATCTGGTAATCGCTGACTTCTCGCCGGACCCGATGCTGTGCCGATACGAATTGGACACTGCGGCCAGGCGCAATGCGGCCAATACGAACGTGGCGACCGAGGCCGGCTATGCCAGGGCGTTGGGGAAACCCGTGATCCTGCTCACAAGCGACCCCGAGAGCCTGCCGTTCGACTGGCGCGTGAAACTGGCGATCGTGTATCCCAAAGATATGAGTAACGTGGATGCGATCATGGCGCTGCATCGGAGGCTGGAAAGCGCGCTGGACAGCGAGAAGGCGAAATGGGCGAAAAGAAAGAAACGCGAAGCGGAGGAAAGCGAACGGCAAAAAGACGAAATGGACCTGTGGCGCGAACAGGAAAGGGAAAAGCTGCGGCAAGAGGTAGCCGAGAAGTGGGCGCAATTGGAACGGGAGATCGAAAAATTGCGGCGTAGCGAGGCAGAAAAGAGTGATAGAAAGGCGCAAGAAGCACAAAGGTCGACATCAGAGGCGGTTCGCACTTCCGATGACGACCTTATCTTTGAGCGGGAATCGCCGGGATCGCTACTAGAAACGGGTGAAGAGCAACAGGGGCGCATTTCCGATAACGATGAAGTGGACGAGATGTTCGGTGAGGAACATCTCGGGGCAGTGAAAGATATGGTAAGGAAAGATGTTGAGGAAGAAGAGATTGAATTCGCGAAACCAACATGGATCACTTCCGACGACGGTCGCTACCGGGCCTATGCCGACGGCGTGATCGAGGACCCGAAAACCGGACTGGAATGGTATTGCGGGCCGGATGAGGATACGACCTGGGACATGGCCCATGCCTGGGTTTGCGGACTGACCGTGGCCGGCGGCGGCTGGCGTATGCCTACGATCAAGGAATTAGAGGGAATTGTCGTAGCAGGCACCTGGGCGTTTTATCCGAGATATCTGGATCCCGTCTTCCCTATGGAAGGCGGCTATTGGATGTGGTCCGGGGAATTATGTGATGATAGAGGAAAGCCACGAACACAAGACGGGAATTTGCCTTGCGCTCGTGGCTTCGACCTCGGCATCAGCCGCGCTGACTGGTATGGTCGTAACCGCCGTTCCGGCGGACGCGTTTTTGCCGTGCGCAAGAACCATGTGATCCGCACTTCCGATGATGGTCGTTTCCAAGCCTATGTCAACGGCATAATCGAGGATACCAAAACCGGTCTGGAGTGGTATGTAGGGCCACAAGAGAACACAAGCTGGGATGAGGCTGAGGTATTGATTTTCAAGCTGACCGTGGCCGGCGGTGGCTGGCGTATGCCTACAATAGCAGAATTGAAGGGGATTGCTGAAAAAGGCAAGCGAAAAAACGAACCAAAATATCTTGATCTTATCTTTCCCGCCCATGGTTATTATGTGTGGTCCGGAGAGGTATGCAATGAAAAACCTCATTGTGCTCATGTTTTTACCTTCCACAACGACCCCCCGGAAATACTCGGTCGCTGCCACAGTCACGGGTGCAGGTGGTATGCCGTACGGACGAGGAAAAAATGGAGAATTTAAACCCGTCGTCTTGATTTTCCCGTTGACATATCAAGGATCAGACCATATTATATTTCTGCGAATCGCTTAAATTTTCAAATCCACAATCGGGAGGTCAACAATGAAAAGAATACTGATACCAATCATCATCTCGCTATTTATTGGAATAGCGACCGCCGAACAGTTGGAAGTCGTCTTCATCAACATGGGACAGGGTGACGCGATTTTCATAAAAGCCCCCAACGGGAAACAAATCCTGATCGATGCAGGCACCGGGAGCGACGCTGATCCTTATAGCCGGACGGTCGCCTATGATAATTTAGTAGCCATATTTTACGAATACGGGATCTCGCATAGCAACCCGCTCGATTATATAATCTGTTCACATTTTCACTCCGATCATTACAGCTACCTCGATAATATAATCGAGGACTTCGGGCTCCCGGCAGCCGCTGTGATTGACCGCGGCGGCGATAAGAAAATATCCGATTCGAAGAGCGTGCCGTTGCCGGCGAGATATCTCGACGCGGTCAGGCCGAAAAGGAATGCAAAAGGTGTGATGCGTCCCGGAGACAAAATCGACCTGGGAAGCGGTTGTTATCTCCAGTTACTTGTGCTAGGTCGCCCTGATTCTACGGATAAAGTCCCGTATTCTCGGGTATGGGGGCAGCCAGATATGAAGCTAACCGGCGAATATGAGAATGGGAAATCATTGGTATTCGTACTCCGATGGAATGGATTTGACATGCTGCTGGGCGGAGACACCAATGAAGAAATCGAGCCAGCGATCGCACAGGTGCTGAAACGGGAGATGATCGAGGTCGACATATACAAAGTCCACCACCACGGCGCGGAAACGAGCAGCGAGGAAGGCTTCCTACACGTCCTCGACCCCGAGGTCAGTATATGCAGCACCGGACACGCCGCGGCGTACCAGCACCCCAGAAAAGAGACATATAATCGCATCCACGAATGCACCGACACATTCATTTTCCAGACGAATCGCGGATACGGCGGCGTTGTGGCATATGAGGAACCGCCGGCAGGCTGGGGCGTTCTGGCGCGTGGTAATATTTTCGTGCTCTACGACGGCGGGAAATATTACACTGTCAGGACGATGGAACGGGATTATAGATACTCGATCGATGAATGAACGGGTGGATCGAGGGTCAGGTAGCGTGAATTCACTCTACCTCAACAGATATAAAAATCGCATAGACTGGCTACCTAGTCGGCAAGTCCGACGTGCTTCGAACACCGCGGGGACGCCTGCGGCCAGGGACGCCTGGGGTAAGCCCGCGGTATCCGCGGGTTAGAGGTAAGGGCTCCACAAGGTGGAAATGCTCCGCAAGTGGAGAGGAACGGAAGACCGCGCATTCCGGCTGTTTTTCTTGAGCCTGGAGCAGAGCGAAATGAGCCTGGCAAATTTCCGATTTGCCGGAAGCCCCGGAGAACCGAGGAAGAAGGGGGCGCCCTGGCGACCCCGCCCATTCCGTGTTTCGCGCAGTCGATGTGGGACCAATAAATAAAATAAGGAGACAAAATGTGTTAGCTGGAATTATTGTAACAATAATACTTGGGGGAATAAATTTGTTTCTGATAGGTTTAACACTGTACTCGAATAAAAAAACTCGATATGTGAACATTATTGTACCAATGCGAATAAAATGGATGGAAACTTTGAGAGAACATGTAGCTTCCTTTGTAAATTTAATAAACAGCATGGCCGTGCAAAGTAAAAGTATTAGGAAAATGTTAGATAAAGGGTTAGAAGCAGGCAAAATCGAGCGCCTGATAGAGCTTATGTTAAATCCGAAAAGAGAAA
>Ga0180433_10011992_pt1 | contig 10187 bp, 12 predicted proteins | sample SS_ome_8_FD_132980 | JGI IMG/M metagenome (GOLD analysis project Ga0180433, IMG submission 132980) | Hypersaline lake sediment archaeal communities from the Salton Sea, California, USA - SS_1_D_1 metaG | ecosystem: Environmental > Aquatic > Non-marine Saline and Alkaline > Hypersaline >...
CGGTAAATGCCAATGATTATCGCTATGCGAAAGACTGGCCGATACCATATACAAACGATTCATGGTATTTAATGTCTAATAATGAATTAAATAAAACAGGGCCAGGGCTTCAAAGCTTAAATTTCACATATCAATTTGATCCTCGAAATCCCGTTCCAACTTTAGGTGGAACAAATTTGGTTATCGAATCTGGCCCTTATGATCAGAGTTCTTTAGAAAGCAGAGATGATGTCTTAATCTTTGATTCTCCCACTTTTACTCAACCATATGAAGTGGTTGGGCATATGTGGGCTCATCTTTACGTAAAGTCGAACTGCACAAATACCGACTTTACAGTAAAGATAAGTGATGTTTATCCCGATGGTCGTTCTATACTTATTAGTGATGGAATAATAAATGCTATGAGAAGGGACGGATTCAATGCCACTGCTAATCCATTAAATAGTGTGGAATATGCGGAAGTGGATATTGATTTATGGGCCACAGCCTATCAATTTAATGTAGGGCATAAAATGAGGATAGCAATTTCAAGTTCAAATTATCCTCGTTTTGGTGTGAATCCGAATACTGGAGAAACTCCGAAAGCATATTCATATCAATATTTACAAAGATTTATAGCCAATAATTCGATATTAGTGGGCCCAGATTTTCCTTCCTATATAACACTTCCAGTACCAATATAAATGTAATATTCCCCCAAATTTTTTTTTCTACTTTCATTGAATTTGCTGTTTGACTATTAATTGAAACTTTAATAAATAAGTTTATCCCAAATATAATTTATGATAAATTGGATAACCGCTTTGTTCTATTTTTTAGGAACACTTGGATTTTTAGATATTGAAAAGATGCTCTTAAACAACTTAATAGTCGTTCTAATCTGTAGAGGAATTTATGTTCTTGGATATCTTCTTTATTATGGAAAATATAGCGAAGAATCTTTAGGCAGAGAAACTTTATTTACTAAAAAGGAATCATTATATTTTGGATTAAAACAGATAACTTTAGTACTATTTGGGACGATTTATTTTCCAATAGCGATTTTTATCTCCTTTTATTCATTATTAATGGTTGTTGCTTATCTAAAAAAAATTGGAAATGCTATAAATAGAAACCTATTGATAGTTTTTGGAAATATTTTTAATGTTATAATTCCTTTAATTGGAATTCTATGGTTTCTCTTTATAGATCTTGACTACTATTCGCTCTCAGCAATCTCGATCAGCTTATTAATCTTTTTAGTGTATGGTTTGAAAAATTCCTCACTTTCATTATCTGAGCTTATAAAAAAATATTCGGCGCGACGATTAGATAAAATACCAGCAGTTTTCAAATACCTTTTCATGGTTATTCTAATTGCATTCCCTAGTTCGATTATTGTTACAACAGCAGTATATAATCCACAACCAAAACAAACCTATATGGTTGAAATGCGGGATGGAATTCGCTTAGCTACTGACGTATACTATGCTCCTGGGTCTTATGGGGTCCCAAGACCAGTTATACTCGTAAGAACTCCTTATGGAAAGACTGGTTGGGCTTATGAACTCTATTCTCAAGTCTATTTTATTCAAGACTATCATATGGTAATACAAGATCTTAGGGGAACTCACGCTTCTGAGGGAGGAAATGATTTTCTTCTCTTTACGAAATCCTATGAGGATGGTGTGGATACAATTAATTGGATCCTAAATCAGAGTTTTTGTAATGGAAATATAGCTAGTGCGGGAGTCTCGGCTTTATGTATTAACCAATATTTCTATGCTGGAATGGGTCCAAATGGATTAAAGGCTCAACAATTATGGTTTGGTACTCCTGAACTATTTGATCATGCCATCTATCAAGGTTCTTATCATAAATCTTCGGTAGAAACCTGGGTTAAGAGTACAGCTCCAAATAACTGGCAACATCAGTTAGATATGATCTTTCAATACTATCCGAAAGATGAGGTACTCTATAATTCTACATCACTTTCTATCCCATTAGGACCACACTACTCTAATGTTTCTGTCTATGGAATTCATGTAGGAGGCTGGTATGATCACTTTCTTCAAGGTACTCTCGATGGATACGTAGGATATGACGACAACGGAACCTCAATAGCAAGAGGCCACCAAAAACTAATAATGGGTCCATGGACACATGGTTCAATTTATGGCGGCAAACAAGGCGAGTTGGTCTACCCTAAAAATTCTAATGGATTTGATTTGATTTTAAACTGGGAAACTGAAATCTTTGACGAAGCTCTCTTAGGTATTCCTACTGACTGGTCATCTGCTCGAGTTGCATACTATATGATGGGAGATGTGGATGTAGCTTCAGATTCTTGGAATTATTGGCGCTATGCATACGATTGGCCTTTAGATCATGTAGATGATCATTGGTATTTCACTGCCGATGGAGGATTGGATAAAAATTCTCCTGGGTCAACTAATAAAAATTTTAGTTATATCTATGATCCCCGAAATCCAGTTCCAACTTTAGGAGGTCAAAATCAACCTTTTGATTTGAATGGTCCAATGGATCAGAGACCTATTGAAGATCGCGCAGATGTGCTTATATTTGAATCTTCAGTCTTAACAGAAGCTATTGAAGTAGTGGGACGGATTTTTGGGAACTTATGGATAACCTCTAATTGTACCGATACCGATTTCACTATTAAGCTAACAGATGTTTATCCAGATAATCGATCAATGTTAATTACCGATGGATCATTGACCGTAAGGCATCGATTCAATTATACATCGGAAATCTTTATGTCAGGGAATCAGAACGATGTGTATCAGCTGTTAGTCGATTGTTGGTCATCTGCGTATACGTTTGCTCCAGGCCATAAGATTCGGGTTGCTATTTCCAGTTCTAATTATCCTCGATATGGACTCAATCCAAATACTGGTGCCCCTTTAGCCACAAATTACTTAAATTATAACCTGGCTAATAATACTCTATTAGTCGGTCCTGAATACAATTCGAGTATTATCTTACCTCGCTTAATAAATATGGATACAACTCATGCATCCTATTAAAAACAGACTTTTTTCTTCTTTTTTTTCTTATTTTAACATTTGAAGAAATTCATCCTCATTAATGAAAAGAACTCCAAGATCTCGTGCTTTCTTCAGTTCTGGGATTTTCGAAGTTGGATTATTGGTAACTAAATACCACAAATCATTTGATATTTCTTCTCGAATAATACCACCTTTTTCGATAACTTTAGTTTTTGCTTCCTGAGTAGACATTGAGCCTAATTCTCCTGCAAAGAAAAATTTAATAAGGGATAGATCCGTCATAATCAATTCTCCTAACTTTTTAGTAATTAAGAAATAGAAGAGTGGTTCGATATCTAAATATGAAGGGAATTTAAAATTATTAATTTATAAGAAAATGGTCTTAAAAAATAAGAAGTAGTGGTGCTATTTTGCTAAGTAACAAACTACCAAACCGTCGATATTCTTAGTAGCGCGAATTTTAATTTTTCTAGGGGGTTTTTGAATGCCACGAGCCCATATAGCTTCATTTACTTCTTGAGAAATCACTAACGCTTCTGGTTTAAAATGCCGTTCCATATATTCTCTTAAATATCGCACAGCTTTTTTACTATATTTATTTCTAGGGCCTCGACGAGCTTTTGCTAAGGGGACAATGTAAATACGTTCGTCGATAATCTCTTCCTCAGGTGCTTCCTCAATTTCTTCTTCGTATCCTTCGAGTTCTTCTTCAAAAACTTCACTGATTTCTTCTTCCTCAGAAAGCTCTTCAATATCAAACTCATCAATTTCTTCAATAGTTTCCTCTTCTTCCTCCTCTTCTATGAGTTCCTCTTCCAACTCATCTAAACTGATTTCCTTTGATTCTTTTTTAGCCATAGTTCTTCACATCCCCCTTTAATCTTTCTTTAATCGGCTATTTCTCCATTCTCTTCTCGAATGAGGGCTATATCTAACCTTTCCCCCTGTTTTTCGAATAATCCAGCTCGGAACCGATTTGTTTTGTTTTAACTTTTTCCCTCTTCTTAACTTTGACGGTAAATCTTTATTGCGTGCCATTATTAATCAACTTTTCACTTTTTTATTTTAAATCCTTTTTTCTTGCCAGAAGTTATTTGCTCTAATAACTTTTTAAAGGCTTTATCTTGTAATGGTGTAGCGCCTTTCAATCGACCTGCTTGATAAAGCTGAATCAATTGTAATTCTACCTGTTCTGCAAACTGGGGCTTCACCATTCTTATATTTTCAAGTCTTTGCCGTGCTTCCTGAGATAAAATTAAGCGCATAATCTGATATTTTTTAGTTTCATATTCTTTCTGCTGTTGTTCAGCAATTTGTTGCTGAAATGCTTGCTGCTTTAATTCTTGCAGTTTCTTTCGCTTTATCCTTTCTAATTCTTCTTCATCACTCAAACTAAACGCCTATAGCAAAATGGATTGCCATTTTTTTTATTATTTTCTCAATATATCATGAGCAGTTCTTTCAATAAAACTAACTCCCTCATTAGAAAGAACTCTTCCTTTTTTTTCAAATTTTACAATTAAATTTGCATCTTCAAGTTGTTGCAATGCAAGTCTAATGATTTTTCCACTTCCTTTTGCGCTATGACCTAATCCAGATCCCTTTCTGTTTCTACCACCGTAATGCTTTCTTAATCTATTAACTCCAATTGGTCCAAATTTACGAATTTTTCTTAATAATGAGGCGCATCTAATGTACCAAAAACCTTCCGTATCTTGGGGTGCTAATTCTTTAAAATGAGCCGTTTTCCAAAATTCACTACCTTCTGGTGGCTTGATCTCTGGAAAGTCTCTCAATTTTTCCGCGATGGTATTAATCAGTGTCTGAGGTTCAACGACATAGATAGACATGGTAATCTTTAATTTAATAGTTCTTTAATTTAATATATTGTAAATTAAAAGATTGAATAAATTAAAAATTTTTTGGTATTTTTAGGATTCTAGGACAATGGATTACGAAGAACAATTCAAAAGAGCACTTTTATCACCGCCACACTGCAATTTGGGCAAAAAAGGAATAACTGATGATTTTATTGCACATGTTGTTAAATTATTAAAAAAATATAAAACAATTAAGATTAAAGTCTTAAAATCTGCCTTATCAGGAAAAAATATTAAAGCTTTAGCAGATGAAATCGCAAAAGCAACTAATTCCCATGTATTAGATACCCGTGGGAGAACTTTAATCCTTTCCAAACTACCACCGAAAAATTAATTTCTTCCTTTTCTTTAGGTAAAATGACGAGATATAGCTCAAAACATAAAAAAATCGTAAAAGGAATAGCGAAACAACGAATCAAATATCTTTTTCAGAAAGCAGAAGAAATTTTTATGGAAAATAAAGAATTATCTAATAGATACGTTGAGTTAGCAAGAATATATGCTCAAAGAGCTAAAGTCAAGATCCCTTTAAAGTGGAGAAAAAGAGTATGTCATAAATGTAAAAAGTTTCTTGCTCCTGGTGTTAATTGCAGATTTAGAATTCATTCGAAAAATAAATATTCACATATCTCAATGACCTGTCTTGAATGTAATAAAACAACAAGGTATATTATTAAAAAAGAATAGTTTATGAGTTGAATATAATTGCCATTGATCATTTTTCTAGTTGAATGTGGATTAGAATTGATACCTAAACAATTAGAGAATCATCCAGCTATTAGGAAAAACCTCGACGAAAAAAATTACGCTTCATTACTATTAGATAATGCAATACATCATTCTGCTATGGTAAAACTGGAAAATAGAGAAAAAAGAGGTCGCCCCGATATCATTCATAACTGTTTACTCCATGCATTAGGATCTCCATGTAATAAAAACGGGTTATTATTATTTTATGTTCATACTATTCATGATAGAATCTTTCATTTTGATCCTGAATTGAGAATATCTAGAAATTATAATCGATTTAAGGGTATAATGGCCAAGTTATTAATGGAAGGCAATATATCAAGTACAAAAACAAATCTGATATCTGAAATAAGAGAACCTATTGATGTAATCCTAAAAAGTATTAAAAAAAGAGATATCAAGCTATTAAGTTCCCATGCGAAACTAATCCGGCATCACCTTACCATATTTCCCAAAGATATTTCGAAAAATGAGGTGGTAATTATTGGTGGCTTTCAAAAAGGATATTTCTCCGAAAAGATCCTAGAGTTACGAAAAGAATTAATTTCAATTTCAAAATATTCTTTAGATGCATCGATAGTAGTAAATAAAATCATAAATTTTTATGAAATTGTTAATGATATTGTTTAAGTTTAAAATAAGAGAAAGTTTTTTTTTAAATAGAAACTTAATCATAAATACTTCATTGTGTTTGACATTAAATTGCGCCGTTAGTCTAGTGTTAGGTAAATGTTTAATCTATCTACTAGAAGTAGGATTCCGGCCTTCCAAGCCGGTAACCCGGGTTCGATCCCCGGACGGCGCATATTCTTATCTAACATTCCTGGGCGTCAAGTAAATCATCGACTTTAGAAAAAGTTCGTAAAACGATTCTTTCACGAAGAATTATATATAAAATAAAAGCTTAAATTCTTTTGAAAATGGTATTTAGGCATGGAAAGTAAATTTTTTACCGTTTTTCCTTCTCCCTTTCAAACATTTACCATCATTTGGATTGAAAAATTCAATAGAGTACTAATACAACGAATTTTTCTCAGTGATCCTCAAAAAAAATCCGAAATCAAGGCTCAAGAAGCTTTCCAGAATATTACTAAAAATAAATCTAGCTTGATCGATTCATTAGGTAATAAAATTCAAGAGTTCTTAAATGGTAAAGCCCAAATATTTGACTTAAGCTTATTAGATTATAGTCAATGTTATCCTATTCAAAAAAAAGTATTAGATGCGGAGGTTAAAATTCCTAGGGGCTCGGTTAGTACCTATAAACGGATCGCAGCAGCTATTAATCATCCAAAAAGTGCTCGAGTAGTCGGAAACGCATTAGCTAAGAATCCTTTTCCTATTATAATTCCTTGTCATAGAGCAATTAAGTCCAGTGGTGAGATTGGGGGATTTCAAGGAGGGAGCGAAATGAAACAAAAGCTTTTAGAATTAGAAGGAATAAGATTTAGAGGTAATGGAAAGGTAGTTATAGAAAAGCTCTACTATTAATTTAATAATTCTAAGAAATTTATTCGAAATCTCAGAAAATTAATTTAAGTAAAATAAACTAAATGATCTTGTATAAAATCTCAAGTGAAATCAAAAAATGGATGATAAATTTGAATCCTTAGGTAAAATCATACGGAATTATATGAGAAGGAATAAAATCCCTGGACTTTCCATCTCCATTTTTCAAGAGGATAAAATTATATACTCAAAGGGATTTGGTGCACGAGATTTAGAACGATTCCTTCCTATGACACCTCAAACTCTTATAGGGATAGGAAGCATAACGAAATCAATAACGGCGTTTGGGATAATGAAGCTTATTGAGAGAGGAAAATTGAATCTTGAAGATTCAGCCTCAAAATATCTTGATTTTGCTCCTTTTAAAACTCATCCCGACATGACGATTAAAAACATGTTATCTCACACTACTGGTGTTCCAGCGGCGGATGCTGGTCTATCTTCATTGTTCTATCTCTTTGATGATTATTCTCGTGTGTTTCCAGCGACAAACTATGAGGATTTTATAGCTCATATTGGCGACCCGGAGGATTATATTATATTTAAGCCGGGTGAAAAATTCTTTTATAATAATGATATGTATACCTGCTTAGGGTTCATAATTTCTAAGATTTCGGGTCAAGAATATGTAGATTTTATCCGAAAGGAGATACTCGAACCCTTACAAATGAAACGAGCATTTTTCTCTAAAGATGATTTTAATAATGATAACAACAAAATTACCGGATATCTAACCAAAAAGAAAGGAGATAATCTTGTCCCTAAAAAAAATCCCGTTCCACTTTATGAATATTTAAACGCACCAGGGGGATTATACGTCTCAACGGAAGAAATGATAAATTATATTCAGTGTTTGCTCCAAAATGGATTATATCATGGGGAAGAATTACTTACAATAAATTCAATTAAAGAGTTATGGACACCTATTATTTCTTGTCCTTATGGTTTTGGTGAAAATCCTCAATATTGTTTAGGTTGGGTTGAAAGCAATAACTATCTTTCAACTAAGATTATACATCATGGAGGAGGATTAGGAACTAGCTGTGCACATATTGCTTTGGAACCAGACCATAAAATTGGAATTATGGTTGGACAAAATTCCTGCAATGCTAATATTAATGTTATTATCAAGGCAGCTTTATCAATCCTTTTAGGATTTGATCCTATGAAAGAAGTAGAGGAGCTAAATTTAGAAAAAGTAATTAATGATATTAAAGGAATTTATAAATCTCCTCATGATCTCTATGATTTGAAAATTTCCTTAGAAAAAGGAATACTTACAGCAGACATAGAAGTTGATGATGGTCCAATGAATTATCCCATAATTATAAATAATTTAGATACTTTAGAATTTAAAATATGTGGAACTCTTCCTCCGGTGAAACATAATATCCGCTTTATTAGGAATCCAAAATCTAATAAAGTTGAATTTGCAAGCTTTGATAGATATTTATATAGAAAGATCTAAACCAAAATCGTTTTTCTCTTCTATTTTCATCATATTAAAGGTTGATAATTATTAACCATTTATGGTCTAAAAACAAAACAAATATATTTACAAAGTTGTATATGTTATATGAAAAAACGCTCTCGTAATAGGTTTTTCATTTCCATTTCCATATTTTAATCACATAAAATATCAATTAAGGGCGTTTTTTCACTAAAAACTTCTTGATCTTGGGTATAGACTTAATTTCGAATATCATCAATCTTAAAATTTTTCTAAAATTATTAGAATTTACTAAACCTATGCGAATATAATGATTAATGATGTAAAAGTTATCTATAAAAGATATAAAACTGCGTTAAATAAGCTTAAGTATCCCGATTCTTGGTTTTGGGGGCGATATACCATTAATCCCTATTCCGGTTGCGTTCATGCATGTATTTATTGTGATGCGAGAAGTAATCGCTATTATTTACAGCAAGATTTTGAAAATGAAGTAATTGTTAAGCTAGATATTGATAAAATTTTAGAATCAAAGATAAAAAACGCACGCACTCTTTTACCCGATGTAGTAGCTCCGGGAGGAGTAAATGATGCTTATCAACCCATTGAAATACAAGAAAAAAATACCCTAAATATTCTTAAAGTATTTAAGAAATATAAATTTCCGATCAATCTCGCGACAAAATCCAGTTTAATTGCACGTGATATTTCTCTCCTTAATGAAATCGCAAAGGATACGTGGTGTACGGTGGGATTCTCAATTACAACCACCGATGAACAATTAGCAAGTTTCTTAGAACCATATTCTTCCCCACCAAAAGAGCGTCTAAAAGTGATTAAGAAAATAAAGGAGAAAGGACCTCAGATCCAAGTTGGAACCTATTTTATGCCTATAATTCCATATTTAGAAGATAATGAAGATAACTTAGAAGATGTAATTAAACAATCAAAAAACCATGGAGCGGATTTCATTTTATTTGCACCAGGATTAACATTACGTGATTCTCAAGCTCAGTTTTTTATCAAAAAAATAAAACAAAGTCCATATAAAGATATATTAACCCCTCTTCTTAATTTATTCAAAGGAAAGACGCAGCCCTCTCGTGAATATGTTAAAAAAATTCATTCCAAATTATACAGATTATGTAGTGAGTATAAAATTCCAATTCGAGTAAAACGGTGGATCCCAACTGATTTTAGAAGATGGAATTATAAAGTATCGGAATTGCTTTTAAATAAAGAATACATGGAATTTGTAACTACAGGAAGGACAAACCATAATTTAAAATGGGCAGGTTTAAATTTGAATAATCTCAAGGAATCAATAATCGATATTAGCAAACGAGGAGAATTATCTAAACTTCCTAATTTCACTACTGAAATTGTGGAATTAGTCGAGCCTATTTTAAAAGATAGCAAAGAATATAATAAGAGGAAAGGAATAGATGAATTTTTATAAAAAAAGAGAAAAGAGATATGAGCTATGAATCCAATCAAAGAAGTTCTTGAAAATATTAAAATGGGTTTAAAAGAAGTAAAGCCAAAATTAACTAAAGATAAGAAAAACATGATGTATAAGATTATCAATCC
>Ga0180433_10011994_pt1 | contig 10186 bp, 9 predicted proteins | sample SS_ome_8_FD_132980 | JGI IMG/M metagenome (GOLD analysis project Ga0180433, IMG submission 132980) | Hypersaline lake sediment archaeal communities from the Salton Sea, California, USA - SS_1_D_1 metaG | ecosystem: Environmental > Aquatic > Non-marine Saline and Alkaline > Hypersaline > Sediment...
AGATTTATGACGACTTGGATTTCGTATTGCGTTGGCGAGTATAAATCACCCGCATACTGACGAGGTCGCCAGTCGAACATTCTGGATTGATGAATTGTACCCGCTAGACTTGTGCTAAAAAAAGGCTCTTCAGCAAAATCTGTGGGTGGATGGAGGCTCTTCAAGCCTTCCAAGCTGGTGATAGAGTGCTATCTGCAAGCAGTCCAGTGTTTTAAAGCCGTATGCCTTTTTGATAGTGAGTTTTGCCTTGTTATTTAGGCCCTCCACAGGGCCTGATGAAAGCCCTCCTGGTACACTAAACCAGTTCAAAATAAGCTCTTTATGACTACGCAACATCTTGGCTACTTTTTGCATTGGTTTGATCTCTGACTCCATTGCCATATCAGCCCAGTCCTCTAAAAACTTACCCGCCCATGATTTGTAACGCATTGACCAAAAATCCTGAAAGTCCTCTTTGAGCAAATAAGCCTTGATGGATGACAGATTAATTTTGACCATTTCTTCTAAACGACCAGATTGCTTGTCGCTGAGGTTTTCGGGGCGCTTTAAGAAAATATACTTGGCTTTTTCAAGCACATTTTCATTACCTGCATCTTTGAGCTCCTTCACTTCATCACGACGAACTTGATCGACAGCTTCATTGAATTTTTTGGCAATGTGGAACCTATCGAGGATATTAAGGGCATTAGCGCATTTTTTCTTAATCACTTTAAGGTATGGTTTCCACATATCGCTGCATACAAACTTTAGCTTATCACAACGCTCTTTGCCAAAGTCTCTGAAAAAGCGCAGAAGCGTTTTGGCTTTTCTGTCTTTACCACACCAAAGCAGGCGACGCATTCCCTTGTCTATTTGATAAACACACGTCAGGTAACGGTGGCCTTTAAATACGGATATTTCATCAACCCCAATTTGCTCTACACCGTCCCAGTTCCGGTTCGCAAGCCCATAATCAACCACAGACTTAATAGAACGGTATACAGTCTCCCAGCTGGTACCAAATATGGCTGCTGTTTCAGACCATGATAACCGTTTAGCCCACCCTGCCAGAAAATGTTGGTAACTCTTGGTTGCCTGCTCTTTACCATTACACCAAGGCAGAAGCTCAACTCGAATACCATGGGCTTTGCAGCTGATACGTCTTGGCGCGTATGTAAAGTAAACAGGAATGTTCCAGAGGGGTACATATTGATATCGACGTAAGGGCTGTTTATCGTACGATGGAGATGATTTATGACATTCTGGACACAACCCTTTGGCGTTTTTTCTTGCAACGACCTCAACAATGATTGACGGACTACTCCCTAATTGCTCGAAATGGCAGTCGCCATACACAAAGGATTTGAATTTCTCAATCTTATTTAGTATTGTCTTGATCAACATCACATCATCCTTATGCTCTATTTATTGATTTTAGTAGAACCAATTAATATCATAATTTGATGTGATGTTCTTCCTATTGGCTAATTATTTACCCACAGATTCTGCGATAGAGCCAGAAATTTATTTCGACGCGACAAGAAGTAAAAGAATTAAAACAAATTCAAGTGACCGCGGCTGATAGTGTGATTGTCGATGTGAGTGCTGATGTTTTTTATGAAATTGAGGACCCGCTTAAATCTCTGCGCATCAAAGATATCGATGAATATATCGAGCAACAAGTTGATGTCACACTAGTTAGTATCATCGGTCAATACGCATCGACAGTGGTTGGTATCGGTGGACCACAGAAGAGTTTGTCAGTTGATGATGAAGATGAAGTATTTAATTCAATGCACGAATCAGGATCAGACATTAAAGGAAAAACACGTCAAGAAAGTATAGCGCATTTCATCACCGAAGATTCAGCTTTGCATGTTCGTCAAGAAATTCAGGATAAGTTCAATGAGCAATTTACCGAGATCATGGCAGAAAATGGAATTAAGGTTTCTAAAGTTGCATTACGTGATTATAAAAATGGTGATCGGACAGTGCAGCATGAGATTGCCGAACAAACGGTGCGTACTGTGAAGATCCGTAATGAAAATAAAACGGCACGGATGGTGGCTGCAAATAAGCGGATCAAAGCAGAAGGTGACAAGAGTGTGAAAGTAACCACCGCAACTGCTGAAGCAGAGGCGGCTGAGATTAAAGCGCGGGGTCAAGCTAATGCACAGAGGATTCGTGCTGAGGGTGAAGCTGAAGCGATAAAGATCCGTGCTGCTGCGTTGTTGCTTGCTATGGATGAGCTTGGTAAAAATCCAGAAGCAGTGAAGCTTAAATTTTTAGAGCAGCAAAGTGATATGATTGGACAGTTGCCGAAAACGACGACGCTATTTGCTGGAGCTGGTATGTTTGGTGATGCGTTGAAGCCAAACACTTTTGTTGTGAATGATCCTGCGGTTCATGATGGGCCTCGGGTTGTTTCGACGATAGTGCCTGGTGTTGGGGGCAATTAGTAACTTAATTGTTAGTATATTGGATTATCTTAATATTCACACTAAATTTTCATTCCTACACATGATTGTCATCCCTGCGCAAGCAGGGATCTCAATCACGTATATTGTGCGCAGTATTCAAAGATTTTTGCCGAAGCTATTTGATTGAGATCCCTGCTTGCGCAGGGATGACGATGCAGTGTGTGGATGACGGCCCGGAGCAGTAATAAAATTAAGATAGAAGGCTGATGATTGGATTCACAGTCAATGTATATTTAGAACAGCCTTCAATTCTGCAACTTAACAACAATCTCCGCAACGTGTTTCCCAAAACCCTGCGCGATTTTTATTTCATCATCTGACAACGGATTCTTACTCTCAACGCCGGCCGTATGACTCGGGCCGTAAGGTGTTCCACCGCTCATCGTCGATGCGAGTTCGGGAATACTGTAAGGAGCGCCGACTATCATCATACCTAAATGGATAAGCGGTAACATCATACTGATAAGCGTCGTTTCTTGTCCGCCATGCATACTTGATGTCGAGGTAAAAACACCAGCTGGTTTACCAACAAGAGCGCCCGATAACCAAAGACTACTTAAGCTATCGATAAAATATTTAAGTGGTGCGGCCATGTTACCAAAACGTGTTGGGCTACCGAGTATCAGACCATCGGCGGCACGTACTTCATCGACCGTCACATAGGGGTGACCTTCTTTTGGGATCGTATCTTCAGTCGCTTCACATGTCGTTGATACAGGCGGTACGGTTCGAATGATAGCATTAGCACCGGCGACCATTTCAACACCACGGCTTATCTGCTCTGCCATCTGTTTTGTTGCGCCATATCGTGAGTAATAGAGGATAAGGAGATCGGCCATGGCGTGTTCCTTGTTGTGGCTCCCCGGGACGGACTCGAACCGCCGACCCGATGATTAACAGTCACCTGCTCTACCAACTGAGCTACCGGGGAAAGAGGCGACATTGTAGCCTCACAGGGAGCTTGGGGTCAAGCAACAGCTTGTTTAATTCGTGACAAGGCTTCGTTGAGCTCAGCCATACTCGTGGCGAACGATAGGCGTACACAACCGACCATGCCAAAGGCCGTGCCAGGTACTAGCGCAACGCCCGCTTCGTTTAGCAAGTATTCGCAAAGTGCAACGTCGTCATCTAAGCCATCGAGGTTGGCAATAGCCTCGCTCGCATCGGGGAAACTGTAAAAAGCACCATCTGCTGCGACAACTTGAAAACCGGGAATGCCATTAAGTAGTTCGACCACGTTATCGTGACGACTCTCAAACTCTTTGGTCATCGCTTTGATCGATTTAACGTCCATCTCGAGTGCTGCAACAGCCGCGTGTTGCGCGATCGAGCAGGGGTTTGACGTCGATTGTGATTGAATATTTTTCATTGCTTTGATGATAGCTTCAGGACCTGCAGCATAACCAATTCGCCATCCTGTCATCGCGTAGGCTTTCGAAACCCCGTTGATAACCAATGTCCGCGATCGTAGTTCAGGGCAAACGTTCAAGATATTGTGAAATGCTGCGCCAGACCATTGGATGTGTTCGTATATATCATCGCTGACAACAACGATTTCTGGAAACTCGATGAGTTCGCGCGCAAGATCGGTTAACTCTTCCGCACTATACACCGCGCCCGTTGGGTTAGAGGGGCTATTTAATATAAGCATACGCGTCTTTGGTGTAATCGCTTTGGCGAGTTGTTCGGGGGTGATTTTGTACTCTTGTGTGCTATCACCCGCGACGATCACAGGTTCCCCGCCGGCTAATCGAACCATCTCCGGATAGGATACCCAGTAGGGCGCAGGGATAATAACTTCATCACCCGGATTGAGTATGGCTTGCATCGCGTTATAGATACACTGTTTGGCGCCAACGCTCGCGACAATCTCAGACATTTTGTAATCAAGATCGTTGTCGCGCTCGAGTTTGTTGATGATGGCTTGTTTGAGCGCGGGGATCCCATCGACAGGGGTATAACGCGTGTGTCCCGCATTGATTGCCTCAATAGCGGCCTTACAGATAGGCTCAGGCGTTGGGAAATCGGGCTCGCCTGTGCTTAATGTGATAATATCTTCGCCTTGAGCGCGTAATTGGCCTGCGCGGGCAGAAATTGCTAACGTTGCAGAAGGTTTAAGCGTTTGCACACGTGAAGAGAGATAGCTTGACATGTCGTGTCCTCGAGGGGTTAGATAATATGTACTTTCTTGAGCGTAAATCTAGCTCAAGTACAGACATTACGCAAGATTAATTATTTTTCTTTACATACTTACGAGACCGTATAAAGGTAAAAGAGATGGAGAAGTCACTACAAGTCGTATCGGATTTTAAACCCGCCGGTGATCAACCCGCAGCGATCGCGAGTTTAGTCGATGGTATCGAACAAGGTTTAGCACAACAAACACTACTTGGTGTCACAGGCTCGGGTAAAACGTTCACAATGGCCCATGTGATAGCGACACTCAATCGCCCGACGATCATTCTCGCGCCAAACAAGACGCTAGCAGCACAACTCTACGGCGAGTTTCGCCGTTTCTTTCCGAACAACGCGGTTGAATATTTTGTATCTTATTACGACTACTATCAACCTGAGGCATACGTCCCCGCGTCGGATACGTTCATCGAAAAAGATGCTTCTATCAATCAACATATCGAACAGATGCGCTTATCGGCAACGAAAGCTCTGCTCGAACGCCAAGACGTTGTCATTGTCGCGTCTGTCTCGGCGATTTACGGTCTGGGTGATCCTAAGCAATATCATACGATGATTTTGCACTTAAGCCGCGGCGAACAAATCGAACAACGTGCGGTGTTAGCACGACTCGCTGAATTGCAATACACGCGAAATCCGATGGTCCTTGAGCGTGGTAATTTTCGCGTGCAAGGTGAGGTCATCGATATTTTCCCAGCTGATGCTGCTGATGAGGCGATAAGAGTTGTTTTATTTGATGATGAAATCGAAAGTATTCACTACTTCGACCCGCTGACAGGCGAGATATTGCGTGAAGCGCCACGCGTTACCATTTTTCCAAAGACCCATTACGTCACCCCGCGTGAGACGTTGCTTAAAGCATGTGATGAAATAAAAATTGAATTACAAGCGCGACTTCGTGAATTAGAGTCGCAGAACAAGTTAGTTGAGGCGCAACGCTTGCAGCAGCGTACTGCGTTCGATTTAGAGATGATCCAAGAAATGGGTTTTTGTTCTGGGATCGAAAACTATTCGCGTTATTTGTCGGGACGAACACAAGGCGAGGCGCCGCCGACATTGTTTGACTATTTGCCTGAGAATGCATTGTTATTCATCGATGAATCACATGTGACGATACCGCAGTTAGGCGGAATGTATCGAGGCGATCGCGCGCGCAAGACAACTCTCGTTGAATATGGTTTTCGTCTGCCTTCAGCACTTGATAATCGACCGCTGCAATTTGAAGAATTTGAAACGCGCTCACCACAGACAATTTATGTGTCAGCGACACCTGGACCTTATGAACAAGAACATGCTTCAGAAGTTGTCGAGCAGGTAGTGAGACCCACAGGTCTTATCGATCCAAACGTTGAGGTAAGACCGCAACAAACCCAAGTCGATGATTTGCTTTCCGAGATAAAGATCCGTATTAAACGTGATGAACGTGTGTTAGTGACGACGCTTACTAAACGTATGGCAGAAGATCTAACGGAGTACTACGCGGAGCAAGGCATTGCTGTACGTTACTTACATTCCGATATTGATACGGTTGAGCGTGTCGAAATTATTCGAGATTTGCGGCTTGGGGAATTCGATGTCTTGATCGGTATTAACTTGCTTCGTGAAGGGTTAGATATGCCGGAGGTATCGCTCGTCGCTATTATGGATGCCGATAAAGAAGGCTTTTTGCGTTCTGAACGATCGCTTATCCAGACGATCGGTCGCGCTGCGCGTCATGTGGCAGGAAAGGCTATTCTCTATGCGGATTATGAAACCGATAGTATGAAACGCGCGATAGCTGAAACCTGTCGACGTCGTGAAAAACAAAAAGCGTATAACGAAGAACATGGCATCACACCGCGAAGCGTTAAGAAAGCCGTTGAGGAAATTCTCGAAGGGGCGAGAAGTGAACAAGAGCCCTCGAGTAAAAAATATATTGATGTGGCTGAGAAGCAAGCAGCGTTTGATAAAATGACCCCACAAGATCTGGCGAAAAAAATCAAAGCGCTTGAAGCGCAAATGCATGAACACGCAAAAGAACTTGCTTTCGAAGAAGCTGCGCGAGTACGAGATGAAATTCGTGCGCTACAGGCTGAAAGTTTGGGGATTAAGTGAGCTTTAAAAATCAAATTTTTTATTGATTTCGATAATCCTGCTCTCAATAAGCGTTGTAAGACTAGTAATGACATCTGAGCTGTTAACGAGTTCGCTATAGAGGGATTTGTTTTTTGCCATGGTAGATAAAATCATTTCACTTTGATTTTTTAATACTTTTTTTAAAGCTGGATAACTATAGTTTATTGATTGGCAGAGTTGCTCCCAGTGCCTTGTCTGAACATCATCTACTTTATACTTAGAACCAACTTTCATCGCCATTTTGCGCGTGAGTTCATTATAATGTAATGTGCAGACTAGGTCATAAAAAGGTGCAAGCCTAATGAAGTTTTTGGTTACATGTAGGAGAGAAAAGTTTTTACTGTGTGCGTCCATATTGCCAATCAAGAAGTTAAAGACCAAGCCTTCTATGAGTGCGTTACGGTTTGATGCAGGTTGTGTGGATTGACTTAACAAATCAAAGCATTTTGTGAAGCCAGGGCCACCCTCGTTTTGGTATTTCATTGAGGACTTGACGCCAAGTGCTTGGCAAAAATCTTCCTGATGGATGCGAGACACTTTATCATTCTTAACTTTTCGATCAAATCGTGCGACCAATAAGTAGGATGTGTTTTTTACAAAACGTATTTCAACGCTTGGTACTGAAAGTCCTATATCATTTGCAAGTCGCATACAAAAAAATTCATTCTCTACGAGACTTGGAAATTTTTCTATAGTGGGTTTCAAGATGTGTGTTGTTGGACAACCATTAGTCGGTAATGCAAGCCTGTTATCTATTAAGCAGACGGCTGCTTTATCTTGTACACCGGCGAGTGATAATCGCAATCCTTCAAAACCAATAAAAAGAGGCTTACTAGGTAGGGATACAATGTGTGCATGCAGATCATCATCACTTAGTATTGTGCCTGTTATTGTAAAAGGTTCATGTGGTGATATGGGATCATTTTCTTTGTGAAACGAAATGGCTCCTGCGCAATCGTAGCCAATTGCCTTTAATAAGGCGAATGTATTATTTGGACTTACATGAAACTGCTTGCCGATCGCCTTTTTGGCCGATTCACTTTCTGGCAATAGACCACCAAAAAATGCTTCACATTTTTGGTGTTCGTAGGGAGCTGCTTGTATAGGCATCCCAAGTGATATAGCTTGTTGTGGAGTATTTAGATATTTAAATATCATGTTCCCCGAGGGACGTTGTTGCAAAGTCCCAACAGGATTACCATTTAGTCGCACGGATAATACTTTTTCATTCATCTTGCTCCTCCTCCACTTCGGATGATGCAGGAGGTTTTGCATAAATTTTAATACCGAGCATAGCTGCGACAAGAAGCGCTTTTTCTAATTGGCAGCTTGGTTTCCCTTTTTCTAGTTCTCGAATAAATCGCTCACCAACGCCACATGCTGCAGCAAGTTGTGCTTGTGTTAGATTTTCTTCTTTGCGAACGGTTCGAATGAGGTCACCGAAGGTACGTGCTGTCATCACCATAAAATCGTCCCTATCGGGATGTTTTTAGTTATTATAGCTTAATTTAAGGTGAAAACAACCCGATCGGGATGTTTTATGCGATTTAGGGGGACAGTGGACCCAAAACGTCCTGATCGGGACGTTTTGAGTTTTTTTGATCTGAACGATTTATTTATCTAATCGCGCGATCATAGTGGTTTGGATACTACGCTTATTCATAGGAATAGGTGACATCGTAATAGCTGTGTTGCCAGAATTAGTCGTGTAGTAACAAGCCCACGTCTTGTAATCAGAAAAATAGGTAGGACCTGCGAGCGGACCTTGTAACTGATTCAAGAGATTCATACCTTGTTGTTTTGCATCGCTGTTGTTACTTGCCTGGATGTCGCCAATTCCGAAAAACCATACATCAGGGGTTCCGAAATTACTAAAACCGTAAACGAGATAACCGTACTCATCGACTTCAACGCCACTAAAACCACCAGCACTTACGATTTGTGCTTTAATGTTCTCAGTGGTTGGGCAGTTAGCAGGACCGGCGTACGCAATCGACGCACAGAACAAGCTTGTTATAACTAATGTGATTATTTTACGAATCATGTCAAACTCCAAAAAAACTTACATGAATCGCGAATGATATCACATGTCAAAAAAGTTAGCAAATTTGGGATGATTTGTTATTTGCCTTGCGGAGATCTCGGAGGTATCGTAGTTTCTTCTGAATCATCCCGCTCTTCTGAATCATCCCGCTCTTTCCCTTTGCCTTCTTCAGAGCTTTTCGGGGAAGAGCCTTGTTTTGACTCAGTTGTTGATGTTCGAGAACGTGAAGGTAACGCGGTTTTTATAGTATTTGCTTTTTGGTTGATCGAGTCTAAGTGTTTTTTGTAGTGATTGCTAACATTGTCCATTTGATCAGAAATTATACTCAGAAAATATTTCTTTTGTGTGTCATTGAACTGAGTTGATGACTCAACTTCTTTTCTAAGCGCTATCATTTTAGTATTGAAAGGTTTGATTACATGTTTTGCTTGATCTTCAAACTCGGTTGGTATGACGTCACACTGCTTGCGGCGTTCGCGAGTGTTGGGTGATAGTCTGACGCTGTCGAATTTTTTTGAGAATTCATCGTATAACACATCGATAGCTCCTTTTACCTCTCTAGTGAAATCCCCAATACGAGCATCGACGCCTCTCATGTGACGCTCGAAATCATCTTTTATTTCAAATGAGCTCTCCTCATCTCCCTTTTGACTCAGGATATATTTGTAGTTCTTGCCAATTTTCATTGTTAAGATTGATTTCAGATACTTAGTCGCTATCAAGAAGTTGTTAACATCAGCCCCATAGGTTTTTTGGGTATCGATTGTTTCCAACGCTCTCAAGTTATCTAACCCGCGCGAGTATCCCTCATCAGTGAGTTCCCCTTTATTATGCGCATCAGTCAAGCGTTTAACTTCGGCGTAATAGTTTCGAAGTCGCGAAAAAAGTGTATCGCCGTGTCTGTCAGCATTTTGGTGCTCTGTGTACAACTTGAGAAGTGCATCATACGGTTTGAGTTTGTCTCTAACGATGTAAAGGTTTGTTTTTGCAGCGTTGCTTTTTGCTCTGCGTTTTTCTTTTTCTAAAAGCTTAACGAGTGTCGTGTGGTTAGTAACAAGACCGCCAATTGTTAGCTCATGTTCAGTAGTACCCGTGCTAAGCAAAGCGTAGTATGCAATAGAGCATTGTTTCGAAACCTTGGTGCTCAAGCTTTCTAAATCATCGGTGACTGCCGCTTGACTCTCTTCCTCTTGTTCAGCAATCGCAGCTTGAGCCTTAGCATGCTCAACTCGTTTATCTTTTAAGTGCATACCTAGGGCCTGTTTACAATTCGCCCTAATGCATTGATAATTAAGAGCAAACTCGTAGAATTGTGATTCTCACAATCAACAAAACGACGAGTTTGCAATGATCCGACTCATGCTCACAGACGAGC
>Ga0180433_10011995_pt1 | contig 10186 bp, 8 predicted proteins | sample SS_ome_8_FD_132980 | JGI IMG/M metagenome (GOLD analysis project Ga0180433, IMG submission 132980) | Hypersaline lake sediment archaeal communities from the Salton Sea, California, USA - SS_1_D_1 metaG | ecosystem: Environmental > Aquatic > Non-marine Saline and Alkaline > Hypersaline > Sediment...
AGGTACAGGGTTGCCTCATGATAATCGGGTTTGAGTTCCAGTACGTGTTCAAATGCGGAAATCGCCTCTTTCGCCTTTCCCGCCGCACCGGGTTGTTGCCCCATGACCAGTGCATATGTATTAAAATAGCCAAAGTATCCTTTGTAGAACGCATAAATCAGGTTCTCAGGATCATCTGCAACCGCTTTTTCGATGGCGTGTTCGATATCACCAAGCGATTCGTAGAGGCTTCGCGGATTCCCTAGACCCATATAATGTTTGGTTCGGGCTAACTCGAACCAGGCCGCCGCATTCGTTGAATCGTCGGCTATGAGCATCTCGAGCCCCGCCTTCGCCGAATCGGCCATGCCGTTCATCCGAAGTTCGAATGCGTCTGTTACCGACATACCGGGAACTTCTTCCTTGCTACAGGATGAAAAGATGAGGGTTACAGAAGCAAGAACAACACAACAACACGAGAACATTAATACATTTCCAGCAAGATCGCTTTTGGACACAGCTCCTCCTCGGATCGGGGTGGATTGAGATATTACTAAAAAATCTCTCTCCAATCAATCCCCATGAACACATCCTGGTTGTGCGCGATCATATTCCAGGTATCGGAAACATCTTCCCTGATGAACCGATACATAAACAGTCGCACGAGCGCGGAAAGATCTCCACCGTTACCGGTAATCATATCAAAAAAATCTTTCTTTTCAGGATAATGATGAATAGTGACCGCTTCATCGGCGGGAATCTCCGCCAATTCTTTGGCAATTTCTATAGCCCGGTCAAGTCCTCCGACTTCGTCAATGAGGCCGTTCTCTTTCGCTTGCCTACCGGTCCAGACTCGCCCGTAGATCAAACCCTCGAGCTCTTCCATGGTCATTTCCCGATGTTTCGCTATATCCTCGACCCACGCCATAAAATCGGTCCAGTGGTTTTCCGTGAACCGTTTCCATTCCTCGTCCGTGAAGTTCTTATAAGGTGAGTGAAAAAGCGCCATGGGGCCTTTTTCCACGAAATCATGGGTTATGCCCAGTTTTTTATGGAAGTTGCTGATATTCATTTTACCGGATATGGACCCGATGGATCCAATAACTGACCCGGGATCAGCAACTATTTTATCCGCGCGATATGATATGGAATAACCGCCTGAGGCCGCCATGTCCGCAGTAGAGACAACTACAGGCTTCTCTTTAGCGGCAAGCTCTACCGCATGCCCGATGAGATCGCTGGCAATGGATGTACCACCGGGGCTGTCAACGCGGAATACTATAGCACTTATGTCCTCGTCTTCGCGCGCGCGTTCAAATTCCTTTGCCATTGATTCATGACCCATCATGACACCAAGAATGGGATCGATACGATTATCTTTCCCGCCGATAAATCCCTGGGCATGGATCACTGCAATGTGTTCCTTTCCGGTCAATCCGAACTTCTTCCGTTCCTCCTGGGCGTACCGTTCCGCGGTAACGGCGTGAAATTCCTTCTCACCCTCACCGATGAGAGCATCTTCAATCTCATCCCAGTACCTGACGCCGTCTATCAGACCAACTTCTTCAGCTTCATGCGGCGTAAACAGCGCGTATTGCATAAATTCAGTAATCCGGGTTTCATCAAAACCCCGATCCTCGTGAATAGCCGCAATAACCATATCCCAGGCTTCATCCATCATCCATTGGATATTCTCTTTCGCCTCATCGGACATATCCTCCCGGATCACCAGTTCCGCCGCGCTTTTATATTCACGGATCTGATCGATATTCGGTTCAACCTCCAACTTCTTCATAGTATTCTTGACGTGCATACTCGTCGCGGACAAGCCCGTGAACTCAAAGTATCCCCCGTGCGGCATGAACAATGAATCACATGCCGCTGCGAGAAAGTAGTTGTTCCGTGTCATAATATCTGCATAACCGAAGACTTTTTTACCCGCACTTTGGAGATTTTTGATACGGTCCCGTATCTCCTGAGTAGTAGCGCCGCCAAGTCCAATTCCGGAAAACTTTATAATGACACCGTCGATTCGATCGTCCAATGCCGCCTTTTCGAGATTGTCCAGAATCCTTTGCAGTGTCTCAGGTTCGCCGCCGATTATCCCACCGGGGAATTCGGTTGGCGGATCATACTCGAGGAGACTTCCCTGTAAATTGATCTTCAGATACGAATGATCGTGAATCTTGGTCTTCTGACTTGATTTCACCGCGGCTATGGCGACGATGAGCAAAATGATAGTAATGATCGCCAGTAACGATGCGAAAAAGGACCGTAAGAATGCTTTCATGTTAAACTCCTCTTTTCAGCAAACCGCATGAATCTCAGATAACGTACGCTCGTAACATAACATTGAATAATGCCGGATTTCTATGAAAAACGTTCTTTGGTCTCCATTCGCGGGTAAAAGAATGGTTGGGGTACGCGTCGCTCACCCAAATCACGTTCCAACTTTTAAGGACCAACCTTCTGCATGGTCGAAAGAGATCCGGGTATACGGACGCGACAAAGCGCGTCCCTCCAACGTATGATCTTCACCGATTGCCAAACAGCAACCAAGACCGACTTTGCCTATTAACATCGTATCACAATGCCTCTTTCATGCATCATAATGACCGTTGAGTAAAAGCAATCGAATCGTCTCAATACACGAGGCGACATGGTGCGGTTTTTGCTCGTTTGTGGACATGTTCAATCGATTTGAAATAGATCGCGGTTGATTGCTTTCTCAATTAGAGATTTTTGATTGTTCAGCAGACAACAACACTTCATAAATCAGGGGAGTAAGATATGGCCGATTACAATACAGAACATAAAAAGGTTCTTGATGAATTGCTTTTGGATAATCCTGATGTGCGACCGGGAAAGATGTTCGGCTACCCCGCATATTACGTCGACCGGAAGATGTGCGTATGCCTTTATGAACAGGGCGTTGGTATCAAACTGCCGGAGAAATCGGTTATACACCTCATTGAAACGGACGAGAATGCCATTCCCTTTCAACCAATGGGTAGACCGAAGATGAGAGAATGGGTTCAGATAAACCTCAGTCGTTCAGATGAGTACAAACGGTATCTACCGGTTTTTGAAGAATCCATCACGTATGTAATGAAGGGATGAGGGAAGAATGATAATTTGGGGAGGGGACGAAGACGTCATGGTTAAAGGTTGAAAGTTAAACGTTTAAGGTTATGAAGAATTGATGATTGCTGAATGCTGAAGGATGAATTGGGGACGGGACGAAGACGTCCTGGTTGAAGGTTGAAAGATCGGGCGAGTTAAGACAGGAAGAGAATCGGGATCGAAATCGATACATCCTCAAACAGGATAGTTTGGTGAATTGATGAATGATGAGTGATGATTTTCAGATCTAAAAGGATTGTGCATTCTGAAATACAAGAATCCAACTTCATGGCTCGCAAGCCGCCTCTGTGCCACCGGCCAGGAGTCGCGACGATAACAATCACTCAGCGTAGGATAAGAGAAAAGAGGTCAAATTCATGACTGAGCATGATTGGATTGATCGAAGTGAGTATCCATTCGAATCACATTTTTTCGACGTTCCCGCCGGACAAATGCACTACATCGATGAAGGAACAGGCGCTCCCATTGTCATGGTACATGGTAATCCCTCATGGTCATTCCTGTATCGACATCTCATCAAACAGCTACGGACGGATTACCGGTGTATTGCCATGGATCATATCGGATTCGGCCTTTCTGATAAACCACGAAAATGGAGCTATCTCCCGGAAGACCATGCGAAGAACCTCGAAGCACTCATCGAGCATTTGGAGCTGGAGAACATTACGCTGGTCATGCAGGATTGGGGCGGCCCACTCAGTATGTCATACGCCGTGAACAATCCGTCAAATGTTTCCCGGTTTATTCTGATGAATACCTGGGCATGGCCGGTGAACCGTGATCTTCACTATATCGGATTCAGCTCATTCATGGGTGGTCTGATCGGGAGATTTCTTATCCGGCGATACAACTTTTTCGCAAAGTCAGTCATGAAACAGGCGTTCGGCGATAAATCCAAACTGCCCCCGGAGACACATGATCACTACCTGAAGCCATTGGATAGCCCCGAAACCCGTACGGGATCGCATGTATTCCCGAAACAGATTATAGGATCCACCTCCTGGTTGAACACGATATGGAGTCGTATTTCCGTTTTATGCGATATACCCGCCCTTTTTGTATGGGGTATGAAGGACATCGCGTTCAGGGAAAAGGAACTGCGGCGATGGGAAAAGACGTTCCCGAACTCCAGAACGGTTCGTTTTCGTACCGTTGGTCACTATGTACAGGAAGAAGCACCCGACGAACTTGCCGATGCGGTAATTCCTTTTTTAACCGAAACAACTCAATAGAATTTTGTTGTATATGATCAACTCACGGAAACGATGCCGCCCCGTTGATACATGGTTAAATTGATTGGGAATAATAGTCTATGATGGCCTACAGTGATACATTTATTGATCAAAAGGTGGCCAAACAGCCGGAGATACATCAAGGAGCCAGTATGGAAGATACCACGAAGATCGGAATCATCATCTGTGACCGGTACCGCCGATGCGCCGGCGGAAAATGCTTCAGGTCACTCCGAAACAGGGAAGGCGCGTTCAGCCGCTATAGGAATGAGGAAGTTGAAGTCGTTGGCTATACAACATGTGACGGGTGCCCCGGCGGTAATGTTGAATATGCGGTGGATGAAATGATGAAGAACGGTGCAACAGTAATTCATCTTGCTACCGGACTGGTAGTGGGATATCCCCCCTGTCCGTATATCGACTATTTCCATGAGTTCATTAAATCGAGATATGGTATTGAAGTCGTATACGGTACACATCCCATACCGCAAAAATATCTCGACATGCACGAAAAACTCGGAACATGGGATGAACCCGAGTGGGAAGAGATTGTTCAGCCCACTATGACCGATGAGGAGACTCGACTGGCATACAATTGAAGGATGATTGATTCGATATTCTCAGGATTTGAGAATGTCAAAGTGCGTTTCCGGTAGATTCTACTTCTTAAGTAGCCGCTTCGAAATCAGAAAAGTCCACCCGATTTATCTCATACCACAGCGGAGGACCATTCTCCGCAATGGCCTCATAATACCGATCATAGGACGAGGTGGAACTCGTCCCTCCAGCGCGAAATCGTTGCCGGCTTCCATTTTCATATTCTCCGAGTATCTGGTCTCAGTCATGACGTCTTCGACTGAAATACTTTCCGGGACAGAGTGATCATCATCCATATTGTATGCTTGATACACGCCTCACATGCGAAACTCGTCAGTATCAACCAGACCTTTGGAATACCGTTCGTGCCAATCCTCCGGAACGGGAAAACGAGTATAGAGTTCCTTACGCCGTGCCTCGAGAAAATTGCGGGAACGGTTCATGAAATCAGCCGCACAGAGAACCGTACCTTCCGTCTCTATCCTCAGTGTATCGAGCCATTCCACTCCTTCGACACTTCTCAGCAGATGATGATCCACTACACAGTAGCGAACCTTATTCGCCATTTCCTTTATGCGCGTCCTGGCTCGAATCAGAGTGTCAGTAGACAGATCGCGGTACACCGGTGGACCACTGACAAAGACTATGGTTGGATTCCACGCAAGAATAGCGTGAACGGGTTCGTCATCAAGAAGCTGTATATCCGATGCATGCACGAACACCTCGGCGTTTTCTTCAATTCGGGTCATCATCACGGTTCCACTTGGATTGTCTCCGGAACCATGCGGCATACACTCTGAAAAGGCAATAGACCCATCTTCCTCTCCCTCGCACGGATCAGCCGTTCGCTCGAGAAAGAACAGTAAGCGGTCCCGCCGATCCGCTATATGTGGCGATTCGCCGTTTTTACCCTTTATCCAAAGACGCGGGCTTTGCATAAGTTCCTTCACGTCATCAACTGCAAGCTGATATGGATTGGCATCCTCAAGGGGCATGTGATCACCATGAAAATGTGAAACAACGATATCTGTCGCCGACGCCAATTTCCTGATAATCGTCCGACGAACATCTTCACCAACAGCAACCTGCGATGGATGGGGAAGCAAGCCTCTTCGCCGGAAACCGAGAGCAACACCGGGATCGATGAAAACGGAACGATCAGTCGTTGAGACCACACACGATAGACCACGTACGCCCAGCGACTCAGTTCCGATTATCTCGATGTTCATGATACTATGGTGCTACCTCGTTGTGATATCGCATGTCGCCTCCATACATGAATATCTATTTACAATATAGAAGAAAGAGGCTGACCCGATGTAATCGCAACAAAAATCGTATCCATATCTCATACTTCCAGAGACAAGATGATCACCGAAGATCTTACTGCTTATAATTCCTTGTCAAACATCGTCATCGGAATAGTCGCGATGAATGCCCTTCGGGAAAAGAACGCAGGTATACTATTCTGTAAATACAGACTCAGCATCAGATCTTATTCGGATAATGCGTCGACTCGAAAACCTGCTTTTTTCTCTTTTCTACATCAAAACAGAACATGTATTAATCCGGGACATACATAGCCGCCCCCCGATCTACGGGCATTAATGCCGATACTTCCAATATTCAAATTGAATCCTATAAGTCATACCATAATCATCAATGAAAACTTTCCTTTACCCTTTTGCGACTATTGAATTCATCGAAATACTTTGATACTTCCTACTCATCGATTGTCATCAGAGATAATCCGGGAAATAAATTCACCAGTGTTTCAATTCGTTAGACGATAACTTTTTTCAAGTACCTAAACTGAGCGATTCTCATCTACTCCGGCTTTGAGGAGACAATGAGGAAATGATGATCCCACTTCGTCTTCGCGTTCGCTCCTGACTACGAGGGACAAGTTGATGAATGCTGAGTGATGATTTTCAGATGTAAGAAGGTTATTCATTATAAGAATGAAGAAACCAACGTCATGATTCGTAAGCCTCTTCTGTGCTTCGTGACGATAACAATCGCTCAATTTAGGAATTTTTGGATTATGAACACGCAGGAGAAAGAATAACTATCTCCTCCACGTACTCGGGAGAAGGACGATGAGCACCGTGTACAGCTCGAGGCGTCCCATGAGCATGCAGAAGGTTAGGATGGCTTTACCCATAGCGGGAATGGACGCGTAGTTCTGCGTTGCGCCGACACCAGCCAGACCGGGGCCGATGTTTCCCATGGTTGCGATAACAGAGGAAAAAGCGGTCTCCAGATCCGGCGTAAAGAATGTCATGATAAAGGTAATGATCGCAAAAAGAAGAATAAATATGGCAAAGAATCCCGATATGTGAGAAACAACTGATTGATCCACCGGTTTTCGGCCCAGTTTGATCGCCCAGATTGTATGGGGACGAACAAACCGGCGAATCTCGCGTACAACTTTTTTCAGTATGACCGCAATTCGGATGACCTTCATGCCACCGCCCGTGGATCCGGCACTTCCCCCTATAAACATCAGGAGAACCAGCAGGATTCGCGATGAATCCGGCCAGCGATCGAAATCAGCGGTTACGAAACCCGTGGTCGTCATAATCGATGTTCCCTGGAAAAACCCTGCACGGAGCGAATCCCCGATTGAATCGTAAACCGAATGCCATACATTCAGCGTCAAGAACAGGCAGGCGACGCTCCAGAAACCGAGATAATACCGGAACTCGGAATCCTTGAAATAGGAAAGCGGTTTTCCAGCTATAGCACGGTAGTGGAGTGCGAAGTTCGTCCCGGCCAGAAACATGAACACGATGATCACAACATCAAAATAGACGCTGTTATATGCCCCTACACTCAGCGACCTGGTGGAGAAGCCCCCCGTCGCCATGGTTGCGAAGGTATGGCACAGAGCATCGAAAAGGGTCATTCCGCCAATGCAAAGGAGGATGGTGAGTACGGCGCAAAGCAGTACATAGACGCCCCACAACAATTTGGCGGTGGTTGCAATTTTCGGGGTCAGGCGATCTTTGGACGGGCCCGGCATCTCCGCTCTGTAGATCTGCATACCGCCCACTCCGAGAAACGGAAGAATCGCCACGCAGAGAACAAGGACGCCCATACCTCCGAACCAGTGGGTCATGGCACGCCAAAACAGGACGCCCCGGGGAAATTCTTCAAGCGTGCTCAGTACCGATGCACCGGTTGTGGTGAATCCTGACATTGTCTCGAAAATGGCGGATATCGGGTGGGCGATCGTTCCGGTCAGAATGTACGGAAGCGCTCCGAATAACGATGCGGCGAGCCACCCGAACGTAACAATACCGAATCCATCCCGCCGAGACAGGTCGATACGCCCGCGGGTGAATACCGCGGTCAGAAAACCCACGAGGATTACCACCGTTCCGGACAGGAGAAGACCTTCCCGGACATTCGCGGCATCATGGTAGTAAATGGATATTCCCAAACAGAACAGAATCGCCAGCCCGAGGACCAACAGCGTGTAGGAGATAAGATGAAATATGGCGCGGAGATTCATGTATGAAAGATCTTACCAAGTCTTTTTACGGCGCTCGGTGTGGCGAAGATGACCACCCGGTCACCATCGAAAAGTGTAAGGTCTCCCGTTGGCGGACATACCGTATTGGATCTCAGAACAGTAGCGATTACCGCCCCGCGTGTGATTTTAATTTGACTTACCTTTTTCCCGGTCCACCGGCTCTTGGCGGTCAGATTGACCTCGATGAGTTCCCCGGGCAGCAGGTGAAGAAGTGAGGCCGACTCCACCTGGCGTCCCCGTAAATAGTGAAGGATGGCATTTATCATGGACAGGTGTGTACTCACGGCGCGGTCCAGGCTGTTGATTCCATTGATAATCGGAACATATTCCGGATCGGTTACCTGAGCGATCGTTGTACCCGCACCATGTTTTCTCGCCAGAAGGCATCCTATGATATTATTCTCATCATTCCCCGTGGCTGCAATGAACGCAACACCGGGAGCCAGAGAGCATTCCATGAGGATTTCAGCAGATAACGGATTTCCGTGAAGTACCGTTACACGATCGAGCCGAGTTGCGATAGCGTTAGCTACCACGTCGTCCGGTTCAATCAACTCCACGGGAATGCGCTCTTTTTCAAGCAACCGTGCCAGGGGGATCCCAATACCCGTTCCACCCGCTATGACGACTTTTTCTATCCTGGGTCTGCCCGGATACACCCAATCAAGAAATGGCGGTATCTCCGAAGGCCGGCCAACAACATACACGTCATCGCCGATCTCAAAGCCCGTATCCCCATGCGGGATGATGAGTTCTCCGCTTCGAAGAATCGCGATGAAACGAATCGTCGCCAGAAGTTCCGGGCGCGGGAATTCACGCAGATCAATTCCGAGCAGGGGGCTTTTTTCGCGGACCCTCAACCCCACTGCGAGAACACGCCCGCCCAGAAGTCTGATAACTTCATGCGCGCCAGGGAGTTTGATATTGTTGAGAACGTCTTTGCCGCATTCGTTACGGGGATTGACGGCCAGATCGATTCCTATTGAGGCGAGTTCGAATGTCGCGTAAGATTGAAGATAATCCGGATCCGCGATTCGGGCGACCTTATACGGGATCCCGGCCCGCGCGGCCTGATGACATGCCAGTATATTGACATCATCACTGCTGGTTACGGCAACTGCTAAATCGGCTTTGGAAAGTTCAGCCTGATCCAATACACGTGGATTACACCCATGACCTTCAACGGTTAGTACATCGAGCTGCGATTCGACCCCTCTGAGTGCTTCTGTATCCTGGTCAACCAGGACCACGTCATGCTGTTCCTGTCGCAGTTTAAGGGCAAGCGTACTGCCGGCATTTCCCGCACCGATAATTATGGCTCTCATTGCATTCCAGACACCGGTATGAATGCATACCAGATTTTAAAAACGTGAAATCTCTCACAAGCACACTAGCGCGATTGGTCTCCCACTCAACGCATTGAGTGCGGGGTTTCCTCACAAAAACAATTGAATCCTATCAACAGAAAAAAACGTACAGAAATACCCCGGAAAGTCAAACCCGACTCACAGCGCGTAACATCCACGTATCGTCGTCCTTTCCCGGACGGGAAGCATAACCCAACATGTTTTCGAATACAATTCCATGTCAGACGTATGCCGGATGGAGCAACTACCTTCGACGCATACCGCAGTACCGGAATCGATTCCTTATCTTTAAAGATGATACTATATTCCCTCCTCTCAATTATATAGAC
>Ga0180433_10011996_pt1 | contig 10185 bp, 8 predicted proteins | sample SS_ome_8_FD_132980 | JGI IMG/M metagenome (GOLD analysis project Ga0180433, IMG submission 132980) | Hypersaline lake sediment archaeal communities from the Salton Sea, California, USA - SS_1_D_1 metaG | ecosystem: Environmental > Aquatic > Non-marine Saline and Alkaline > Hypersaline > Sediment...
AGACCCGACGCTAAATCTGTTGCCATGGGAGTGGCAACGGTACAACGCACGGTGCCGGAGCGAAGACGAAGACCCGACGCTACATTCGTTGCCACGGGAGTGGCAACGCTACAAGGGATCGGGTACTTCCAACTCCTCGCTATATACAACATGTATCTTGATGCAGGCCTCCCAGGCGAACACCAGGCTGTCGGTGGGGCTGGGCGCCGGCTGCACAGTACCGTTGTGAACCTCGAACTTAAGCATGGGGTAACCACCGTCCAGATATGCCTGGAGCGCCTCATTCACCACAGCGACACCGTCCGAGTTGAGATCGGCCGGGACCGCTTCAGGCATAGCTGCCACAAGCGATTGATCAGTATATGTAAGTATTGCCGCCGGGCCTCCATTGCCGATGTGCTCGGCTGTTATATAGCCGGAGATGGTCCAATCGTGCCCGTGATCAAACTCCGTTACTTGATATGCGGCGCTCATCACCTTGGCCGCCAGTATATCATCGCGATTCAGGCCCTCTTCTTCGAGTATGTCGTTTATTCGGTCGCCATAATCGACAATCACAGGTGTGGTGAACTGCGCGCTTTCATGTGCCTCCAGAAACTCGGCACACGTCTCGCCCGTGTAGACAACCTCAATCACCTTCTCCTCCAGTACGCAACCGCCACCAGCCAGAATAAGCCACAGGGCGGCATAGGCTGTAAGCATGAAAGTGGATCTTCTCATGGTATCTTACCCCTCCTTCCGGCTTTCAGAAGTTGCCGAATGCCAGCCCAAAAGCGAAGCTGTTCCGGCTGCCCAGGTTGTATTCGGCGTGAGCCCGGGCAATTGCCAACTGCGCGAGTAGACCCATTGTGAACCTTACGGAGCGGTCGGGATCAAATGACACATCGATAACAGCCGGGGATTCTCCGGACTCACCTTCATAGGCTACATCCATTGTATGGTTGTCCAGGGAAAGGCCCACGTAGGGTTCGATGGAGGCCGGCCCTTCCCCGTAGACCTTTCCGGCCTGAACACCAATTGTCCAGGCGGTTGACTTGAGCATATCCTCTCCCGCCTCGTTCGTACCTGCCCGAAAACGCTGCCACAGGAAACCGCCGGCAATCGAAACGGGGAAGTCCGGCCCGAAGTACTGGGAGATGTTATGCCTGAGACCGAAACCCACAAGGCTCAGGTCTCCCAACTCATTATCCCCCAGCTCGGTCGCGAGGTAGCGGAATATGCCTTCTGTACCGCGATAAACCCCGAACCGGATCTGGGGTATGCTCAAAGCAAAGGAGTTGAGGCTGAAACCTCCTGGGAAGATGTAGGTGGTGCCCCCGTCCCCGTTGACCATCACAGCCTCTCCCGGACCCACAACCGTTGGAGCTTCGGCCGATGAGGTTGGGGAAAAATCTCCCTCAGTCTTTGCCGTGAAAGTCTCGTCGTCATCCGAAAACCACACCACCATCCCCTTGAGCTCAAAAGCCGCGTTAAAGCCGGTTAGCGGGATAAACGAGGACTGGAATAGTCCATTGTTGAGATTAGTACCTATAGCATCCGCCAAGGGCTCAAGATAACCCTCCGCATTGGATCCCGTGTAGACAGCAAGCTGGTCTTCCAGACCGGCAGTGACCCCTGACGCCGCAAGAGTCAGGGCTAAAGTCGAAAGTACAAACCCCTTGATGAAACCGGATCTCAACATGCTGAACCCTCCTCTCTTGAGACCGCCCAGCAACAATCGGGAAGGATTCTACGGCACACAAGGGCTGGCGTAAAGCGAAAACGGGGCCGTCCAACGGTTGACAGACCCCGGCGCCTGCCACCTATTGCGTTCTCGCAAGAAGCAATGATACTAGCTATGGACAGGCTGACCCGAACGTACGGAGATAGCCGAGTGAAACCATATGCGGAGCAGTGAGTGTAGTTCCGAACAGCGAGCATACGGCGAGCGCGGCGTAACCTGTCGGGCATGCCGAGGCTGACCCGGAATGAGAACCAGAAGACAAGTCAGTCGCGGGCCTTCGGCGGTTGACAGACCCCTTACGGCTATAGAACGCCATGCTCGGTCAGCCTGTCGAATTAAGAAGCGCCGGGGTGCAACGAATGCACCCCGGCCGTCCCCGCAAGGACGGTTGACGGGCACCATCCTACGGGACCATACGAGTCAGCGTGTTGGACAGCTGCCTATGCCTCGCTTCTCATAGTATTGCTGGTGGTAGTCCTCAGCCCTGTAAAACTGGCCCGCAGGCGCTATCTCAGTAGCAATAGACCGCTTGAACCTGCCCGATTGTTCGAGCTCCTGCTTTGATCTCTCCGCGGCCTTGGCCTGGATACCATTGTGATGGAATATCGCCGACCTGTACTGGCTTCCCACGTCCGGCCCCTGTCGATTGTGCTGGGTGGGATCGTGTATGGACCAGAAGACATCAAGCAGATCCTGATAACTCACTCTTGCTGGATCGTAGACGACCTCCACCGCCTCGGCGTGTCCGGTTCTATCAGTGCAAACCTGTTTATACGTGGGGGCCTCGGTTTGACCACCTGTGTAACCAACCTGCGTGGACACCACACCCTCCACACGCCTGAACGCGGCTTCAACTCCCCAGAAGCAACCGGCCGCGAAAGTGGCCTTCTCAAGATTGGTGTCGTTTTGCTTCATTACTGTACCCGCCTCTCCTTTAGGTGCTTCCGTAGCAGCGTTCTTGCCGGCCTGGGTATCGCAACCTAGCACAAAAAACGATATGATCACCGCCAAAGCGATCCTTTTATATTTGTTTGCCCTCATTCTAGAACCCCCACTCCCCTTTCCCATAATTCACCTCAACATCCATCTATCCCTTACCGATACTTTTGACGCTGTGATCCGGGGTTGGATTCGCACGCCGCACCAATTGAAGGACTGACCATCTCGAGCACCCTCTCCACACCGAATTGGTGAAGGAGCGCAGGGCTCTTAATGGTCTGGATTCTATGGTTTTGTAATTGACATCAGAGATTGAGGCGGTCTATAATTGTACTGAGCGGATGTAGGTGTGTCCGAGCCAGGGAGGGACTCCCAAGGAAGGACGTTCCTTAGTCAGTTTGGATCAGCTCAAGGCAGAGCGCGGGCGTAAGAAAAGGAGGCTTTTTCCATGGCAGGAATGTATACCCACAGAACCACGCTTCTGTTCGGACTGGTTGTTGCGATCGCTGTAATTGCGGGCGTCGCCGGAGGCCTTGAAGCCAAGGAATCCTCCCGGCGGGTGACCCCTAAAGCAATCGAAGACCCATGCTCTTTCTTCAGAGAGTGCGAGCGCGACCTGGATGGCTGGGACCCCGACGTCCTGACACCTGTTTGCCCAAGTGCCGATGACGTAGGTCACTTCACATTGCGGTTTAACGGCGTGGACAATTACTACGGGGACTCGACGTCCATGTGGTTCTACGTACTCGAGTGGGACGGCGAAGACCCAGGTTTGGACCGTTTTGTGCTTGGTCTGGGTGAGTGCATTATTCGGGCCACCGTCATAACCGCGTGTCCCGCGAACTACTTTGTGGACATGGACCCCGAGACAGGCATATACGGCATACGCTGGGAGATCTTGCCTCAGATTGAAGATCTCCATTTCAGTATCCTGCTCGACGGCATATACCCAATGGAAGCCCAGCCATTCGCAGTCAAGGCCGGAGAAGATCTCGCCTTCGGCACAATCTGCGCACCCTCCTGCGACACCGAGTGCTCGCTCGAAATTCAATGCCCGCCGGAGACAACAGTTGACTGTACGGAGCCTACTGATCCTTCAGCTACAGGCTACCCTACTATCCTGGGCACCTGTCCCCCGTTCGACACGACTTACTGCGACGTAGTGCTTCAGAATGAGTGTCCATATACAATCGAGAGGACATGGACGGTGACCGACGCTTCCGGGCTTGTGAGACAATGCGTCCAGATGATTTTCGCCGACGACACCACACCGCCCGAGATCACCTGTCCTCCGGACATCGAGTCTGAGTGTGATCAGGCTGACGACCTGGGCCAGGCCACAGCGATAGATAACTGCGATCCGGATCCCATGATCTGTTACGAGGACTCGGTCGTCTTCTACCGCTGCCCATGGGAGTATACCAAGAAGAGGACCTGGACCGCGACCGATGCCTGCGGCAACGCGAGCTCGTGCGTCCAGATGATAGAAGTACACGATAGCGAACCACCTCAGATAACCTACTGTCCCCCGGAGCTCACAGTTGCTTGCGAGAACGAGATAGACTTCCATGACATGGCAACGGCGGAGGATAACTGCAACCCTGAACCGGACCTCTGGTACGAAGCAGGCCGCGAGGCGCTTCAGTCCCCTTGTGAGTATGTGATAATAAGGGGATTCGAGTTCACCGACCACTGCTGCAACAAGATCGCCTGCCACCAGAAGATCACGGTAAAGGACACCGTCCCGCCCGAGCTGGTATGCGCCGATGATGTTGTCATACCTTGCCGCGGTCCTGTTATCTTCACCGACCCGGCCATCGAGGATAACTGTGATCCGGAACCCACGTTCTCGGTAATCTCTACCGATACGATCGTGGGGCCGGACCCGTGGGGTTATACATACACCCGGTGCTGGGAGGGTGTGGACCACTGCGGCAATGCCGACACTTGCTGCCAGCATATTTACGAGGAACCATGCGAAGACTATGACTGCACATATACCCAGGGTGGTTGGGGCTCCGAATGTCCGGATACCCAGCAGGGCGATGAGATGTCAACCCAGCCCGGCTGCATGCGCGACTATTACTTCGACATGGTATTCCCTGGCGGCGTAATGATCGGCGACACCACGGGGGCGGATGGCTACGGGGCGGTCTGGCAGACCGCCGGCGATGTCGAGGCATTTCTGCCCGCGGGCGAAACCGCAGCTGCCCTTACAGGCGATCTCCTTAACCCGACCAGCACGCCCGCAGGGATACTGGCCGGCCAGATCCTTGCTCTGAGGCTTAACCGTGAGTACTCATGCGCCGGGGTATTCGAGATCGTCGGGCTCGCACCTGAGATCGAGTGCTACGGCGAATTTGTAATACCGGCCTCCTGCGGCTTGTTTGCAGGGCTTACCGTTGATGGGTTCCTGGCTGTGGCCGACTCGGCGATCGGGGGCTACCCGCAGGTACTCGATGTATATGGGGCTACATTCTCCGATGTCAATGAGACGGCCACATGCCTGAATGAGCTCCATAATGATTGCGAGATTCCAGGATCCGGTTCGTCCACAACCGATGTTCTGATCGCCCCGGGGTCTGAGGAGGCGATCGATTCCGATGTGGTGCTGCCCACCGAGGTGAGCATGAGCAGTCAGCCCAATCCCCTCAAGGGAAGTACTACCATACGATATGCGGTTCCAGCCGAGGGGAGGGTCATGGTCGAGATCTACGATATCAACGGTAGGAAGGTCTCGACGCTGGTAGATGCCAAGAAACCCGCAGGCTTCCATGAAGTTGCTTGGAACGGCAGGGACGAAATGGGTAATACGGCGGCCTCAGGTATGTACTTCTGCGTTGTGAGAGTCGAGAACGAACCCAGGATAATGGAAAAGCTGATAAAGCTTTAACCCTATCCAGTGGCCATAGAGTGAAGCCCGCCCACTGGCGGGCTTCGCTTTTTCTACTCTGTTATGGGTGAGGGCGCCACCGCGAGACATTATTCACGTCACCGGCAGTCCGGGCGGCGGCATTCGATTATTCTGCTAAGTCCCCTTCTTGATCCTGGCCCAGGTATCCCTCAGGGTCACAGTGCGATTAAGGACAAGATGCTCAGGACGGGAATCGGTCGAGTCCACGCAGAAGTAGCCTAGCCTCTCGAACTGGACCTTTGCTCCGGGCATTGCATCCCGCAGGCTCGGTTCAACCCTGCAGCCCTGCATCACCTTCACAGAGTCAGGATTCAGGTAATCCGTCAGTTGCTTACCCTCTTCAACGTCCGTCGGGTTGCGCTTGGTGAAGAGCGCCTCATAAAGCCGGACCTCCACCGGAAGCGAGTGTTCTGCCGAAACCCAATGAAGCGTCGACTTGACCTTGCGACCGTCAGGGGAGTCACCGCCACGAGTAGCCGGATCGTATGAGCACCGAAGCTCGACCACCTCGCCGGTCTCATCATCTCTTACAGCATGCGTGCACTTAACGAAATAGGCATACCTCAATCTGACCTCCCGCCCGGGCGCCAGCCTGTAGAATTTCCTGGGAGGGTCTTCCATGAAGTCATCCCGCTCAATGTATAGAACCTTCGAAAACGGGACTTTCCGTGCGCCGGCGGAGGGATCCTCAGGATTGTTGATTGCGTCCAATTCCTCGACCTCCCCTTCCGGGTAATTCTCTATTACAACTCTCAAAGGATTCAGCACACCCATAACCCTAAGTGCGGACTTATTCAATTGCTCCCGGACGCAGAACTCCAGCAAGGCGAAATCGACAATGCTGTCCGCCTTGGCAACCCCTATACGGTCGCAGAAGGCTCGAATCGCTCCGGGCGGATAGCCCCGTCTTCGCATACCTATGAGCGTAGGCATCCGCGGGTCGTCCCAACCACTAACGTATCCGTCCTCGACCATGCGCCTAAGGATTCGCTTGCTTAGAACCGTATGACTCAGGTTTAGCCTGGCGAATTCGATCTGCTGTGGATGATGGACCCCCAGCTGATCCAGGAACCAGTCATATAACGGGCGGTTATCTTCGAACTCGAGGCTGCAAAGCGAATGTGTGATCCCTTCTATCGAATCCGAAAGACAATGGGTGAAATCGTACATGGGATATATACACCAGCGATTACCGGTTCTGTGGTGCTCTGCGTGAAGTACCCTGTAGATCACCGGATCACGCATGTTTATGTTGGATGAGGTCATGTCTATTTTGGCCCGGAGTGTCCGCGAGCCGTCCGGGAACTCGCCTTTCCTCATTCGCTCGAAAAGGCCCAGATTCTCCTCCACCGACCTGTCCCGATAAGGGCTGTTCCTGCCGGGACGGGTCAGCGTACCCCTGTATTCACGGATCTCATCCTGACTGAGATCACAGACATAAGCCTTGCCCATCTCTATTAGCTGTAAGGCGTAGGCGTGCAGTTGGTCGAAATAGTCCGATGCGAAATAGCGGCGGTCCCCCCAATCAAAACCCATCCACCGGATATCCCGTTCAATTGCTCTTACAAACTCCTCACTCTCCTTACAGGGATTGGTGTCATCGAATCTCAGGTTATACAACCCGCCATAATCTTCCGCGATGCCGAAATCTATGCAGAATGCCTTGGCGTGACCTATATGAAGATATCCGCTCGGCTCGGGCGGAAATCTGGTATGAACACGACCGCCGTACTTACCCGTCCGGAGGTCTTCCTCTACTATCTGCCGTATAAAGTCCTTGGACTCCGAGGCTTCCGGCCTCCGGCCCGCCACCTCGCCAACCTCACCTTCACCGTTCTTGTTCATATGGGCTCTCCGCGTTGCTCAAACCTTCCCCCGATTCGCTTGGCTATATTAGAAGTGAACCCGGCTCCGTTGTCAATGTCCCGCTCGGCTTGTTCCAGGCTCCGCCCGACTACTGCCTAACTTCTTGTAAGAGCCACTATCATATCGCGGGCACCCGGATACATCTTGATCAGCCGGTCCCTATCGCCGTGTTCGTAGTCGGCCGGGTCGAATCCCGGTGCCGTAGTTGTGCCCAGAAGCGCAAAACCGCCCCCGGGAACCAGCCTGGCCCCCTGCCACACGCTCCTGGGGACAACAATCTGTAACACCATCTTTTGCATAATGTTATGTCCTAATATTACAGTATCACTTGAACCATCCGGAAGGAGCCTGAGCAGTTCTACAGGATCACCGAGATAGAAGTGATAGACCTCGTCCGTCGCCAGACGGTGTATCGCCGAAAAGCTGTCGGGTGTCAAGAGGTAGTAGATGGCCCCTCCCATGCCCCGCCTTCCTTCATATCGTTTCGGCAAGGCCGAAGCACCTATGAATTCATCGGAACGGTAGGTCTCGCGGTAGAATCCGCCCTCCGGGGCCAGAGGTACGAGACCCAAAAGATCGATAATATCCTGGGGTGTCAGCATGGAGACCCTCCCGGTCGCACTGTCAGGATCCCGAGTTTTTGACATGATAGCCTCTGGGATCATGGTGGGCAAGTCCCTTTTCGGCTTGACGCCGGCAGCATGGAAACCTATGATGCGACTTGAATGCTGTGCGATGTCACTATTCGATTAGGGCTTGTCTAAGCCCCGGGAGGCACCATGGTTAGGTCACGAGCCACTGACGATCTTGACGAAAAGAAAGTCCCCGCATCCACCAAGGTGATTGTCACAAACGCCGGTGCCCTGGAGAAGAAATACGGAGGGCGTGTATCCGATATCCGTGATGCTGTTCAGGCCCTGATCAAGGCGGACAGCAAGAAGGGGCTGACGACGGATTTCATCGAACTCGACAACCGTAAGCAGATGAAAAAGCTCAAGGCCCCCTTCGTGGAAGATCCCATGAATTGCCGAGAGAACAAGGAGGCCATCGACGGCGTCTACAGGAGCCTGCTTCCGGATTACATAATGATTCTCGGATCCAGGGACGTACTGCCGCATCATGACCCCAAGAATCCCATGTACGGCCCCCATGACCCCGACCGCTTTGCCTACGGGGATCTCGCCTACGCCTCGGACGCACCGTACAGTCAGAATCCCGAGAGCTTCATCGGTCCAACGAGGGTGGTCGGAAGGCTGCCCGATATTCCGAATTCCGAGGATCCCACCTACCTGACGGGTCTGCTGCGGACCGCCGCCCGCTGGTCCTCGAAGAGTATTGAAGACTATATGTCGTACTTTGCAGTGAGTGCGTATGTGTGGAGGGCGTCGACCAGTTTAAGTCTCACCAAGATTTTCGGTTCCGCCGACGCGCTGAAACTCTCACCCCCCGAAGGGTACAGATGGAAACGGTCGACCCTGTCAGCGCTCAGCCATTTCATCAACTGCCATGGCGCCCCGGCCGATTGCCGGTATTACGGTGAGAAGGGCAAGGATTATCCGATAGCGCACGATGCTGCCTATGTAGGCGGTAAGGTCCGTGAAGGGACGGTGGTTGCTGCCGAATGCTGTTACGGGGCGGAGCTCTATGATCCCCGGATTTCCGAAGATCAGGCCGGCATCCCCCTTACCTACTTGGCGTCTAAGGCCTACGCGTTCTTGGGAAGTTCAACAATAGCCTATGGCCCGACCGAGGGCAACGGGGCGGCCGACCTTATATGCCGGTTCTTCATCAATAGGATTCTCGAGGGCGCATCGCTTGGCAGGGCCGCCCTGCTGGCTCGTCAGGATTTTGTGGATGCCAATCCTACACTTGATCCGGTGGATCTCAAAACCGTCGCCCAGTTTGTGTTGCTGGGAGACCCGTCAATCCATCCTGTTGAGCCGTATCATCCGGAAGTCGGGTTAGCACCTGACGTCAAGGGCCTAAGCCGCAGGTCAGTCGACATGGTGGCGGACCGTGCGAGCAGGAGAAGGCATCTGGCCAGAAGGGGGCTGATGATCGGGCAATCTACACGCTATACAAGACGGGCCGCGAGGGTCAAGCCCTCACCCGCTCTCAAGGGGCAGCTCGACGAGCTTGTAAAGAAAGCAAGAATATCCGAACCGACAGTCACCACATATCGGGTTGGCGGCGCGGCCCTGCCGAAGGACATCAGGGCCGGATTCGCAGCAGCCAAGCCGCCGGCGGAGCTCTTCCACGTGATCGCCGGACGCACAGAGAGGAAACCGGCTTTCATACCCGACATCGCGGTTCTTGTGGCAAGGGTAGAAGCGGGGGAGCTTAAGAGCTACCGGGTGCTTCGAAGCAGGTAGAATGGAGTTCTCAGGAAGAGTAATCGCGAAACCATTCGCAGTCGGCAGCAAGAGCGAGCGAACCGGCGTCTACCTTGTGACCGACCGGGGTGAGTTTCTGCTGCGCCGGCGGGAAGCCAACCCGTTTCATGATCCTGTCCTGGAGGATCTTGCCGGAAGCCGGATCCGATGCGAGGGCGAGCTTCACGGCTATACCATTATCATGTCCTCTTACGATTTGATCGCGTAGCGTCGCGCCTCCTGAGGCTGATCGAGAATGGCGTGGTAACGCCTTAAGAGGTCTGTTCACCGCCGAGGGCGCGTGACTGGCCCGTCCTTTGGTTTTCATTCTCGGTCAGCCTGTCCTGTTGTGACGTGCGTTCCCCGAGGGA
>Ga0180433_10011999_pt1 | contig 10184 bp, 10 predicted proteins | sample SS_ome_8_FD_132980 | JGI IMG/M metagenome (GOLD analysis project Ga0180433, IMG submission 132980) | Hypersaline lake sediment archaeal communities from the Salton Sea, California, USA - SS_1_D_1 metaG | ecosystem: Environmental > Aquatic > Non-marine Saline and Alkaline > Hypersaline >...
CTCATAATTTGAAGATTTTCTTAAATATTTATGTTTTATCATATAATTATCCATAAATGGTTTTAAACCAATTGGACATTTTTTAGTCTTACTTTTATTATTACTTTTATTTCTTATCGTCTTTGTCATATATATAATATTATACTAAAATTATAATAGTAACATTTTATAATATATTATTTATCTATTAAATTTTCAATAAAATTTATATGTTTAGCGCTTCTAAAATGTCTTGATTCGCCTTTTTTAACATAAATAGAACCACATATACAGTTTATTTGTTCTAATTTGTAAACAAACTGTGCTACATACATAGCAATAATTAAGATTAGTATCTTTTGGTATTATCTCATAAATAACTGTATTTTTGTAATCAGGGTTCTTTTCCATAATTAATTTATAAAATGTAATTATAAATTAATATTTATTTCAATTTTTTATATGTTTAATAAGAGCTATATGGCACGTTATTTCCACCCCTGAGTATGAGGTAATTATATTGTGGACCGGTCATACAAGCACATCCAGTACTATTAGAATATGTGTTAGGACAACAGTCAGGTTTAAAAGGTGTATTTGCAAACATCAACATTTCTCCTTCAGGTAGAGGAACTGGCTGAGGTTCCCTCGCAAGGAAGTCCTTAACTCCTTGACTTAATGGTTGACCAGGAACAACTGTCATATTAGGTTTGTCCCAAGAGGATGTATTAATCACTGAATTTTTTTTTAAATCATATGGAGAGGATTGTCCAAAGTTAGTGTTAGCACCTACAAATCCTTCCTTACCAGCTTTACCGTTAGCCTTTCCACCCCCTTCCTTTGCCTTTAGAGCAACCATAGCACCAGCAGGCATTACACCTGGAGTAGTGGAGGCTTGCGTAAGCATATCTGTATGACTAATTTTATTAATAATTGGATTATTAGACATATCTGTATTAACCATAGTATTAAGACCTTCCATCAAATTATAGTTGGAGCATCCACATAAAGTATGTCCAACTAAAATTAAATATACGACACCTATCAAAATTAAAATTTCAAGGTTTAACTTAAATCCAAAAATAGAGATATCCATATTATACATAATTAATAGATAATAATTTTGATTTTCACATTTGGATTTCTAAAAATCTATCAATAGCAGAGTTATAGTCGCGAATTATAACACTTCCTAATTTAAATGTTTTTTTATCTGTTAATAAATGATATAGTTTTTGATTAAAAACGTGACAATTATTTTTATAAACATATAAATCAGGAATATATCCTTCAACAATATTATTTTTGCCTAAATTGTATGAAACATTTTCAGCTATATCCAATCCATCAATTTCAACTAAACCATAAACAATCTCTCCATTTTCAAGAACATCATTAATACAAACTTTACTAATATCTTTGCATTTTCCATTAGCAAGTTTAATTTTAGTAGATTCTGCAAATCCACAATCTAAATATTTGTGAATATCTTTGCTAGTTTTAATAGGTATAACAATATTATTTAATATGTGACTTAATGATTCATCATAAATTTCATCCCAATCCGTAAAAATATGATTTTTAATTTCTATAATTTTGTTTGATGTATTTAAACAATATAAAAATGGTTCATTATAAGACTCACATTTAACTGCGTCTGGATGATTAGATACGGGTATCCAAATATTTCTGTATTTGACTATATGAGAATCAGAAACAATTATATCATCTAATTTATAAATATCTGAACCTTCAGTAGTAACTTTAATTTTTGCTGTAATAACATTATTATTAGAGAGAATATCACCAGTTTGAATATCTATAATTTTCTTTTGTGTTCCATCTTGCATTTTAATTAAAGTATCCTTATCAAAACATTTAATTTTTGGTATTTTATATCCAGCATTTACGTGTAAAACATCGGTCATAAAAGTTAATATAATAGCCATTGGAATAGCAATTGCGATAAATATGACTGTATTAGCAATCGCTGCACCCCAAGTAAAAGGCAAAATCCAAAATATAGCAACCATAACAGCAATGGCAATAAGGATAATAATAATAAATTGTGCAATCGCACCCATCAATGATTTAAGTGTATAATAAGAACCTAATAATGTAAATAAACCCGCAGTCATGGTTCCTTGAATTTTACTAGTTAAATCTTTGAAGCTAATAATTATTTGCATTAATGGTGTCATTATATTCATTAATCTGCCCATAATTTCTTCGCTAACTTGTTGCATAGAACTTCTAATTTTATCGAACATTGCTCTAATAGATTGAATTGATTGTTGAATTATATTAGCTATTTGTTGAAGAATATTTGTAAGATATGTCAAGGGTTCAACTGCATATCCGGTTATATTAGAAAGAATATTTTGTGTACAATAGGTAAAATTTTGTGAAGTATATTCACTTGCAGTAACACCTTCAGGATGTGTTATTAATCCGGCAAACGGTATAATAGTTAGTTTACATCTTTGATTTGGCCAATCATTAATAATTGGTTGAATATTTGTCATTGTATGAAAATATGAGACCAATAAAATTACAACAATAGTAATAATAATAAATAATATCAATGAGCCTCCATATTGGTCAAAATAATTTAATTTATCATACATTTTTGTTATAGTATTTAAGTTAGTATCCATATATAGTAAGTGGATAATATTCATTTCATTCTATAACAAAATTAATATTGTTAAATATTTTTACATAAATTGATTTTAATAAAATGGTCTTCCCAATCCCAAAATAGTTCTTTACCAATTGGTATTTTATGACTATCAGTTATTAAACAACTAAACCAATCATATGTAATATTAGTTTTTCTAGCTATTCTATAATTTTCGACTTTAATAAAATCATTAGTAACTTTATCGAATACTAAATGTGAGCCAGTAACTAATATAGTTTCTCCATTAACACCTCCAGGAATTTCATAAAAATCAATTGGATTCTTTTTATTATCAATTTTTAATACAGTTTCAATAACAGAACCATCTTCTAAAATATCTCCTAAATCAAGATCTTTCATGCATTTTATATTTCCATTTTTAAGTTTAAGTTTGGTAAAAGGATGAAAGCATTTTCCGAGAGATCTAACTAGTTGTCCTGGAGGACCATTCCATGTGCTATTCATAGTTTTAATACTTCCATCCATAACATACATAAGTGAAACCATAATACCTATAGTTTTACCGATTAAATCTTTAATTCCTATCGTGATACGTTGAAATTCAATAATTAAATTTAAAAATACACCAAAAACAGATTGAATTATAGATGAAAAAAATGTGCGAATTTTATTGAACATAGCACGAATATTTTGGATATCATTCATAAATCCACCAAGCTGAGTTCCTAATGTTCCTGTTATATAGGTAAGCGGTGCAAGTAAAGTGCCCATAAAACTAGTTTGCATGGTTTGAATGCAGTAAGTAAAATTTTGTTCAATATCATCTGCTAAAAACATATACATAGGATTACATCTATATAATGGCCAGTTTGCTTTTATTTCAGCAATTTGGCTATAATAGAATACTCCTGCTATATAAATCACAAAAGCTATATTTACATATAAAAAATTAATCCAATTTTTTCCAGATGGCATAACTTATATTATTATTATAAAATTATTAATAGAATTAAGTTTATAATTAACTATTATTTTAATTATAAATTATAAATGATGAATTTAAGTTTAGAAACAAAACCAAAATCAGCTAATATAAATAGTTTAATAAACCAAAAAATGAATTACTATATCTGTAGTTCAGGAGGTTGTGGCTCAACAATTTTATCAAAATATTTAAGTAATTTTGGAAACGTTTATCATATACACGATAGATACCCACCCGATAAGTTGTGTTATGTAGGTAGAGATAATACAAATGAAGATGTTTATAATGAATGGTTTAATAAGGTAGAAATTCCAGAAGAAAAATTACATTTGTATAAAGTTATATTTATATATAGAAATCCAATTTATGTAATATTTTCAAGATGTGTTCGACCTCGCGGACCATTGGTAGAACATTTGCAACATATAAAGTGTATTAATAATGGTTTAATAGGACTGGGTGATGTATTAAAAACTGGCAAAGATTTGTATGGGTTAGAAGAATTTTATGATAATTATACAATTCCGAAAAAAAGAAATTATCAAATATACTGTGTAAAGTATGAGAATTTTTTTTATAATATAGAATTATTTAATCAAATTTTAGGTATACCAAATATAAAATCATTATATCCAGTTAAAAATGAAACTAAAAAAAAATATACATATCTAAAAGAATTAGGAGCGATATATTATAGATTAATTACAAAGATGAACTCAATGCCATTTATTAAAATTGTACATCCAATTAAAGAAGAAATATCTAATGACGACGATGACGTCTAGTCTTTTTACGATGTTTGCGTGATTTTCGGTTAGCACGACGTCTGCTTTTTCCTCCGCTGTAGCATCCCCATAACCAATTAGGATTACCACCTTTACGATATCTTCTTCGACCGCCCATTTTAGTAGCTAGATTATCAAATTGTGAATTAGCATTTGATTGTGTATATGTTACCGCTCCCTGAGTAACTTGGTCATTGGGACTAGTTCCAGGGCCACCTGTTGGTGTATATTGCATTTGAAATTGTGGTACCGTGAGTTGATTATCAGTTGCTCCACCTCTATATTTTCTACGTCTGCCACCTCTCCCTTGTCCAGCTTGATTTATAAGATTTTGTCTTTGATCCATATTAGCTTGTTGTTGTATTGCTGATTCTCTAGCATTGCACGCTCCGTTAACAAAAGATTGTGTAGTAATAGGTATTATTCCAGAATTAGTAGACATAATAATATATATTAATATTTTAATATTTTAATTAGTTTAAATAAAATACTTAATATATTAAGTATAAATAATGGACGATAAACAAAGACTGCAGTTGCAGAATATGATTAAGGCAAACAATGTCGAAGATCAAACAGATTTTATACGTAATTTAAAGCACAGTCAAGTTATTAGAAATGAAGTAAATAATATGATAATGATTAAGGCAAAATATACAGGCGATGATGCTAAAATTCATGAAGAATGTGTAAACGAGTGTAATTTCTTATTTACCTATTATACTGATATTTATAATAAAATTAAAAAGGACGAGATAGACATAGGTATTTTAAATAAGTTTTTACATGTATTGAAAAGAATAGAGGATGGTGAATTAGACCAACACGAAGGTTCATTTTTAGTGGGAACGATTTTAAAAGAGCTTTATGTAGACAGTGCTCTTAGAAAGGCAGAAAAATTAAACGAGAACGAACATCCAAAACCAGAACCAATTAAACCACAACAAAATGTTTCGTGGAAGCAATTTAAAAAAATGAATAAGTAAATATAATTATGTTTAAAATTAAATCTAATTATATAATAATATGAAAACTGAACAAGTAAAAAAAATAGCCAATAAAACAAGAAAAAATAAATCAATAAGTCCATCGTTAAAAATATTAAATATTGGTTATCCATTGTATGCGGCAAAAGCCTTCGAAGGTTCAAAAATTTTAGAATATAATAAAGAACAAGAACAGAAATATCACGATAAATGCTTAATGCAGAATTCAAGCTGGTTTGGTGATTTAAATGTAGCTAAAAGTTATAAAACAAAAGACACACATATTTATTTATGGAAAACAAAAAATAAAACAAATTTATTAAGCATAAATAAAGCAAATGAACTATTTGTTAAAGATATTTTCTCTCGAACTAAATTAAAATTAATTCCTACAATTCAATTAAAAAAAGAACAGTTAGCAAAAATTGACTATAATCACGAGTATTTAAAAATGACACCAAATGAAAAAGCTTGTTATGAGTTTGGTTTTTGTTTTGGATTTATAACAGTAGAACAACAATATGAGTTCATGAAATTAATAAAATACTTAATTGAAAATAAATTTATTGACATAAAAATGAGAAATGGTAAAAGTATAATAAGAAAAATAAATATGAAAATAAAATTTTATGAGGTAACATCTATATTTGGCAAAAAAGAAAAATACAATAGATTAAGTTTTGTTGATTTTGATAAGCATGCGATTATGAATTTATGTAAGCTAACAAATAATAGTAAATATAAAATATCAGGTGTCTATCAAAAAAATGACACAAGTTTTTGGTTTCCAAATCTTATAGTATATAAGATGGACATTCAAGAATATATATTATTTAATCCACATCATAATTTAGTATATGATAAATTAATTGAATAAATGTAAATAACATAAATATAACTATTTATAATTATGTAATTATGCCAAAAAAGCTGACTATATCAACTAGCTTAGTTATTGTTGAATCACCCGCAAAATGTAAAAAAATAGAAGAATATTTAGGGCCAGGTTATAAATGCGTAGCAACATATGGTCATTTAAGAACTATAATAAATTTAAAAAATATTGATATTGAAGATAATTTTAAACCAACATATACTATTATTGATGACTTTATTAAAAAAAGACAAATTGAATTTCTTAGAAAGGAAATTAGAAATGCAGACGATATTATGCTTGCTAGCGATATGGACCGAGAAGGTGAAATGATAAGTTTTGCCTTAATAGAATTATTTAAACTACCTTTAACCACAAAGCGTATTACATTTAATGAAATAACCGAATCTGCCTTAAGATATGCTGTGCAAAATCCAAGAATGATTGACATGAATTTGGTTCAAGCGCAACAAGCACGTCAGATTTTAGATATTCTAGTAGGTTTTAAAGTAAGTCCAGTTTTATGGAAATTAGTTGCGACACCAAAAGGAAAAGAAAACGCACTAAGTGCTGGAAGATGTCAAACACCTGCTCTTAAATTAGTATACGAAAATCAGCAAGAAATTAATAAATCTGTAGAGAGAAAAGTATATAATACTACTGGCTATTTTACTAATTCTAATTTACCTTTCGAATTAAATAAGCAAATCGAAGATGAAGATTCGTTGGTTGATTTTCTAGACGAAAGTGTCGACTTTTCGCATATTTATACGTGCTCTCAACCAGCAAAAGTATTCAAACAACATCCTGAGCCTTTTACAACTAGTAGAATTCAGCAGGTCGCCAGTAATGAGCTACATTATTCACCAAAAGAAACGATGCGCATTTGTCAACTACTTTACGAAGGCGGTTATATTACATATATGCGCACAGATAGTAAAGTATATAGTGCCGATTTTATTAATTTAGCATCAGAATATATTACCACTACCTATAGTGCTCAATATTTTAACAATCAATTATTAACATCAAATGATACTTCAAATACAGTTATTAAACCTAAAAAGGGAAAGAAAACTAAAAAGGAAAATTTTGCACAGGAAGCACATGAAGCTATTAGACCTACTAATATTTATCTCCGCGAACTTCCTGAAGAAATGGATATAAGCAATGCTACCTTCGGTTCAAAAGAAAGAAGAATGTATAAACTCATTTGGACTAATACATTGGAGAGCTGTATGGTTCCAGCATCTTACTTTTCTGTAACTGCAAATATTTCAGCTCCATTAGACATGAAATATAGTTATAGTAGTGAATTAATTGATTTCCCTGGATGGAAAATAGTTGGGAATAAATTCTCTCGAGAGAATGCTGAATATCAATATTTACAAACTATTAAAAAAGAAACACCAATTCCTTATAAAAAGATCACGTCTAAGGTTACAATCAAAGGAACTAAGTTGCATTATACAGAAGCTAAATTAGTGCAACTATTAGAAGAAAAAGGAATTGGCAGACCATCAACATTTTCTTCTCTCGTTGACAAAATTCAAGAACGCGGTTATGTTAAAAAGGAAGATGTAAAAGGAAAACAAATTATATGCAAAGACTTTGAATTACAAGACGATGAGATGTTTGAAATTGAAACTAAGAGAGAATTTGGTAATGAAAAAAGCAAATTAGTTATACAACCACTTGGAACTATAGTAATGGAATTTCTAGATAAACATTTTAATACATTATTCAATTATCAGTATACTAGTTTAATGGAAGATTCCCTTGATAAAATTGCAAAGGGTGAATTAATTTGGTTCGAAGTATGTTCATCTTGTAATAAAGAAGTAAATGAACTTGTTGATGGAATAAAAAATGAGACAAAAATAGAATTTCAAATAGATGAAAATAATACATATATGATTGGTAAATATGGTCCTGTTGTAAAATGTATCGAAGAAAAAGATGGTAAAGAAGAAGTAACATTTAAACCAATTAAAAAGGATATTGATATATCAAAATTACAAAATGGTGAATATGAACTAAATGAAATAATTAATACTGAAAAAAAACCAAATAGTCAATTTATACTAGGTCAATACGAAGGTAAGGATGTTATTTTGCGTAAAGGTAAATTTGGATTATATGTTACTTGGGGAGATAATTCAAGAAATCTTAAAGAACTTGGCAATAGACCAATAGAAAATATAACTTTTCAAGAAGTAAAAGATATTTTGGAAAAAGGTTCAAATGTAATTAGAGTGATTAATTCATCTACATCAATAAGAAAAGGACCGAAAGGAGATTACTTATTTTATAAGACTGCAAATATGAAAAAACCTCAGTTTTATGATATAAAAAAATTTATCGGAGAAACGAGCGAAGACTATAAAATATGTGATTTAACTATTTTAAAGTCATGGATTGAAGAAAAATATAATATAAAACCTTAACGTCCTATAGGAGGTGGAATAGGATTAGAAGTTGACGATCTAAGAATTTGAGGGTTTTGAAGTGTAAATTCTAACATAAAAGTATAATTAAAAACACCAAAAGTAGCTATTTGACCGTCGTGATATCTAATTTTAACCCTTAACCTCCGTATTCTCTCCGCAGGAGGATAATACATTTTATATGGTGCAGAATCTCTGTCAAACCATTGTGATAATGGTGTAGAAGGAACCGCCATCTTAGCAAATGCTGAATTAACAGCCCCATTTGTTTGATTGGTTTCAATTGAAAACTTGCTAAAATTATATGGTTTAGTTTCATCTAGGCAGTTATGTTCAGCAAGTTCCATATACAAATATGGCTCGCCCATAATATTTAATTTATAAAATGCTTCTATCCAATGAACTTGACAGCCAGATGAATCTAAAGGAAGCAACCAAAAACCATTATCTCCGGGTGTAACATCTCCATAATAAAATCGTGGAGCAAGCACACCATTTATTTTAGTTAAATTCACAATATCCATCAAATCAACACTACTTGTGGATGTTTGATTGCATCTAGGTAATCCAAGGTAACCTGGTAATCCATAATTTGAATAATCTGGAAGCCTTTGTCTAGCTGACAAACAGATATTGTCAGAAAGCAAATTTGTCTTCTGACTTATTTCATTAAGAATTTCGAACCCATCGGCCTTATTGCCAAACCATAATTTAAGGGAAACATTATTATATACAATTATAAAACGATTATAACCACCTTTTTCAAGAAAGTCAGTTAAAGTAATATCCCAACCACCAGATGGGTCAGTAATATGTTGATTTTCAAAGTATTCAGTAATTTTTTGGGTAACTACATAATTAAATTTATTAGTTAATTCAATTGCCATCTGATTAGGATTATAAAACCCTTCTTCAATTGAAAAACCATAATTTGGCGATGAATTAAATAAAGCTTCAAATATTCTATAATTATAATCATCTGCTACACCAAATTCCGCTGGGTTATATAGGTTTTTAAGTTTAAAAAATAAAGAAATATTGCTGTTACTAACTGAAAATGTGTTATAATTAGCGGGAAATGTCCATTGAACAAGTCTTAGTGAAACTACATTTAAATAATCTTCAGGTAATTCAATTTCAAACTCAGCCGAATTAGGATATTTTACTACATCTCTATCTTCAGAATGAACTGACACATATTTTTTATAAAAAATATATTCTTGTGAACTTGGAATTAAAGGATGCGATGTATTAACATTATAAATATCTTTAGTAAACATATGATTTTTTAATTCTGTAAAATGTCCAGACATAATATTTATATATTATATATAAAAATATTTTTATATATATAATATATTAAATTAATAAAACTAAAATACTTATATATATAATATATTAAATTAATAAAACTAAAATACTTATATATATAATATATTAAATTAATAAAACTAAAATACTTATATATATAATATATTAAATTA
>Ga0180433_10012000_pt1 | contig 10183 bp, 11 predicted proteins | sample SS_ome_8_FD_132980 | JGI IMG/M metagenome (GOLD analysis project Ga0180433, IMG submission 132980) | Hypersaline lake sediment archaeal communities from the Salton Sea, California, USA - SS_1_D_1 metaG | ecosystem: Environmental > Aquatic > Non-marine Saline and Alkaline > Hypersaline >...
AACAAAATTTGCACATATTGTAGAAATTTTAAAACCCGGGCTAAACACACTATTTGATATTACTCGCGAAATGCAGTTTTATTTTTCTGCCCCTGAGATTAACAAAGCGCAAATATCGGCTCTTATAGAACCCGATACTCTGTCAAAAATAGTGAGTTTAATAGAGCAAAACTTAGAACTTATTAATACCCCCCAAGAATTTGTTACAAAACTCAAAGAAGAAAGCAAAGCACAAAATATTAAAATAAAAGATATGTTCTCTTTTGTACGTATTGGCTTAATGGGCAGTACCAAAGGCCCCGGCATTGGTGAGCTTATCGACATTTTGGGCGTAGAAGAAAGCAAAAAGAGATTACATAATTTGTTAGAAATTATAAAATAATGTATATAACTCTTTGAGAAAAATTATGCAAAATACAAAAGATACTTTAATACAAGAATTAGAAGCTTATATTCCCTATGATGAGACAGAAAGTAGGCACAAAGATACTATTTTAGAGTTTCTTAGTAGTTGTAAAAACTGTTTTGAGCGCACTAACTTAGCAGGACATATAACCGGCAGTGCATTTTTGTTAAACAAAGATAAAACAAAAATATTACTGATGCATCATAAAAAATTAAACAAATGGTTACAATTTGGCGGCCATGCTGATAGCAGTACAGACATTCTGGGTGTTGCGATACGAGAAGCGCAAGAAGAATCTGGCATACAAGATATAACACCGTTATATACAACTATTTTTGATGTAGATGATCATGTAATACCTGCTAATGCAACTAAAAGCGAACCTAAGCATCATCATTATGATATTCGATATGTGCTCACAACTTCCCAAGAACAGTTTGCTACTAATAGAGAGTCTATGGAATTAAAGTGGGTAGAACTAGATAAAGCTGAAAACTATATACACTCAGAGTCTTCAAAAAGAGTTATTGTGAAGTTAAAAAAGTTGTTGGACTAAAACTTAGCTACACTTTCGCATCTGGCGATAATAATCTATTCTCTTTTTGTTCTATACTGGTGATAATACCTTCTTTTTTAAAATAGGCCATTAAATCTTCAAAATATTTTTGCATCTTTGGCGGGACATAAAATTCGAATATGCTCTTTTGTTTATCTATGGTCCTATCAAAGGCCATATGTTCATAACTTTTTAATACACCGACTAAAAACCAGCAAAACTCTTTCTTTACCTGTGCTTGATAATAAAGGCAATAATCCATATATTTAAATCCCTATTGTAAAAAATTTATAAATATGGCATAATAATAGCATAAAAACAATATTATTCTAAATTTTTATAATTTAAAGGGCTATAAAATGGCTGAAAATAATTCTCAGAAAATTGGGTTGTCAACCGCAACTATTACTGGAATGAATGCTATGATCGGCGCTGGTATCTTTGCCGTTCCAGCAGCATTAGCCACGAACGTAGGACCTGCGGGAATATTAGCCTTTATTTTTGTTGCCATATCAGTCTGGTTTGTTGCACAATCTCTAGCCCGTGCCGCACAGCTATACCCAGAAGAAGGCTCTTTTTATACTTACACAAAGCAATGGGCCGGCCACAAAATGGGCTTAATTGCAAGTGCATCTTACATTATAGGTTTATTAATGGCAATGGGAATAGTTACGAAAATGGCAGGCATTTTCTTACAATACTTCTTCCCTGCAGTAGCTGCACATACCTTAGGTCTTATAGCACTAGGTATTATAGTTTTAATAAACGTCTTTGGCGTTTCATTATCACAACTTGGACAAAGAATCTTAATATTCTGCACAGTGTTTCCAATTCTCACTACAATTGGTATGTGCTTAAGTAAAGCAAATTTCAGTTTGCTTACCCCATTTGCACCCTATGGATATGCAAGTGTTATCAAAGCAACCAGCGTAGTTATATTTGGTTTCTTTGGTTTTGAATCTGCTGCATCGTTATTTAACGTCGTAAAAAATCCTGAAAAAAATGTTCCAAAAGCGCTCAATTACTCAATTTTGTTAGTTGGCCTTTTATACACAGCATTTATTGGCTCAATAATACTTTCAACCCCTCTTACCGCAATTCCCTCATCAGAAGCTGCATTACCAGAGATACTGAAAGTAACATTCCCTAACCACCCTTGGTTGATATCGATAGTGTCACTCTCTATTGTATCAGCAATATTGGGAACGCTTCACTCAGTCGTATGGGGAGTAAGTCACTTAATGCTTTCTTTCTTTAAAAAAATAAAGTTGCCCGCTATACAAAATCTTATAACAAAAAATATGCTAAATAAAAAGACAACGGTGATTTTGTCTGGATTAGTAGTTCTTACTGCATATCTTACCATTAAAAAGAATGACTTATTCTTTGGATTTGCCGCAGTCTTCATAGTATTTGCGTATATTACTTCAATAGCAGCACTTTTATTTGTAAAAGAAGAATGGACATCAAAGCGAAATATTAAAACCATTATTGGTATAATAACTGCTGCTGTCATGTTTGGATTTGCGATACAAGGTGTAATCGCTGAGCTTGCTAAATTAGCATAAAAATTTAAATAACAACCCAATAATTTTACTCAATAATTGACGGCATATAGGTAATGATGCTATAAAATATCTTATAGATATAACTTTTAAGAAAGGAAGAAAAGAGTATGCTTCAAAAAACAAAAAAATGCTTATTATTGGTTGTTTTATTAGCAAACATAACTCATGAAGTAAAAGCTTTTACTTCTAATACTCGATATGGATATGACGCATACCCAATGTACTCAACACTCGATCCGCATGAATTTATGTTTAGAAAAGAGAGACAATGGCTCAAAGGCCTTTGCCAAGATCTCAAATATCAGGACGAGCAGGAGCAACTGAGTAGAGAAGATTGCACTCAACGTGTACGGTTCGCCATATCACCCTTTGCACAGTTTTCTGATCGCGGAAGAAATATACACAACGATGAAGAATACTTAGGTGATTTAGGGGGCAGATGGAATATGATTGCTCTATTGTTTGGCAATACGCCACAAGGCAAAAATTTACCCATGTCTTTAGAAACAGCAAAAGATAATCTTTTTGGGCAAAACATTGGCGTTGTTTCAAATCCAGAATTATATATCGATCCACAAAGACAATTTGGCTTCTTTTCAGTGCCCTTAAAATATAGAAAATATGGCGTTCGATTTGAATTTGATGTAAGACTCGCCAGAGATATCGGCTTTTGCTTACAGTTTGGTTTTGCCTGTATCTGCCAAAGATTAGAAGATATTTGTAGATATTACGATATCTGTTCTGGAGTGTCATGTATTGGCCAAGAACCCTGCAAATCCACAGATATTACAAAAGCCGATGTTATATGCGAAACACCAAATTGTTCCCATAGAAGCTATATGCTCCCGATAGATCTTACTGAATGCAGCAATACTAATCCACTGCCATCAGCTGTTCCGGCAAATTCTGGTATTACACAGCTGGAAAACACAGATGTGCAGTTTTATTTAATGAACCAGCTGCACGCCATAGCAAAAGATTTGGGTTTAGACATTTGCAACTTTAATAAAGGCTCAGTCGAAGATGTTAGATTTAATCTATATTGGCGACATGCAATAGAAATAAATGAAGACGCAGACAAACAACATTGGGCTCATTTTCTATTTATCCCATTCTTAGAAGCATGCTTTACCGCAGGAGTTGCCGACTGCTTAGATACTTCAGTTATGCTCTCTGCACCATTTGGCAATAACGGCCACCATTCAATAGGTGTAAATGGCGGCTTTTTAGTAGATTTTACCGAAACCGTGGAACTAGGCTTTGAAGCAGGTGTCACTCACTTTTTTAGCAAGTCTTTTTCTTGCTATAGAGTGCCGAATAGCATTCACCAAAGTGGCATATATCCGTTTACCACATCGGTTACCGTATGCCCTGGCCTCAACTGCCATTTAAGCTTAAAACTTGCTTCATTTCACTTCTTGAGCAAATTATCGACCTATTTCCAATATATTATGGTAATGCACAAAGATGACCAAATATGCCTTTGCAAGCCTGATCCAGCATTTAAGCCCTGTGTATTAGAAAGACACTCCTGCTGGAAGACCCATTTGGCAAATATTGGGTTTAATTACGACATTTCCCCAAATGTCACACTCGGCTTTTTATGGCAAGCCCCATTATCGCAAAAACGCGCTGTCAGAGCATCTACCGTTATGGCAAGCATAAACTTTGCGTATTAAAATTTATTGATCATCGAAATCTGGATACTGCTCAGGAGACTTGCCAACAGACTTGCAAATACAGGGATATTTTCCTTCAAAATCTATGGGCTCTACTTTTTGCAACTGAACTATAAAATTCCATTGGTCACCATAATCAAACAAAAAAATCATCTTTTTTTTGGGCGTATCAAAAACTTCCGGAATAAAAGTTTTAACGAGACTTCCAGATCGCTCTTTTTTTGGATCTAACCCTCCAAAAAAACTTGGCTGTGGCTCTAGATAACCATAGTCCTCCAAATCAGTAAAAAGCTCATATCTCTCATCCGACCAAAAATATCTCTTCGAAAAACCAAAAAATCCAAAACAATGGTCGTAACAAAAGTTAAAACTATCAATAATTTCAGTAGATAAATTAAAAAGGGTAAAGTTGCCAGGAATAGCCATAACCCTGTATGGCATCCCCCTAACCTTCAAGTCATAATTTGTTACTGTAATCCTAAAATAGTATATTTTACCCGCTTCCTCATTCAGAATAATACTCATTTTTTACACCTAATTTTACAAGATTAAAAACTTACAATAGACTTAATTTACCCTCTAGGACAATAAAATCAAAAAAAAATATCAACTCAAGCCTGTATTTACTATTTGTAAATACAGGCTTTTTGCCTTTAAAGTTATAAATGCTAGACAAAATCATAGAAATTGATTAAAATATTCTATATATGTGTTTATTATGTAAATTTGTTTTTAAAGGAAGGTGAAACTTAAACATGTCAAAGGGAAAATCAAACATCGAGATACAGGTTACTACTAATCTTGATAAAGCTTTAAAACAGCTAAAGAAAAAAATTGAACGAGAAGGCGTTGTTCGTGACATGAAACGTCTTGTCTATTTCGAGCCACCAACACAAAAGAGAAGAAAACGTTTAATGCGTGCCATTAAACAAAATCTTATGCGTATGGCATCACAAGGTCTTTTGAAGTCAAAAAAGAAATAAATAAAAGTAAGTTATAAAAAATGAGAGATCAAAGACTAAGAGAGCTTAAACGTGCTCAAAAAGAATCTTTAATTAGAAAAGAGTTTTCTAAACTTTTTCTTGAAATTAAGTTAAGCAACAAAAGTTTACAGGATATATACATAAATCGTGTAGAGTTATCTGCAGACAAAAGTACACTACACGTATTCTTTTTTACAGATAAGGGCCCAGACTTTTTTCAAGAAAAATTATCTGACTTAATCTTATATAAACCTTCGGTAAGAAAAGCGTTATCTCAGATTTTAGACTCAAGATACACGCCACAAATTGTGTTTAAGTATGACAAAACATTTGAAAAACAGTGTAAAATAGAAGCACTTTTGGACAAAGTAAAAGAGCATGACCAAGCACTGGAGAGCAACCAGACTGAACCATCTGAAACACCCTGCGAAACAACTCATCTTCCTCCTGAGGATCAATAGTGTCAATAGTGACAATAATGTCAGTAACACCAACCATAGCTATAGAACTTACCATCTTAATTCCCCTTTTTTTATGTTGGGGCTCTTTTTTAAATTTATTAGCTTATAGATTGATCACCAATAAAAAAATAACTACCAAAAGGTCAGTATGTCCCAACTGTAAAAACATAATCTCCTGGTATGACAATATACCAGTAATTTCATGGCTAATATTACGAGCAAAGTGCCGCAACTGCAAATCCAAAATTTCAATATTATACCCATTTATAGAACTATTTACAGTCGCTACACTTACTGCCCTGTACTACACCGTACCAACAATATATTTTCCCGCTTATTTCATATTTTTCTCAGCACTTATAATCACTTTCAGAACAGACGTAGAGTTTATGTTAATCTCACGTTTTGTAACAATTTTTTTAATACCGCTGGGGTTTCTTTTTAGTGCATTGGGGTTACTTCCTATAAGTTTTTTGAGTAGCGTATTGGGCACACTATTGGGCTATTTCTTTTTATTTTTTGTATCGAAAATATTTATTTTTATAACTGGCAAACAGGGAATTGGCCAAGGGGACTTAGAGCTTTTAGCGTTTATCGGCTCTTTTATTGGTATCACCGGCTGTTGGATCAGTTTATTTTTAGGTTCTATAATTGGCTCGATTTTCGGCCTACTTTATATAACTATTACAAAAAAATCTAAAACGGCTAAGATGCCCTTCGGGCAGTTTTTGGCAATCGGCGCCATCATGTACGTGTTATTAAGAGACTATTTAGTGTACTTTATTCTGGGATTTTGATTTTACTTAACACCAATTCAATTAAAAAAAGCATCAGCCTTTTACGGCACCCACTCAACCCGCTCATCCTGCACGTCCGCCATAGCCTTGGCGTCGGCGGAAGCCTGTCGAAGGGCTACTGTATTCCGTTAAAAAAAATCAATCACTTAGAAATAGCTTGAAATCTAATTTTTAAAAACTTTAAAACACAATTGCTCATTTATTTATCAAGAATAACCGCTTCCATCCCTTCTAGAAACCTTCTTCTTCTTGCAGCTGCTTTTTCCGCCGCTTTTTGTCTCTTTTGCTGCTTTTGTCTTTCAAGCGTCGCTTTATACTTCTGCAACTTTTCACCAAACAACGTATCTATCGCTTCTTTAAAAAATTTACTCACTCGCCTATACTTTACCAAATCTTTTTTTTGCAAAAACGGCAAAATATGCTCTACCAAAACATCTGCTTGAAAATCTTTCAATACTGGGGCTTCTTTAGGCCTCTCACAGTTAAAAATTGTTTCCAAGCCAGCATCTAGCATCATAAGCATGCCATAGAAAGCAGAGTAAGAATTAAGCAACAAAAAACTAATAAATAAAAAAGATATTTGTCTTTTCACAAATAGCCTCCAAAAATTATAAAAATTTAGTTATTCTTTTTCTCTAGCAACTCTTGCTCAGTATAAATAGCACCTTTTAGTTTGTCTTCTTCTACTTCTTTGTTAATTAAAATAAAATGTTTAACCCGTAAAATTTTATGTAACAAAACAGTTATGTTTTTTGATATTTTACCAAAAATTTCATCAAAAGTTTTTTCTTGAAAAAGCTTACATTCAAAAAACCCCTCTAAAAGCACATTTACCATAATAACAATAGGACCACACGAGACAAAAAACGCGAATATGCATAGGTATATTTCAGCAGCCTTGGTTAATTCTAGATCCCTCATTACAAGAATTGGCAAGCCAACACAGATTAAGAAAAAGAAAATTCCAAAAAATATACAATTATCTTGTATATGCGAGCGCATTTTTTCATGGTTCTGAAAAATTTTCTTTTTAAAAATATTATGTATCTTATCTTTAATATCTTCTTCGTTATCAAGCTTTTCTAGCTTATTATGTAAAACATAAACTTTTTTATATTTTTTCAATTTCTCTTGCAGTTTTTTTAACAATACTTTAATTTTCTCATACTGTAAGCCCCAGGCCCCCTTTGCAAACTTGCCTGGAATAATTGCATGCATCACACTGTCTTCAAGAACCTCTTGAAAGCGCTTTTCCGCCAATCTTACATTCAAAAGATCTTTTTTATCTAAATAATCAAAAATCTCAAATAGTATCTCATTTGGTGAGTCTAATAATGTGAAATGCAAAAGATCGCTATCAAACGGTAAAACTTCAGGCAAGCCATCTTGGTATTTTTCTTTTGCAACACGGTGTTTGCTTTTGCTATACAGTGCAGCAAAAGAATTCTCTTTGGCGCTATGAGCATTATGCTGACGCATGCCGTACAGAACAGAACAAGAGTTTAAAAATAAAAAAATAGAAAGCAAAAAAGATATTTGTCTTTTCATAAAAATAACCTCCAAAAAATTATAAAAATTTGTTTATTTTAGACTGGCATAAAACGAGATGTTTGTCAAATAGTGTTTTAGATTAGGTCGTCTTGAACGATTTTGATATTGCCGTTATGGTCAATAGTGATTATATCGGGCTTGCCGTCGCCGTCTATATCACATACAGCGCCAGCAATAAAGCTGTTTTTATCTGCTTTGGTCATGCCCAAATATGAATGTGACGTCTCTTTTTTGCCGGTAAAGTGGCTCACACCTTCAGAGCCAGCTCCAAAGCCATAAGTATAATAAAATTTCTCCTGTTTGCCCCCACCGGAGTAACCTTGGGGCTTCCAGCCAACCCCCCCGGGACCACTTAAATTAGTGCTATACTCACCATGCTCTGCCCAATAGGCCTTCTGGGCAGTATAAATCGACCCTAAATTCATATACGCTTCAGAGCGCTTTGCTTTGGCTAAAAAGGTAAAAAAGTTGGGAACAGCGATTACCGACAAAAATGCAATAATGGCAACAACGATCATAAGCTCTATGAGCGTAAAACCCATGAATTTTTCATGTTTTTTCATACTTCTCCCTCTTATATTTTGATATTTTGGTAAAATAGTTTAAATTCATCACTATTCTACTCAAAGTATACCTAAAAATATGGTTAAAAAGTCAACATATTTTTAAGCCAGTTACAAATAGAAACAGCAGGTATTAAATAATATGTAGATAAACCAATTCAAAAAGTGCTATTGGACATAAAACTCCCCCATAAGCATTTACATATTGTAAATTAAGCAGTATCGCTAAAATGATAATTTATTGATTGACATTTTTGGTTTATCGTTTATATTTATCATATATATGTAATAGTATAGTAATATATGTATAATATTAAAATTTTGAAAAAGATGGGTAATGGGATGATAATTAGATGTTAAAAATTATGGACTCATTAAAACGACGGAGAAAATCATGAAAACAATAAAACAAACAACTAAAAAAACAGTTACAACGGGAAAACAAAGAAGCTACAATGAAATTGTAGAATTTCTTGATAAAAATTGGTCAACCAACGTAGATACGAAAGATAAATCTTTAAGTTGTATGAAACAACTTGATAAAGCACTTGGTAACGTATCAAAAAAATTAAACGTTGTTACCGTTTCTGGTACAAACGGGAAAAGTTTAACTATACATTTTGCATCAAAACTTCTCAAAGAAGAAGGCCTTAAGGTAGGAACATTTTATTCTCCACATATAATGACATACAATGAGAGACTATCTCTTAATAACGAAACTATTCCAAACAAAATGTTTACTGAAGTAGCAAACGAAGTATTAAACTGTGCAGAAACAAATGGTATAGAAGCAAACTCTTTGGATCTGCTTACTATGATGGCAATAACACACTTTGTTAAAAACAAAGTTGATGTTGCTTTGTTTGAAGTAAACAAAGGTGGTCTTGCACACCCAATAAATATTTGTGATGCAAAAATAACAGCTATTACTCGTATCACTCCTGATAAAGTTAATAACATGCAAGAAATGATCGCTGATATTATGGGTGTTATAAGAAAAAATACCTGGGTAATATCTGCAGATCAATGCAAATTTAATCTGCAAACTATGCAAGAAATTACTGAAAGCAAAAGTGGGCAATGGGCAATGCCAATACGTAAACTGTCACCACTCTCTTACCCATTTGAGCAATTACATGGCAGATGCGCTGCACTTGCAGAAAGAATCGCGTATATCTTTGTAAATAATATAGTAGTTAATAATGCAACTGTTGTTTCAGGTAGTTTACTCACTAAGCCAAAAGCACAAAGAGGTAGACCAACTCTTGAGGCAAAAAGACAAGCAGAACTTAACCCAAGAAAAACAATTGAACAGTTCTGGAAAGAAGCAGAAAATACATTGCCTGCTCGATTCCAACTATTAGATAAAGAAAAACCAAGCGTATTATTAGACAATTCAAGCAATCTAGATTCATTCCAAAATCTTTTACTTGGTATTAGATTGCTGCACTATCAAAAGCCACTCAAAGGCCTAACAGTCATTCTTGGTGGTAACAACCCTGATATAGATTTTAATGAATTTTTAAAACTATTACGTTACTTCTTTAAAAAGACTTCAGGGCAAGTTATTGTGTGCCCTGTTGATGCACATCCAGGTCACAAGGGTGAGAAATCTTGGA
>Ga0180433_10012001_pt1 | contig 10182 bp, 11 predicted proteins | sample SS_ome_8_FD_132980 | JGI IMG/M metagenome (GOLD analysis project Ga0180433, IMG submission 132980) | Hypersaline lake sediment archaeal communities from the Salton Sea, California, USA - SS_1_D_1 metaG | ecosystem: Environmental > Aquatic > Non-marine Saline and Alkaline > Hypersaline >...
CGGTGATTTTCTGGTAATCGAAGCTGCTCCCCTGGAGAACAGCCTACCGGTTTCGCTGCAATTTGACTTCCCCGGCAGCTGTTCTTCCCAATACCGGGTTGCAGGTAACTTTTATGCGTTGATCGGCATCAGCTATGACACTATTCCCGGTGAATACGAAGTGGCAATCAAAGCTAATGATTCTTCAGCCCAAACTAACCTGGCCAGGGCTACAATCAGTATCGGTAAAAAAGAATTCCAGGTTGCTTACTTTAACGTACCACCAAGCGCTACTGCCGGTTGGACTGCCGAACGCCTGGCAGAAGATCGGGAAAAAGTTCGTATCGCCAGGGAAACAAGTGAGCTTAAACCGCTATGGCTGCAAAAATTTATCAGCCCGCTTGAAGCCAGGGTATCATCAGAGTATGCAGCGATCAGGTATATCAACAACAATCCGCCGCGACGGCACAACGGCATTGATCTGGCCGCGGATGAAGGCACGCCGGTTGTCGCACCAAACAGCGGTATCGTGAGGTTGGCCGAGTATCTGCTTTCAGGCGGCAACACGGTAATAGTCGATCATGGTTTGAATTTATCAAGCACCTATATGCATCTGGAGACCATTACAGTCCAATCAGGTCAAAAAATCGAGCGAGGGCAACAACTGGGAACTGTCGGTATGACCGGCTATGCCAATGGACCACATCTGCACTGGGAAGTGAATATCAACCAACTTCCGGTTAACCCACTGCAGCTTATCGCTAATGATCTACTTTGGATCCCCCCGGCTTATGTCCAGGATATGCTTGAAAACTAATCGTAAACTAATCACTGCCTTTGGGCAAAATGAAGATTTTCCACTCTTTCTGTGATAAAATACTTAACTAAACCAGATTGTTAGGGGTGTTGGAGATGCTAAAATCGTTATCAAGGAAAGCCCTGGAGATCAGCCCTTCGCCGACCATGGCGATCGATAGCAAAGCCAAGGAGATGAAACGCCAGGGGATCGATGTAATTGGCTTTGGGGCTGGTGAACCCGATTTTGATACACCGCAAGGAATACGGGAAGCTGCGATCGAAGCGATCAATGGCGGCCATACCCGCTACACTCCGGCTGCCGGTACGATCGAGGTTCGGGAAGCAATTTGCGCTAAACTCTTGAAGGATAACAGTTTATCCTACCAACCAAATCAGATTGTCGTCAGCAACGGCGCCAAGCACTCGGTAAACAATGCCCTGGCCGCCTTGCTCAACCCGGATGATCAGGTTTTAATCCCGGCACCTTTTTGGGTCAGTTACCCGGAAATGGTGCGGCTTAATTCCGGTGTACCGATTACTGTCCAAACTGACCGGGCCAATCATTTTAAAGCTTCGGTTCAGGATCTGCAAAAAGCCCTGACTAAAAAAAGCAAGGTTTTAATTTTAAACAGCCCTGTAAATCCCACCGGACAGGTTTATAGTGCCGAAGAATTAAAGGCTGTTGCCGATTTTTGTCTTGATCACCAGCTCTACATCATTGCTGATGAGATCTACGAAAAATTGATCTACGGTCAGGCCAGGCATGTCAGTATTGCCGGTTTTAACGATCAACTAAAAGATCTTACTATTGTTGTCAATGGTGTTTCGAAGAGTTACGCCATGACCGGTTGGCGCATTGGCTACACGGCCTCGAGAGCAGATATTGCCACCGTCATGGCCAACATTCAAAGCCATACGGCTTCAAACCCCAACTCTATTGCGCAAAAAGCAACAATAGCTGCCCTTCAGGGTCCGCAGGACAGTGTAAAAATGATGCATGATGCTTTTGACCAGCGCCGAAGGTATCTAGTGAAGAGAATCACTGATTTGCCTTATCTCGAGGCCCTGGAACCGGAAGGCACCTTCTATATCTTTGTCAGTATCGCCGCCACCTTAGGGAAAAATTTCCGGAATCAGACCATCAGCAGCAGCGATCATTTTGCCTCCCTCCTGCTGGAAAACAGCAAAGTTGCTGTTGTTCCCGGGAGCGGTTTCGGCTCACCAGATTACGTCCGCCTTTCTTTTGCCACCTCGAAAGATAAGTTAGAAGAAGGTTTAAACCGGATTGAACTATTTCTGAAAGAAATCGAGTGATTTCAGTTAAAATAAGGCTTTCAAAGTGAAAATGGATCTTTAGTGGGAGGATAATAATGTTTGACGTTGCCATTATCGGAGCAGGAATTGTCGGCACCGCAATCGCCCGTGAACTTTCTAAATACGAGCTTAAAATCATTCTGCTCGAAAAAGACAGTGATGTTGCCAATGGAACTACCAAGGCAAACAGCGCCATAGTTCATGCCGGTTTTGATCCGGAACCTGGAACCTTGAAAGCAAAATTGAATGCTAACGGCAATAAGCTCTTTCCGGTGATCTGCAAAGAGCTTGATGTGCCTTTCAAAATGATTGGATCGCTGGTTATTGCCTTCTGTGAAGAAGAAATGCAGACCCTGCATGAACTAAAAAGCAGAGGTCTTGAAAATAATATTCCCAATTTGAAAATTATCGATAAAAAAATGCTCCAGGCAATGGAAGCAAATTTGAACGATGCGGCAGTCGGTGCCCTTTATGCCCCCACTGCCGGGATTACCGATCCTTACCTGTTGGCGATTGCCCTGGCCGAAAGTGCAGCCGTTAACGGAGTAGAAATCAGCCTTGGCAGTGAAGTAAAATCAATCAGCCGCAAAGCTTCCTGCTTTGAACTAGCCTCTACCGGTCGGATCGTTGAGAGCCGCTTTGTAATCAACGCCGCCGGTCTTTACGCCGATCGGATCAATAATCTCATAAACCGGCCATTATTCGAAATAAAGCCGACTCGTGGAGAATATTTTTTACTGGACAAGGGAACAGGCAGCCTGGCAAACCATGTTTTATTTCCCTGTCCGACGACACTTGGTAAAGGAGTCCTTGTTGCTCCGACTGCCCACGGTAACCTGATTATTGGACCAAATTCCGAACCGGTTGCCTCCCGGGAAGCAACCGCAACCACAGCCGAAGGCTTAAAATATGTCCGAGAACAGGCAGCGAAACTGAAAAAGGGATTGCCCTTTCATGAGGTAATCACCTCTTTTAGCGGATTACGGGCCAAAACTGTCCACGGTGATTTTATCATTGAAGAATCAACAGAAACAGCAGGTTTTATTAATGTCGCAGGGATCGATTCACCCGGTTTGGCTGCAGCACCGGCAATCGCCGCTTACGTCGTTGAATTGCTTCAGAACAGACTGGATAACCTGTCTTTAAAAAGTAACTTCACCGGTCGTGCCCGCAATTATACTCCGTTCATGTCTCTTGATGCTGAAACCAGGAAAACAATGATTGCTGAGGATCCCCGTTACGGCAGGATCATCTGCCGCTGTGAAAATATCACTGAAGGTGAAATTGTCAGAGCTATTCAGGGACCGGTAGGGGCCCGTACAGTAGACGGCATTAAGAAGCGCACCCGACCAGGTGGTGGTCGCTGCCAGGGAGGTTTTTGCGGGCCGAGGGTTATGCAAATTTTGGCTAACGAACTTGGCAAAAACCTGCCGGAGATCAATAAGGATAATCCGGGCTCTTATATTCTCAGCGGAACAACAAAGCAGAAAGAAATCGAACCCCGTGCAGGAGGAGCAATCGGTAAATGCCTGCCACAATCAAGCGGGATTACACTCGAAGAGGATGTCAGGTCTAACTACGATCTGATCGTCATCGGCGGAGGTCCGGCCGGAATGGCCGCAGCAGTTTCGGCACGTGAAAATGGTATTGAAAACATATTGGTGATTGAACGCGACCACGAGCTAGGCGGTATATTACAGCAGTGCATTCACAATGGCTTTGGCCTGCACCAATTCAGGGAAGAGCTTACCGGACCTGAATACGCTGAACGATTTATTAACAGACTGAAAGAAACAGGAATCCGTTGCAAGTTAGACACGATGGTCCTTGCAGTAAGCCCCGACAAGAAAGTGACCTATGTCAATACTGTGGATGGGCTGGTTACCATCCAGGCCAAAGCAATTGTTCTCGGCATGGGCTGCCGTGAGCGAACCCGGGGAGCAATTAGCATCCCCGGAATGCGCCCGGCTGGCATTTTTCCCGCCGGCACGGCTCAACGTTTTGTCAATATTGAAGGCTATATGGTCGGCCGCAAGGTTCTCGTTTTCGGATCCGGTGATATCGGCCTGATTATGGCCCGAAGAATGGTCCTGGAAGGAGCAGAAGTAGTAGCTGTTGTTGAAAGAAAAGATTATTCCGACGGCCTGGTCAGAAACTATGTCCAGTGTGTAGAAGATTACGGGATTCCCATGCTCTACCGGCATACGATTGTCGATATCAAGGGGAAGAATAGAGTGGAAAGCGTAACTATTGCCCGGACCGACGAGCATAAACAACCACTTAAAGGAACTTTTCGCGAACTTGAATGTGACACTATCCTTTTTTCCCGGGGCCTGATTCCGGAAAATGAGCTAGCGAAAGCAGCCGGTATTAAAATAGATCCAGCTACCGGGGGACCGGTAGTCAATGAAATGATGGAAACGACTGTAGAGGGAATTTTCGCCTGTGGTAATGTTGTTCATGTTCACGACCTGGTTGATTGGGTAACCGATGAAAGTATGAAGGCCGGACGGGGCGCTGCCGCCCTGATTAAGGGAAAGATCAGGAGCAACGGCGAACGTTTCACTTTTCAGACCAAACCGCTACAAAATATCGGCTACATCGTACCACACCTGGTGCGGTCAGAAAATATTGATGAACATCTAGAGCTCTACATGCGGGTTAAAGGCAACCATGAAAATGTCGTTTTAGTGGTCAGGACCGATCAGCAGGTAACGAAAACCGTAAAGAAAAAAGTCCTGACACCAGGCGAGATGATTACCTTGAAAATAAAGAAAAGTGAACTGCCAGCAAAACCATTTAAAACCCTGTCAGTAGAAGTTACCAAGGAGGATAGTCAATGATGACTGAACAAAATGAAAAAGATCTAATTTGTATCCTCTGTCCACTGGGTTGCAAAATGACGGTATCGGGTTGTGCCGATAAACCGGAAGCTTTGGTGATCCGCGGCCAACAATGCAAAAAAGGCCGGGAATACGCTTTTGAAGAGTATACCAACCCGACAAGGACCTTAACTTCCACGGTGGTTATTCACAACGCTCCCCTGGCCCGACTGCCGGTGAAGACTAGCAGAGCCTTACCAAAACATCTAATTTTTCAGGCCATGGAAGATATTAACAGGGTTGAACTAACGGCTCCTGTTAAAATGGGGTCGGTAGTAATAAAAAATCTGCTCGAAACTGACATTGATGTTATTGCTTCCCGCAGCATGGGTTAGTAAAGAATCAAGCAACAGCCGGCCTTCGATACCCTTACTTCTTAAGCCTTAAATAAAAACCCTCCCCCTGCAAGGGGGAGGGTCAACTTTATTAATGACCACCGCAGGAATCGTGGTGTTGATGTTCCTTGCAAACCGAGCCGGTAGAAACCAGATTGCCCTGCAGGTAAGCTTCTGCAGCCGCTTTCGCCTCACCGGAAGCGCCAACTACCACTTCTATTCCCTTTTCGTTAAAGAGATCTATAGCCCCGCCTCCCATTCCACCGGATATGATCACTTCAATTCCCAGTTCATGCAGGAATATAGGCAGAAATCCAGGTCTGTGCCCCGGGCTTTTGACTAACTCACTTTTTTCGATCTGCTTACTTGAAGCATCAAAGACCATAAAACCTTCGCAATGCCCAAAATGTTGAGAAACCATGCCATGATCACTGGCTACTGCAATTTTCATTTTTTATTACCTCCAATTTGATTCTAAGTATTTTGCGACCGGCTTAAGCCAATCACCGCTAAATAACTCAATCTGACCAGTATCACAAGCTGTTGAAAGCGACGGATCAATCGGTATTTTGGCCAGCACTTTCAGGTTATGTTTTCCGGCGATCTCTTCGATGTGACTTTCGCCAAACACTTTATATTCCTTGTTATTATCAGGACAAACAAAATAAGACATATTCTCGACCAATCCGATGATCGGGATATTCATCATCTCGGCCATTTTGACCGCCTTCGAAACGATCATCGATACCAGTTCCTGCGGAGAAGTGACAATGATAATCCCGTCAACAGCAACCGACTGAAAAACGGTCAGAGCCACATCTCCGGTTCCGGGAGGCATATCGAGAAAAAGATAATCGACATCGCTCCACACTACGTTTGTCCAAAATTGCTTGACGGTATTGCCGATCAAGGGGCCTCGCCAGACCACAGGATCGGTATCATTTGGCAAGAGTAAATTAATGGACATGACATCAATACCGGTTTTACTTTTTACCGGATAGAGAGCGGACTCATTACCTGATACCTTTCCATGCAGACCAAAGGCTTTCGGAATTGACGGCCCGGTGATATCGGCATCAAGGATGGCCGTGTTGTAACCCAGCCGATTCATGGTTACGGCAATCATTGAAGTTACTATTGATTTACCAACACCACCTTTACCGCTAATCACACCGATTACCTTTTTAATACTACTTAATTCATGTGGTTTTTCAGAAAAATCAGTTCTTGGTTCTTTTCGCTCAACGCATTCTTCACTGCAACTGCTACAGGTTTGATCACAACTATCATTCAAAGTACTATCTCCTTTACCGCTTTAATATTATCTTACCCGATATTGATCTGCTAATACTATTTTAAGCCGCCCCACCCTCGTCGGCCAAGAGCAGTGCCATCACCTTATTATATATACCTTTAACAGCCCTTCCCGACGGGCAATCAAGATCTACAATGGTTTTACCGCTGTTCACAGCCTTGACAGCCAGCGGATCGAAAGGAATCTGACCGGCAAAAAACAAGTCATTTCGACGACAGTAATCTTCAATTCGGATGCTGTTAGCCAAATTTGTGTCGTGCTTATTGGTACATACCGCTATAGAGGTATGAAAGTTTGCTGCAGTTTGAATGATTCTTTCCATGTCGCTGATCCCCGAAACAGAAGGCTCGGTTACAATCAAGACCAGGTCTACTCCGCTAAGCGAGGCGATAACCGGACAACCAATACCCGGTGAACCATCGATAATCGCAAAACTTGTATCACCGGCTGCTTCTTTCATCTGTTTCTTAACCTCGGACACCAGCATTCCGGTTGTGCCGCTGCCCATTTTAAGTTGGGCGGTAGAAAAAACCTTGCCCCCATTCCGGTAAAGAATCAGCTCGCCGGCTACAGCCGGCTTCAGTGAAATTGCTTTTACTGGACAGATTGCCTCACAGACCCCACAACCCTCGCAGGCGTAGGGATCAATTTTAAACTCTCTACCGGAAATTAAGGCATCAAAACGGCAATGCTCAATACAGAGCGAACACTGGGTGCACAGTTCCGGGTTTAGTTCTGCTTTGGGCAATCCATAATAATCGCTTTTCTCCGCTTTTGCCCTCTGCTCCATCACCAGATGCAGGTTGGGAGCATCGACATCGCAATCAGCAAAAGCCCTGGCTTCAGAAAGCCGGATAAATGCGCTGGCAACTGTTGTCTTACCTGTCCCTCCCTTGCCGCTAAGAACTAATAACTGCTTCATTTTCTGCCTCCATCAGCACTTTTGTTAAAAGGGAAGTAAACTGTTCCTGATATTTTTTACTTACCCGGGCGGCAATATCTGCATCGGAGTTAATTGTACCAAGTTCAGCATCGAATGCGATCCGGCCTAAAATTGGGATCTTTTTCTCCAGGCAAAATTTTTCAGCCGGATTTTCTTCCCCGGCAAGGCATTTATTGAGAATTACTCCAAAAGGCTTGTTAAAAAGTTTGACCAGGTTATAAACCAGGTTTAAATTGTGCACTCCAAAAATGGTTGGCTCGGCAACCAGGAGACAGTAATCAACATCACGGATGCTCTCCATGACTATGCAGGCGCTGCCCGGGGGGCAATCAATAAAAACCAGTTTTTGTTGATCAAGATCAACACTGTCGAGCAGATCTCGAATAATTGGTACTCCCGAAGCCTCACCGGTATTCAAAAATCCCGAGCGAACAGAGACCTTCCCAGAAATACCCGCTTCAATATGTCCGATAATCTTGTTTTTTTCAACAATGGCCTTCTCAGGACAAAGAAGGGCACAGCCACCACAGGAATGACAGATCTGATCAAATATTTGTAAATGATCGATGATATAGGCCAGGGCGTTGAACTGACAAAAATCAACACAAATACGACAACCAGTACAAAGCCCGTCATCAACAGATGGAATCTTGATGACGGTATCTTTGACCTTAACATCTGTAGGCTTAAAAAAAAGATGGCCGTTTGGCTCCTCAACATCACAGTCAAGATAGAGGGCTTGCCCGGCTACAGCTGCTAAGTTAACCGCGACCAATGTTTTGCCAGTGCCGCCTTTGCCACTGAGTACTGCTATTTTCATATGCTCCCTGCCCCACCACGGCGGTGAAATCCGGGGTGAATTTCATTTAAAAGCAGCAATTTACCATCATTAAAGGCGTTTATGTTCTCCATTGCTGATTCGGAAATGGTTTTGTAAAGCTTTACTCCGCCAGTATTTAAAACCTGAGCCGCATTTTCACCACAACGCGGTGTAAGCAGAAAGCTGACCTGATTGTCGAGAAGCGATTGTGCAGCTTTAATTCCTGCTCCTCCCTGGCTTGATGCCGCTTGATTATCATAAAATAGATAGTCATTTGACTCCGTGTCATAGATTAAAAAGTAGGGCGCACGTCCGAAAGAAGGGCAAACTGTTGTGTCAATATTCTTTTCATCAACCGGTAATGCAATTTTCATCATGATCCTCCTTGTTGCTCATTTTGTGTTTCATAATAATTCTTGATAGCCAGGCGCAAAGCACTGACTCCAAGGTTTGAGCAATGTACCTTGTTTTCCGGCAAACCATCAAGCGCTTTGATTACATCATCTTCGGTAATCTTAAGGGCTGCTTCAAGGGTCTTCCCTTTTGCCAAGACCGAAGTCATGCTTGAAGTAGCAATTGCGGCACAGCAGCCAAGAATAAGATAACTGATTTCCTCAATTTGATTATTTTTAATCCTGAGGTAAAAGGTTAGCGAATCTCCACAAGCTGGATCCCCAATGCTGCCATAAGCATCCGCATCAGGCATGATATAGGCATTTTGAGGATTTGTAAAATGTTCTATAACCTTATCCGTATAAAATATCGTCATTCACCTCGATCAAATTCACTATCCCTATTCCTGCCGAAACGATGCCGTCGACAACCTCCTCCGTAGCAATCACTGCCTGTACCGTCACAAAGTCGGTATTCCCCACCCCCAATGAGTAGGACCTTACCATTAACCAGGGATTCAGCAAGTTTTTTCCTCGCATGATAATAAATACCCTGAACTGTAGTCCGGGCAATCTTCATCTGGCAAGCAGCTTCTTCCTGGTTAAAACCTTCTAAATCAATTAACCTGATCGTTTCATATTCATCAATAGTCATATTAACGGATTGATCAGTCTTCGCCTGAGAATCAAGCGGACCAAAAAGGTTACTTTCAGGCAATCCACAAACCTTTCTCCACTTCGTAGGTCTTGGCATCTTCAGCTACCCCACTAAACAACGGAAATAGCCTGCATCATTTCAGACTATTTCCGCAATTTTTAGAGCTCTTCGAGTTGTTTTTCCACGACTTCAAGACGACTTTTCAGAAATTCTTTTTGTTCCTGCAAGTAGTCCTTGTCATTCACCGGCGCAGTCATTTGCGGATTATTATAATTGGCAAAACCCCGTCCAAATCCACGGCCGAAACCCCTGCCGTAACCACAGCGAAAACCAAAACCGGCTCCGTACCTTGGTCCGGGAGCCCCGGCACAATAACCCATTCCCCTGCCAGTCATCGCTCCGTATCCCATTGGACCAGTTCCATCGCGTCCAGGCATTGAAAACACCTCCCAGTATTATATGACATATGTCATTTTCAATTCCTATTATACACTTATTATGACATATGTCAATAACTTTTGATAATTTTATTCAGCTTCATAATTTCTTCATAATTTCTTATTCGCCGCGCCAGATAATAATAGAAAACACGCGCAATAAAGGCGTGTTTAACTAATGGTTCTTGGTGTCGGGAGGGGGACTTGAACCCCCACGGTGTATACCACACGCCCCTCAAACGTGCGCGTCTGCCTATTCCGCCACCCCGACATGATTAATTTCCATTACGATTATAAGGGTTAGCATGC
>Ga0180433_10012002_pt1 | contig 10182 bp, 8 predicted proteins | sample SS_ome_8_FD_132980 | JGI IMG/M metagenome (GOLD analysis project Ga0180433, IMG submission 132980) | Hypersaline lake sediment archaeal communities from the Salton Sea, California, USA - SS_1_D_1 metaG | ecosystem: Environmental > Aquatic > Non-marine Saline and Alkaline > Hypersaline > Sediment...
ACAGAGAGAAGATAGACAAGGAGGGATGCAGGTTGCTTCGTCATGGGAAATTATTTTCGAGCGTCTTCCTCTGTCTAATAAACAGATTTGCAGAGCACAGGTTTCCCTTTCTCTCTATGAAGTGGATAGTTTACAGATTAATGTGGCGCTCTACACTGATCACAATAAGTTACTTGTATTACGTTCTTTACTAGCTGGTTTTGCAGATAATCAGAAACCATTAGTGCTTTCAGAATGGACCGAGGCGTCTGGTTCATTCTGAGGGTTGGTGTGTATTTCGGTTTCCATGTGTTTGGCTTTACTCTATACTAGAACTACATGGGGAAAGCCACCGGCAACATTTCGTTAGGGTTTTACATGAAAGTTTATCTTCTTAGAGATGTCGAACAGGTCGGCCTTGCCGGCGAAATATTACAGGTTGGTGACGGCTATGCTCGTAACTATCTGATACCACGTAAGCTGGCGGTTGAAATTACACCGCAGAACGAGTCGTTCTACGAAAAGAAAGTACGCAAGGTTGAGCATCGTAAAGAGGTTGTTGCCAGTAAGACCTCGATGCTTGCCGAGAGAATTAAGACCTTACAATTGACGCTCAAGCGCAAGGTACACGATGGCGGTAAGTTGTATGGTGCGGTTAGTCCTGCAGAGATATCCGAGCTGCTTGCTGCACAAGGTATTGCGGTAGCAAAGAACAAAATAATTATCGACAAGTCGATCAAGACCAAGGGGACCCATGAGGTGACCGTCAAGTTGACTTCGTCGCTGCAACCAAAAGTAAAAGTGACCATTGTTCCTGAAGCAAGTCAGTAGGCACCATAGCGCAGATGCAAGAAAGCAGAAGGTCATTCGCATCACCTGTTTCAAGTCGCGAGGCCGAACGGGTAACCGGTCGGGCGTTGCCATCTCGTATCGAGGCAGAGCGAGCGGTAGTTGGTGCGGTTTTGCTTGACGATGAGTTGATTCATCGCGTCTCTGATTTTCTGCAAGATGAAGATTTTTATCATAAGCAAAACCGTATTATCTATCAGGCGATGGTTTCGCTGCTTCGTCAGCGCAAGCGTATCGACTTGGTGACTGTTCAAGATGAACTGGTTAAAACCAAGCAGCTGGAAGAGGTTGGTGGGGTAACATACCTGCTATCATTGCAGGAGGATATTCCGGCACTTGGACTCATTGAGCAGCATGGCCGTATCATCAAAGAAAAGGCGGTGTTGCGGACATTGATTGAATCTGCTGCTGATATCATTAGCAAGTGTTACGATCAGAATGATGAGAATATCGAGGCGGTGCTTGATCGAGCAGAAAAGACCATCTTCGAGATCAGTAACAAGCGAGTTCGCCAGAACTTTGTTCAAATCGATATTTGGCTAAAAAAAACCTTTCAGCATCTTTCGGATATCAAAAGTCATAGTAAGGGTGTCACAGGTGTGCCGACTGGCTTCCGTACGCTTGATGAAATGACCTCTGGTTTTCAAAGTGGTGATTTGATTGTGCTTGCTGCGCGCCCTTCGATGGGCAAAACCGCGCTTGCGTTGTGTGTGGCAACCCATGCGGCGGTAACGGGTAAAGCAGTTGGTATTTTCTCGCTTGAGATGGCAGCTGAACAGTTGGCACTGCGTCTTTTATCGGCGCAATCTGGCATTGCGCATCATAGTATTCGCAATGCAACGATCTCCTCGGAAGAGTGGATTGAGCTAACCAACGTGGCAGCACGCTTAGCAGAAGCAAAGATTTTCATCGACGATACAGCGATGCTCGATATTCTTGAATTGCGAGCCAAGGCGCGAAAACTCAAGGCGGAGGGCAATCTGCAAATGTTAGTGGTCGACTACTTGCAGCTACTGTCAACTTCGCGACGGCATGAGAATCGTCATCAGGAGGTGTCTGAGATATCTCGTTCGCTTAAGGCGCTTGCCAAGGAGCTAGATGTGCCAGTGATTGCGCTTTCGCAGCTATCTCGTGCAGTTGACAGTCGCATGGATAAGCGGCCAATGCTTTCCGACTTACGTGAGTCGGGCGCAATTGAGCAAGATGCCGATTTAATTATGTTTCTCTATCGCGACGTAGTCTACAATCCCGAAACCGAGAATCCTGCTGCTGCCGAACTTATTGTTGGTAAACAGCGCAACGGGCCAACCGGTACCGTCAACCTCGAATTCATCCGCGAGCTAACTAAATTCGAAGAAGCTCAGGTTTCTGGATACTGAGGTAAAGGCTCTCCGCTAGGTGTTTCACGTACTAATATCGTTGAGCATTGCGTTGCGTCGTCCCATCTTTTTACATTTATGCTGTCGGGATCGGAACGGAGATAGCATCTTCATTAGGTCCTCGTGAGCAAAGCTATTGCTTCGCGTACTCTACTTTCTCTATGCTACCGTTGAGGCAAAAGATAACGGTATGTTTCAGAATTAAGGGGTGGTGATGCTAAAAAAATGTTTATTACAAGTGTGTGGCTGTGGTCTGGTCTGGCTATTGGCGACAAAAGTTGCAGCAGGTTGGCTTGATGATGATTTAGTAGAGCGCAAAGAACTGCTTGCTGCACAGCTGGTAGCCTTAGAAGAAGAGCAAGCGCAGTTACTCGAAGACAGCAACCAGCTGACTGATGAGCAAAAAGTTGTTGGATTATTGCTTGATAGGGCACAGCTATCAAGTGATGAGGAGCAGTTGCGTGATACTCTGCTCACTTCAGAAGGCAGGTCTATCGGGCAACTTATTCGAGACATGTTGGTTACTGATGAGCAACAAGCGTTATACTTCACATTGCTCGAAACCGCTCAGCAAACATTATCAGCAAGGATAGAGCTCATCGCCACTCGTCATAGTAATGCAAAGGCTGAGATTGCGGGTATAGAAGCATTGCAGAATGAGTTACAGCAGGCTGAGGTTGCGCAGATGCACGCGAGCATGGAAGGTGAGCTGGCGCGGATTGCCGAGCAAGAGCGTGTTAGAAGTGATCAAGAGCGTGATGCCGCGCTAAGCTCTGCAATAGCTGCGCAACGGCAGGCCGAGCATGATGCAGAGCAAGCGCGTCGAGAAAGCGAAGTGCTAAAGCAGCCATCAAGGACTGCATGGCGACAGGCTGAGTATGAAAAAGAACGGGATGCAGACGCGCGACAGCAAGAGGCTAGGCTACAACGGGACCTCGAAGAAACTATGCGAAGATTGGCAGAAGAAAGAAAACAAGCCGAGCGAGAAGCGAAAGCACGACAAGCTAAGTGGTCAATGGGGGATGAGACCGCTAGACAGCATGCCAAGTGGAGAGAGGAACGCAAAGAGGCTGCGCGACGATTTGCAGAGCAGTCAAGGGCGCAAGCTAAAGCGCAGCAAGAGGCTCAGTGGCGAGAGGAGCATGAGAGTACTCAACAACGAGCTGAGCGGGAGAAAGAGGAGCATAGACAGGCGGAGCGAGATGCGCGACAGTGGCAATGGGAGGCGTGGCAAAGGGTACAAAAAGAACGAAATCAAGCATGGGGCCATGCATCTGGATTAGGTCGCGAGTCAGATTTCGAACGTCAGGCTCGAGAACAAGCCGAAGAGGCAAGACGTCAATCTGAGCGTGACCGTCAGTGGCGTGAAAGTGAGGAACAAAGTAAGAGGTTTGAAGAAGCCAGAAGGCATGCAGAGCGCGAACGAGAGTGGCGCAAGGGTGACGAGTATCAAAGGCAGGCTGACGAGGAAAAAAGGCGAGCAGAGCGCGACCGAGAGTGGAGAGAGGATGCAAAAAAAAGGGGAGGATGGTGGTGGGGGAAGCGTTATGACCGCGGTTCAGGCGCTGGCGCCGGCGCACGTGGTACTGATACGCCCATAGGGCTTGATGAAAAATATAGCGTGTTGGGCGTTAGACCTGGTGCAACACAACAAGAAGTTGACAATGCTTACCGAAAGTTGGCTTTGAAGCATCATCCAGATAAAAATCCTGATGATCGGGCAGCTGCAGAAGAAAGGATGAAAAAAATCACAGCCGCTTACCAGGCAATCAGAGAGTCGACAGCAAGATGGCGCTAGGGTGTAACCGCACCTACAAGGCACTTCTCGTATATTCTCAGTGCGCATGGCGGTAAAGGGGCGGATGGTGCCTATTTACGCTATTCTTGGCAGGATAGCTGGCGTGTGATATAATTACAATAAAAAACAGCTGTTGTTCGCCATTACGTATAATGGAGGTTGTTATGGCGTCATTGTTAGCACGGGTTCATGTCTTTTTTTTGCTACTTATTTTGTCATTTTCCCCTGTGCAAGGGATGAATGAACCTCGATTTTCTGGCATGCGGGTACTACTTGTGGCTAGCAGTCCGAAGCGTCATGATTCCGAATATTGTCGCCAGCAGTTGGGATTGGGTGTGTTGCCAGATCCAACTGATTTTGAAGGCGAGTTGCGCATTCGATGTGAGCGAGCACGTGCGATTCAAGGTGAATTGTTTGAGCAATTTACGCAGGATGAACCGGATACTGCACGCGCACTAGATTTCTGGCAGGAGGCTGCTTATCGTGAAGCACGCTTTGCTGACGAGCGGAATGCTACTAATACGCGAGTGGAAAATGCGGTACTTGGTCAGCCTCTTCTTTCCCCACAGATGCTAATGCGTTCCGGCGCTATTGCTCGTCCTGGTATGGCAGGACCTCTTGGGGCAACCTTGGTATTCTATCCGCCCATTGCTCTACAAATGGAAGCTACCTGTGGCTGGAACGCAGTTGATTATTTGCCTGCCTTAGAGCTCTTCTTTTGCAGCAGAGAAGGTGATGCATTCTTGCAGCGCATTGCAAAAATGCAGGGTGACAACGTTGCGATGCTTGAAGAAAATATGTTGCTTGGAGTGGCTCTTTCACGTCTTGTTAGAAGGGCAGAAGATACAGGGTGCGATGCATTTTACAGTATGATCGAGGCAGCTGGTGGTTTTCGTGATCAGATGGATACCGATCGTCCTGTTGGTGTTCGCCTAAATATGTTGTATAGCGCGATAGCTAATTGGGCCGAGAAGGGCTTGGTAAGCGGGCCTATTCTTGAGTTGCGACAGCGGATGCATCGCACAGCAAATGAACCGTTATTCTGTATTGGTTTTCGCATGGGCTGCAATAGGTGGAAAAATATTATGCAGCTATGTATGGCAATGCGTGATGGTCACTTGCCGTTACTGCGTTTTCTGACCGTAGTCAACATGGGTGACGTACCACACGTGTTTATCTGTGCATTGGTTAAATCACCATATATGGCTCGACCAATCATAATTCTTGTTAACTCCAACCACGTGCCGGTAATTGGCAGTTCACACTGGGCGCGAGCAAACGAAAACTACAAGGAGCAACTTTATACGCCAGAGAGTTCACGGATGGATTATGTTGTTGGGTTGATGCATTGCTTAGCCGCTTCCATTGAGATATCTGCAACCTGTAACTGTGAGCATTCAAGGTGTCCGTTGTCAGCGAGTGGTGATAAGAGTCGCTGGCGTCGACGAGGGTTCATGGTATCGCTTTCGGGGCTGATGGGGCAGCGCTGTCGCCTGGCGCAGTCGGCACTATACGCGCGTTGTCGAACTGCATCAGGATCAAGTTGAAGTTGGTGGTGAGCAGCGCGTGGAGAGTCGAGGGTAGGTGATAACGCTGGCGGTGGCGTGACAGCAGTTTCTCTGGTAAGTACTCGTGCTATCATTTTAAACATAGCGGCTATTTCTGGCTTGTTCGCTTTACATGCGTGACGAGAGTTAGCCAACACACGCGTAAGAGCAGTTTGCCCACATGCATTTACTTGCAATGGATGTGCACCAAGAGCAATAAGCTCAGCGATTATCATTGGTATGCCACACTGTTGTGATGGCAAGAGCGTTTCTTGATGCTCACATGCGCTGTCCAATAGATGATGAAGCGGTGTATTGCCAGTGCTATCTGATTCATTTAATTCAGCTATTACAAGGCGTTGGTATTGTGTTTGACGTTCTCGTATTGCATCCATTAGTATCGCAAGGGTGTCGAATGCGCTGTCAACATTTCTCTCTGTGCAGCGAGCAGTATCACCAGCAAAGTCAGATGGCGAGTACGGAGTATTGGTGCAACAAAAGGCTCTGAGGGCCAAGCGGAGCGGAGAAAGTGAAAGCATGTTACGTGTCTTGGCAAGAGGATCGGCACCCTGTTGCAGTATTTGGCGAAGTTGTTCACTTTTCTTATCTTGTGCTGCGGTGTGCAGAATATTCAGGCCACGTAAGTCATAGGTAGTATCGATTTTTTTGCCTCGCGTGTTTGTTGCATTAGGAATGCTCTGCATTGCGTATGTTATGTGTGTGACAGGCGGGGCAAAAAGCGCAAAGAATAATGATGCGCGTACAAGTAATAGTGTATACATCAAAGGTCTCCCGTTGTGAAAAATAAAATTGCATCAAGTTGTGTTGGCGTGTGCTTCTTTTCTGTGTGTTACATGGATATGGCCAACTATTCCGTTTTGAACAGTGTTTTTCATGCTGGCAATCTTAAAGTAAGCGCTATCTGAAGTCAATGAAACGAAGCTGTCTACGAAAAATTTTATATTTTGCGACTATTTTGTTTGGTGTGTGCACATGATAGAATGATGCAGCATGAGTGCATGATAAGGGTGTGTAGTACGAGGAAAAAGAGTGGTAGTTGTTGGTATTGATCCTGGACTTCGCATTACTGGCTTTGGTGTTGCGCGGCCACATAATGGACGAGTTCAACTGTTGGATTGTGGATATCTTCGTTTGCCGCCAGCCAAGTCAGTAACCTATCGAATTGGCAAGTTTCATGAGTTTTTGGAGGGAAAAGTGAAACAATGGGGTGCAACTGATATTGCGATTGAGACGCCGTTTCTTGGCAAGAATGCGCAAAACTTCCTCAAGCTTGGCTACCTGCGTGGCATTACTCATTTGGTTGCTTGTAGGCACGCCTTGATAGTTCATGAGTTTTCTCCGTGCCAGGTTAAGCGTGCAGTGACTGGTTTTGGTGGCGCGCAAAAAGATCAAGTTGCACGTGTGATCATGCAACTCTTTCCACGACTCGGAAAACCTTCTAAAGATGATGTGACTGATGCGATCGCGGTGACGCTTGCGGGCGTGTGGCGCATGCGTATGGCACAACGTACGCTTTTACCGGTGGCGCGCTAGACGTCGGCAATGAATTGCATTTTTATCCTCAGGATCTTGCCTATTTCTAGGTATAATGCGCCTTAAAGTTAGGAATAGTTGTACTTATGAGGGAAGATGGAGGCGGAAATAGGCTATGAAGTAGGTGCTCGGCCCATCTTATCGGCAATCTTTGATAGAGGTGTCTTCGATTGCCTAAATTTTGCCAATGTTGCTCTTTCCTCGTAGCTCAGCTGCCTGTATGATTATGTATGTGCAACGCCTTGTTTTGTTCTACATATTTTTCCCACAAAACATTGTAAGGTGCTGTACTTTGTTTTTGAGCTTATTTGACAATCAAACGGGTCTTACGGGGGCAATTTATGACAAAGGGTGTCAGGAAGCGATATAGCAATGGCTATAAGCTGAAAGTAGCAATCGCTGCGATAAAGGGTGACAAGACAGTTGCACAACTCAGCAGCGAGTTTGGAGTGATGTCGAGTCAAATTTATACGTGGAAACAACAACTGCTCGAAGATGGCGCAAAGATATTCGCAGACAAAAGAAGAGCTGAAAATCAACAAAAAAGCGTTGATAAGCACCATCAGGTTGTTGGTGAACTGGCGGCAAAATGCGATTTTTTATCACGTGTGTTCGATCGCTCGAAATAACCAAAAGAATTGGCATGATTGAGCACTGTCATAAAAAATTGAGTGTCAGGAAGCAAGCAGAGCTTTTGAAAGTTAATCGAAGCCGCTTGTACTACAAAAAAGTATCAGAAAGGTCGTAATCTATCAGATAGGTCAAAAACTCAAAGCACTGCATTGCAAAACACCATTTTACGGCTATCGACGCATAGAGCCCACATTGGTAAACGATGGCTATTAGGTCAATTTAAAAAAGATGCGGTGCATGAAAGGAATTGGGTATAGGTTGTTGATAGTACCTATCTGAAAATGAACATGGGGGTGCGGTGGGCGGACAATATTTGTGTCGAGCGATCTTAATGAGTCTGTCTTTTTGCAAAACTTCAAGATTGTTCAGGAAGCATAACAAGCGCTTGCTCAGTATATTGATTTTTATAACTACTTTCGATAACAATGTCACGTGATTGACAATTACGATCACAACCCTCCTAAATAGAGATTCAATCTTGGTTTTGACGTAGGGGTACACTATAAAGGGTAAGGTGATGCCATGCTACAAGGCAAAGGGATGAAATGTCTTGGCTACATATTACTAGGAGTTATGGCATTATGCATGGATTGTATCGTGATTACACTCATGCGCCCAGAAGAGCGGTCATCAGTCTTCTTAGGATATGGCAGAACACGGCAACCAACAGGTGTTGCTATGGTGCGTGTGCACGAGATAGCACGTCTTGAAGATTTGACAGAAAAACTTGTTATGGCACGAAGCTGGATCGATGGACTTACGATCAATCCGCAAGAAGATGTTATATGGCGTATTCCGCCTAGTATCTTCATCTGTGCTGCAAATGATCACGCGCAACTCAACCTTTATTTGGCAGGAACAGCTTTGGGGTTGAAAAACTTTTGCCGAGGACTTTATAAGCGCACTGAGGAACTACCATCTTTTTGCGTGCAAGCACCGGTTAATGGTCTACAAGAAAGAGTTATGGCTTTTGATGATCGCGTGCTTAGTGAACTCGACTATTCTGCTCAAGATGACCTCTCCCTTGCGCGTAACATGGCGGGCTTTTTGGAGCGTGTTATGAGTGATTGCAGGTCTGATTTGACAAATCAGCTTACGCGTGTGCGCAGGCGACTAGAGTGGTTGCGCGGAAACCTAAAACAAAGAGCAGCGGTAGAATTACCGACGCTACTAAGCGCTACACAGTTAGTGCAGCGCTATATATTCCCCTCTCGGTTCGCTGGCGCGATAAAGGGAACTATGCCTTATCTTTTTAGTTCGCTGCATGGTGCGCAAAACATTCTAACTACAGCAATAACGGAGTCATTAGGTGGGATGTATGGGTTAGCATCTATATGGGATACCTTGAGGCGTACAGATGAAAAAGTTAAAGAGCAACTTTTAACGCTAAAAAACACCGATGTGTTTGCGGGCGCTGATCGGGTAGCACAACGCTGGATTGATACCCATATCAATGATAGCCAGCGAGCTTGTTACTCCATAGTTTTTGACCGTGGGCTTGATGATTTATCTTCGGTATTGTCACCTGAGCAACGCGTCAAATTATCCAAGCTATGCCAACATTACAATAGCTACATTAATTTATTAGAGCTGAGGATTGCAAGTAGGGCAGGGTGGCTACAAGGTATTCTTGAGACACCAATTGAACGGTTTCCACCTCCTGAAGATATATTTTTTTTGCAAGGTCCTTTTAGGATGAGTCAATCTCAGACTGACTATGAACAAGCTATTTATGCAGGCCGTAGTGGTTTGATGGGAAGAACGGTCGTCCTTTACCCAAAGATAGAACGTCAACTTGGCCCAACATGTAGTTGGAATGCTCTTGATAACCTTCTTGCCCTTGATACTGTTGGCAACTCGCTTGCATTAAATAGCCATGCTGTAAAACAGTTATGTGTAATAGATAGTCTCTTAGCACAGCATGATAAAAATACAGCACGGCATGAGCTTTTGGCGGCGCAAAGTAGTTTGACGGGCTTGCTGGGCGCAATTATTTGGGACAAAGCAGAGCAACTTGCAGCAAATGCGCTTGATGCATGCGCCTACATGGCAACGCGAATGCCCAATCTAGTTACACCTTCTCTTCAGGAGAGAATTGGTGTGCAAGGCGAACGGTCTCCTATAAGAAGCTTTACACCGTCGGTCCTAGCTTTTGTTCCGTATCACCTTATCTGGCCGTGTGCCAGGGCAATGCTTCAAGACTATGATTATACAACTGGTATACATAATCCTAGTCTCTACCTTTTTCAGAAAAAGGTAGGAGGGCGTTCATTTGAACTGCGCGATATGGTTATACCTCGCGCAGGGGGAAAGCAGCCTCTCTTTCAGCTTCTTGACCGCATGAGAGAGGGGAAATATAACCAAATCAATTTTTACATTGGCTTACAAAAGCAAGGAACTGGTCATGCTGTGGCAGCTACACTTGTTAAACTGCCCGGCATTA
>Ga0180433_10012003_pt1 | contig 10182 bp, 7 predicted proteins | sample SS_ome_8_FD_132980 | JGI IMG/M metagenome (GOLD analysis project Ga0180433, IMG submission 132980) | Hypersaline lake sediment archaeal communities from the Salton Sea, California, USA - SS_1_D_1 metaG | ecosystem: Environmental > Aquatic > Non-marine Saline and Alkaline > Hypersaline > Sediment...
AGGTTCCCAGTCCGCACAGCGAAAACTTTCGGATCATGCCTCCCAGTTCTTCCAGAAGTTCGATGTCGCCCTGCTTGCCGTTTCCCTCGCATATGTCCGTCAGGATTTCGAGCATCCGTTTGATCCCTTCCCGACAGGGGTTACACTGACCACAAGATTCCTCCTTGAGAAAATCCAGGAAGTACCGGGCCACATCCACCATGCAGGTATCCTGATCCATTACGATCATACCGCCCGATCCCATGATGGATCCGACCTCGGCAAGTTTCTGGTAATCCACCGGCAGCTCAAGCAGTCTTTCAGGGATGCAGCCCCCCGAGGGGCCGCCCGTTTGAACCGCTTTGAACGTCTTCTTTCCGGGAATTCCATTCCCGATATCAAACACGATATCCCTTAAAGAAATTCCCATGGGGACTTCCACGAGACCGGTATTGTTTACCTTGCCCACCAAGCTGAAAACCTTGGTCCCTTTGCTGTCCGGAGTGCCCAATTGGGAAAACCAATTCGCACCCTTGAGAATGATCGCAGGCACATTCGCGTAAGTTTCGACGTTGTTGAGGTTGGAGGGACGGTTCCGAAATCCTTTTTCCACCGTGTGGATGTATTTGGCCCTCGGTCTGCCGACGTTTCCTTCCAAGGAGGCCATCAACGCCGTGGACTCTCCGCACACAAACGCACCGGCGCCGGTGGAGATTTTGATATTGAAGGCGAAACCCGTGCCGGCGATGTCCTTCCCAAGCAATCCGTGAGCCGTTGCCTGTTTGATTGCGGTTACGAGACGCTTCACAGCCAACGGGTATTCATGCCGGACATAAATGAACCCTTCGCGGGCTCCGATGGCGAACGCGGCGATCAACATCCCCTCGAGAACCCCGTGCGGATCTCCTTCCAAGAGGCATCGATCCATGTAAGCGCCGGGGTCGCCTTCATCTGCGTTACAGATGATGTACCTTTCGCCGTCATGTTCGGCGCAGGTTCCCCATTTGATACCGGTCGGAAAACCGCCGCCGCCGCGACCTCTGAGTCCCGAGTCCCTGACAACGTGAATGACCTCGGCCGGTTGCATCTCAAAGAGGGCCTTAAAAAAACCAAAATAGCCGCCCCTGGCGATGTACGCTTCGATACTTTCCGGATTGACATACCCGCAATTGCGCAAAGCGATTTTGACCTGCTTTTTATAGAAGGGAATATCTTCTATAAAAGGTATCCCATCTAAAGGCGCCACGCGTCCCACGGGGTTTTCGACGTCCGCCTCCAATATGGAGCGGGGATCACGCATTTGTCCCAGGATTTGCTTTTTATCAAATTTTCCCGCCAGGTACGCTTCAATAACAGAGCAAATCCTGTCATCCGTGACATGTCGATAAAGGATCCTCGGCGTATCCTTCCCAAATATTTCGACCAACGGTTCTTCTTCACAGAAGCCGATACACCCTACCTGCCGGATCCGAACACCGTTTTCATCCGGGAAAGCTTTTACCGCCGCATCATGGGTCGCCTGAGCACCCGCCGCGATGCCGCAGGAAGCCATTCCGATATTTACCTTCACGAAGTCGGGATCATACAGGTCCTTGCGCTGTTCATCGCGAATTTTCACCAGATCTTTCTCAGACTGAATCTTCATGGTTTCCGCCCCGGATCCTGTTTGCCTTTGTATTGCATCAAAATCCGCTTCACTTCATCAGACTTGATTCGTCCGTGGATGTCTTCGTTTATTTTGATAACCGGTCCCAGGCTACAGCACCCGATACAGCGAACGGATTCCAGGGTAAATTGCCGGTCCTCGGTCGTCTGCCCTTCCTCAATGTGCAAGGTCTCCTTAATTCTGTCCCGCACCCTGTCGGCACCCCTGACATGGCATGCGGTTCCCAAACAAACAGAGATGATGTTGTCGCCGCGGGGCTCCAGGCTGAAGGTACTGTAGAAGGTCCCGACACCATAAATGCGGGTAAGGGGGATCGCGATTTTCTCGGAAAGATATTTCAATGCCGGCCGCGGAAGATAGTTGTAACGGTGTTGAATGGTCTGGAGAATCATGATGAGATTCTCCTTGTCGTTGTGAAACCGTGTTTCAATGATATCGTCGAGCTCAAGAAAGTCGATCTTTTCGGATTCTTCAAGAGCGCTTGGAATGGTTGGTTTCATGAGGCTGTCTCCAAGAGGGGGTGCTGTGATATCTGCAACGCCGGCGCAATAGATGTCGCGTGTTTAGGTCCCATGGATTGCCTCATTGGTGACGGGGCAGTTCTCCACACAACTTCCGCATCCCGTGCAGAGATCCATTCGTATGCTGCGGGCCTTTTTCCTGATTTTGACTTTGAAATTCCCGGGGGCGCCCTCTACGGATTCCAGATCCGCATAGGTGATAATTTCGATGTTCAAATGCCGGCCGACCTCGACCAGTTTCGGAGAAATGATTCACATGGCGCAGTCATTGGTGGGAAAGGTCTTGTCCAACTGGGCCATCGCGCCTCCGATGGCGGGGGTTTGCTCAAGGAGGTAGACGTAATAACCGGAGTTTGCAAGATCAAGCGCGCACTGCCTCCCCGCAATTCCCCCGCCGACGACCAGCACGGAACCTCTTATCTCATCAGGCATCGATATGTCTCCTATTCAGAGGGCTATTGAATATCGAACATCGAACAAGGAATTTCGAATTATGAAGTTTATTTGCTCTTTTGTTTGGCGGTTTCTATGCTTGTCACAAAAATCGAAATTATCTCATTATTCTCTTTAATCAGGGGCTCAAGCTTCGATGTCGGCTTCAGAAGATTGGCCCTTACAATCATGAGCAACCACACCCTTGTTTCACGTAACTCTTTAAGACATACTTTCATTTTGTGGATGAAGTCCGAACGAGATTCCGCACCTTGGGCTTCACCGTAATTAGGCGCCGGGGAAGTGCCGCAGCGAATGAGTTGCCCTGCAATGTGATTTCCCACCCTAGTTCTTGGCAAAGATTCCGCTGTACGAATAATTCGCACGGCAAAATCTATCAGGCGTTCCTCAAGATCGTATTTTCTGCTCTCCTTCGACATTCATTATTCTTTGTTCGATATTCGATATTCTATTTTTTTAAAACCCAAAAAAATATTTGAGCCCTGTGATAAGCGCAAATCTTACCATTTTTTTGGGCGCTTTTTGTGAAGGCTTTACAGTTGCAATATGGCTATATTATAGTTATAATATAACTAAAAGCAACGGTTTTGTTTTGTGAGGGGGCGCCGATGGAGGGCATTCAACTGGATCGGGCGGATCCGGACTTTAAGAAACAACTGGCCGGCCAACCGGGCGGTGAGAAGATCTCGGCCTGCTTTATGTGTCGGACCTGCACCGCCAGCTGCCCTATCACGGCAGTCAACGATGCGTTTAACCCGCTCCGAATCATCCGCATGGCACTCTATGGCCTCAAGGAGGAAGTTCTCCATAGTGACTTTATTTGGCTCTGTTCCAGTTGTTATGCCTGCCAAGAGAGATGTCCTCAGGGCGTGAGCATCACGGAGTTTATGACGCTACTCAAGAACCTGGCCGCGAAAGCGGGCAAAATGCCCGCCGGCATCAGGGCCCAGCGGGATATTATCAAGGGAGAGGGCCGGATATATCCCCTGGATGATTTTGATAACAAGAAGCGCGGGAAAGTCGGCCTCCCTCCGATACCCACTTCCTGCAGCATGATCAAAAATCTGTTTCCGTCTGAATAACCCCTTCTTTTCGTGGGATGTATTTATGAAATACGCGTTCTTCCTGGGCTGCACCATTCCAGCCAGGTCTCGCAATTATGAACTTTCCGCAAGAAAGGTTGCCGAGAAACTGGGGATCGAGCTTGTAGACGTGGATGCGTTCATGTGTTGCGGCTTTCCCATAAAAGCCAGTGACCATCACGCTGCCGAGGTCATGGGCGCCTACAATATTGCCCTTGCGCAACGGGAAGGTTTGGACATCTGTGTATTGTGCAGCTCATGCGCCTCACAACTGACGGAAGTGGCGCATCAGCTGTCTACGGATGTCACGGCAAGGAAGCGGATGAACGCGGAATTGTCCAGGGTGGGTCTTGAAGTTGAGGGCGGGGTAAACGTGAGGCATCTTGCGCGTGTCTTACTCGAGGAAGTCGGCGCAGAAGACCTGGCGGGGCAATTTGTAAAAAATTTGAGTGACTTGAAAACAGCGGTTCATTACGGATGCCACTATTTGAAGCCTTCCGAAATTTACGCCGGGTTTGACGCCGTGGAAGACCCCAAATCCCTTGAAACCCTTGTGGCGTTGACCGGCGCCACGGTGATCGATTACCCCGGCAAGAAAAGATGTTGCGGAGGGCCCGTGCTTCCCGTGGATGAAACTGTGGCGCTGTCCGTGGCAAAAGAGAAGTTGGATGATGTTGTCGAAGCGGGTGCAAATGCCATGTGCCTGGTGTGTCCCTTTTGTTCGGTGATGTATGACGGCAATCAGAAAAGCATTGAATCGGAGTTCGAAACCCGCTATGGGCTTCCCGTCTTGTACTTGACCCAAATCCTGGGTCTGGCGATGGGATTCGGCAGAAAGGAATTGGGATTGAACATGAATGTCGTGAAGACCAAAGATCTATTGTCCAAATACTTCGAAAAAGAATAATTTCTTTTCCCGGCAGCGGTGGGGATGTTGTTTTGAGTCGTGCGATCAAACGCCCTCAATCTCACTTTTGAGCCGATCAAATTTCCCCGCAATCAGATTTTCAAATTCCTTCCCAAAAAACTGACGGTTGCTTTTTAGATACCACTTCAGACTGTCCCAATAGGCTTGCAGTTCCTGCGTATCAGTGATTGACTTGAGAACGCTTTCAATTTCAGAAAGTTTTTTCCGCTTCAGGTTGTCCTTGCGCAATTCATACAGGTCGTTTAACCTGTGCTTCTGTTCGACGGAAAAGCCGATATCCCAGGCGCGTTCGAGGAGATCATTCAACAGATTGTCGAGTTCCTCAAAGTCCTTGATGAGATTCATCCGCCGTTTCGCCTGATCCAACATCATATCGGTAATCTCACCTAGCCGCGTTTCAAAGGCTTTTTCAAGTTCCAGTTCATAGTCTTCCGTGTGGAAAGGATGCTTTCTCAAGGATCGGAGTCCATAATGGAAGTAGTTTTTCAGTTGCTCCGCATTGTCGATGGTGTCCATGTAAGATATTTTTTGAGATATATTCAGACGGTCATGGAATTTGACAGAAAGCAAATTGGAAGCGCTTTCCTTCCTCAAGACGACGCCTGACTTGGCCTTGAACAGAGACGGTGTTTTGACTGTGGAATCCGACAGTTCTTCCAAGGAAATCCCATTCAGGAAGTCATTCATGGCTTCATATCGTTTTTCGATGATTGCGCTGACCTCCAAAAAGCTGATCCGAATCGGCTGGGTGCCCGATCTGAAACCCTTTGTTCCCCATAGGCCAATCAAAAGAAGTTTGATTTGATTTTCATAACTCAGATACCCGGCAACCTTCTCATAGCCGAAAATCCGAACCTTATCATCAACAAGCCGGTTCAAAATAAAATGTCGCATGGCTTTCGGCAGATTCTGAAGGGTATTATAAATGCGAAGGGCTTCATACATCTCCCTTTCAAAGGTGGAATACCCGATGCTTGAAAAACCTCGCTTCTTGTAAATGTATTTCAAAGGGACTTTCAATAAGAGTTTCACCAGGTCACGGAACTGAACATATCGGATACCGCGCAACCTGAAAAGACGCTCTGTTGCAAAAACCATTTTGCCGGTTCTGATGGAAACGGACGGATCAATTTTTCTCCAGGTGCGAGATTCCAAGTATTCGGACGGCGTCATGCCTTCGGGAAGCCCCTCCCTTTGATAGTCTTCCAGAGCAAAAAACAGGTGTCCGCTCTGCACAAAAATTTCGTTGAGCTCCGATTCGAGAGTGGTTTCCCCATCGAGAACGCCAAGACACAACCTGCGTATCTCAAACAGGCGGTCGGCCAGATCCTCCAGCATCAGATCTTCGCGAATGGCAGACAGCATGATAAAAGAAAGCACGAAAAACGCATCAAAAAGATCTTGATTTTTTGTATTGAGGACACTGCGAATGGCGCAAAAGGAGAATTCGCCCCTTATGATGTGATGGAGGAGGCTGTGATGCCTGACGAGGAAGATGAGATACGCTTTTTCTTCCGCAGCCAATTTAAATTTTTCGGCAATGCTTTCCTTTTCAAGAAAGATCGCACTCGCTCTGGCATAACTTGCCGAATCGATGTCCCTCCGGTGCTTTTCTCTCAGAGCGGGGAGCCTGCCGAGGTCCTGAAATATGAATGACTTCACCAGTGCGTCCAACAGGGGTCGATTTCGCCCCAGACGCTCAACGACCGCTTCCAGCATTTCAATCTGTGATTTGCTGACCCCGATAATACCCGCGGCCATGGGGCCGAACTCTCTCTGGGCCAGCGTGTGAAGGAGATGAATATCTTGAAAGTTTTCTCTGTCATGGCAAACAAGGGCCTGGAACTTTCTGGTGGAGTTGATGATGTAAAGCGTGATGGATTGTTGCAAATAGAGATGCCATGACAGGTCCAGGTTTTGAAGCCGCGTAAACTCAGGGAGCACAAAATCCAGAAGAGAGGGCGTGTAGCGGTAAAGACGATCCAAATCCGTATAGAGAGACTCCGGTTGAAAAATGACACCCAGGAAGTTGGATTTCAGGTTTTCCCGGAGGGCTTCGATTTTTTCAAACCATCGCTTTTGTTTATCCGGAAGCTTTGGGGTGGCATCGTCTTGACGAATGAGCCTAAGGTGGCTCTGATAAAAACTCTCCAAATTCGAGAACAGGAATTCCAGGGCTTTTAAATCATCGATCGCGATATGGGAAATCGGATGTCCGGCGATTCTCTCCGACAGGCATTCCAATTCTGAAATGTTTTTACCTATATTCAGATAGGCGATTTCCAAATTTTGAGTTTTCGCTTCAACCCTCAGCTGGAAGCCGGTGCCGAGAATAAATGCAGTTCCAATTTGGTGGAGCTGTTCACTGAACTGCCGGAGGATGTTGAGATCAAGTGAATAAATATTGATTGCACTGGTCTCCAATTCGACCTTCTTCAGCAGGTCATCTATTTCTGAAGGCTCTGCATTGGCCAGGATCGGATTAAAATTAACGACTTCACCGCGGACCAGGTTCACTGCGATCCATAGGAGGATAAACACATGCCGGCTATCCATGTTTTCAAAAAGATGCCCCGTTCCGTGGAATTCTATATTCAGAAACTTTCTGAAAAATGCGGGTAGCTGCAGGGGGTCAAACCTCAGATACATCCCTTCGAACTGTTCCAGGGTACTCACGAGACGGATGACGTTTTCGATTCTGGATAATTTTTTGTCATCGTAGTCGGCCAGGGATTCCTTCTCCATGCTTCCCTTCCGCTTGAGTTCGTTCCAGTTGTCGAGGAATTCGAAGTGGTTTATCATCATGATAAGTTTGCGCACGATCCTGCTGTGTGTTCCCCCCACGGCATCGGTTTTTTCATCCAGAAGTTTGTCCCAATCCAGCTCTCGGTTGGTGACAATCCTTATGATGGATTCGTACAGATCGATCAATTCCGTCAGTTGCTCCGGGGTTCCTTCAGTCGCTCCGGCAGCCTCTGTTTCCGCCAACGTCATCAGCAGGATGTAGCGGAAAAGGTTCAGGGCGAGATGCGGGTGAAGCGTCCTTGCCAGGTCTGTCATCGGTTTCAGTGCCTTTTCATTCATCTTTCCGGAAATGATCCGCCCCATGGGTGTGTGGCCCAGAACGATGTAGGCAATTTCTTTAAGCTCGTTGTGCCGGAATCCGAAGAAAGCCAGGAATTCAAGATTTTCAAGGACCTTGGCTCGCAATCCCTCAAGCCTGTCCGGATTCAGGAACGCCTTGATTTCTTCGAGACGGTTGATTTTGGCGATGAGTTTGAGCACATGGTTCAACGCAGGATACCTTCGCGCCTTGTTTTCCAGAGGCTGCTTCAAGCGGTCGACATACAGCCGGGGTATGGTTTCATACTCGCTCTCCTTAAGCTTGCGCAGGATTTGAAGGGTTCGAATCACATGTTCAAATGAATCCCGGTAATCCGCTAAATAGCGGACCGACGAACCGGCCAGTCCCGACCCGGTGACCTCGTCCATGACTTTAGCGGTCGTGGTATTGGGGGTTTTCTTTTGCCCGAGATAGATCAGCATGTATCTGGGTTTGTATTCAGGCATTGAAAATCTCTTGTCCCAGTCTTCTTTCACAAACTCGGGGACAAGGGGTTTTAAGAGAATTTTGTCAAAAAAACAGGAAAAAAGATTGGCCCATGTTTTTTCCTGACCTCTCAAGAACGCTTCGTCGGTCAGCCGAAAATCCATATAGGGTAGCTTTTCCATGTCCTTGAGGGTCATATTTTCCAATTTCTTGCCGCCAAGCAGTTTCTGTATAACTTCTTGCTCCACATAAACCCCGCTCAGATACTTCTGGAAATCGAAAATGTTGACCCGTAGGGTGTGATCTTTCGGCCCGCGCTGCGCCCTTGTCTTGAAGACATGCGTGAAAAGCGAAAAAGCTTTCTCTTCTTGATTCGTTTTGAAGATGAGCTCCGCGGTGCGGGTGGTTTTTGGCGGATAATGGTTTGCGATGACAAAAATTTCACCGTTCGGCTTCAAGCAATTGTAAAGCTTCCATAGGATGAAAACGGCATATTGTTCCAAACGTTTTTTGGAAATCTTTTCCTGAGAAAGCGGGCTGAATTTTTCCATCAGGAGCGTTTCATAGGGGTCCCTTGCAAGAATGACCAAATCCAGCGTTTGATTCAATTCCCTTAACTTATCAATGGAATTTAAAACCACAAAGCGGTGTTCTTTGAAGCGGAAGGAAAGCTCTTGAATGATCAAATCATCCGGGTGTGTCAGCAGACCGATTGCATGGTGCTCAATAAAGTATTTCTTCCGATGAAAGCCGACGACTTTTGCGATCTCATCAACTTTGCACTTGATTTGTGTGATGGTGCGGGATACCAGATGGGCGGGGATCATATAGTAGGGTTTGCCGAGGCTGGAAAACCGTATCAACAGGCCGATCTTTTTGTATATTTCATTGAGTTCCTTATGGTGTTGTTTGATATCCTCAGGATTATCCGGTGTAATGGTTTGAAGCAGCGCGATATCCTTGGGTGCTAAACGGTCGTAGACCTCAAAGAGACCGAACCCGTAAGCATTGCCGCCGAATCTGCCTCGAATCTGTGACGGCTGTTTCAGGGCCGCATACGTCCCCAAAGGGATGTCGGCAGGATCAATTCCAAAGTTTTTGAATTCATTCGGCTTAATAAATCGGAAGGCGTCTTCTTCCCAGAGCGCTTCTGCGGGGATGATATCGGTGGGAACCATCGAGCTACCCGGTTCTAAGCGGGCTTTGTGCGGGAAATCGCTTTAAAGCCATCGTTTCCGGCGTTTGTAGGATTTTACGTCCTTGTAGGATTTGAGCGCACCCGAGGCGGCTGTACCCAGATAGAACTCCTTCACATCCGGGTTTTCACGTAAATCTTCCGCATCACTTTCCATAACGATCTTGCCGTTTTCCATCACATAGCCATAGTGAGCGATCTGGAGGGCCATGTTGGCATTCTGTTCCACGACCATCAGGGTCGTCTTTTGCTCCTCATTGATTCTGCGAATAATCTGAAATATCTCTTTGACCAGCAACGGGGCCAGGCCCAAAGACGGCTCGTCCAAAAGAAGCAACATGGGGTGCGCCATGAGCGCTCGGCCGATTACCAGCATCTGTAGCTCTCCGCCGCTGCAGTATCCGGCCAAAGCCTTCTTTCGTGCCAGCAGGGCGGGGAAATAACGGTAAACCAGGTCAAGGTCTTTTTGATAAGGTTTGCCCCAGCGGGTGGCGGTGCCGACCCTCAGATTTTCTTCAACGGTCAGATACTTGAACTCCTGTCGACCCTCCAGGACCTGGATGATGCCCTTTCGCGTAATTTCCTCCGGCGACGAATTTTGGACCGCTTTTCCATCGTATTCGATCGAGCCTTCCGTGACCTTTCCATTTTCAGGCTTGAGCAACCCGGAAATCGCTTTCAACGTCGTGGTTTTTCCCGCGCCGTTGCTGCCCAAAAGGGAGACAACCTGGCCCTTCTTAATGGTGAGGGATACGCCTTTCAGCACCTGTATCACATCTGAGTAAACCACACTGATGTTGTTAAGCAG
>Ga0180433_10012005_pt1 | contig 10181 bp, 13 predicted proteins | sample SS_ome_8_FD_132980 | JGI IMG/M metagenome (GOLD analysis project Ga0180433, IMG submission 132980) | Hypersaline lake sediment archaeal communities from the Salton Sea, California, USA - SS_1_D_1 metaG | ecosystem: Environmental > Aquatic > Non-marine Saline and Alkaline > Hypersaline >...
GCAATTCCAGCACAGAGGGGTCTTGCCAGCATAGTATGGACTTATACCTGTTTTGAAGAAGCTGCCCATGCCTGCCCTGTGAGGAAACTCTGGCAGGGAGGCGCGTACCTTTGGCTATAAGATAGTGCATATCCTGTAAGTAGCCTTCTCATTAAAGCGGCAATACCGTTAGGACCACTTCTCAACAGAAAATGGATGCGATTTGATAAAAAGGAGCAGGCCTCAGTTACATAGGCTTCGCATTAAACGGAATAAACATAGCACTGGGTTTTGGTTTCGGGAAGAAGAGCAGATAGCCTTTCAATGAGGTTTTCACGATCCTTATCATCATTGAATATCTTCCTGCGCCCTGTTCCTCTTATCATGATATGATGCAAGAGAGCGGGATCCTGCAAGAGGCAGACAAGTATCTAATCGGGCTATTCTCGGCATGAAGGCTAAATATTATAAGCTTTTTAACTTGTAAAGCATAAAAGCATGGATGTCCCCATTCACCCCCGTTATGTTATTAGTTACGGTCTTGCCCATCTCCTACACTTGCGGTGAATTTTTCGAACCTAGCCTGCTGCATAAGATGTAATAGAATGAAATGAAAGGTGAGATAATATTTAAACTAAAAGTCGCAGCCAATATGGTAGATAGGGTTTGACCGAGAAGTAGAATGTCTCATGGACCTCAACGATGATCCCACAATAATTCAAAAATATATCTATGTCTCACTGTTCGATCGTTTCATAGTAAAAAGAGATAGGATTTTGTTACCTTTTATTTCTTTTTGAGTAAATCTCTTTTACAATCTCAAGTTTATCTTTCCCCGTAGTATCGATCCCTAATTCCTTTACTTCATCATCCATGAATAACGTAGTCTCTGATATCAAGGGATAAGCACTTTCGAAGGAATCAAAATATCCCTCCTTTTCCTCACCTTCTTTAAAGGCATCCAGAGTCTTTCGTGCTAAGTTTAATGTATCGCGAATGAAGTAGTCCTTTAAAAATTTTCTCTTTGACTCATCCATATTTTATTAGTTCCTCAATGGCAACTATTTAATGGTCATGATAACATGAAATTTCCGTATCTCCTTCTCGAAATTCCATATCTTTGAATTTCCACCAGTTAGGATTTATGTCCGGAGTAGTAATATCTTCAGGCCGTTTCCAGATTCCCTTGATATCACCTTCTTCCCTCTGTAAACGATCTTTTACACTTTGAGTGTAAAGGTCTATATTTTTATACTCCTTGAACGGGCTGCACCATTTTTCTTTAAGATCAAGCCCACAGACCAATCGAAATTGCTTCAAATCGGAATTCATTCTTTTATCTACACGATTTTTCTCATCGATGTAAAAAGTAAATGCTTCTTTGCTTGATAAAAAAACAACGCATGGCGCAACCGTGAACGTGTAACAGAATCCGGACAGAATCTTGTCAAACAAAAAAGAGGTCAGCATCCACCCCGGGACATTTCTGTCTCTACCTCCAGGGGAAACAGCTTCATAATTTTTATTATCCGGTGCATTCAGGTAAAGGCCATCCACCCGAATATCCACCCATCTTTCAGTTGCCAGGCATTCAAGCTCCAAAAAATCCCGCGAAAGACTCATTCTGACATTAATATCGCCGACTATGAAATAGCTTTTGGGTATCTGTCGTCTGCCCTCCGGAGTCGGCGTACCTGTGCTGTCGAAAAGGGGACCAAGGCGGATTAATTGTTCATAACAAGAATAGGTTTCGAAGGTGTCTTCCTTCTCAGAGGGATAGTAGCGTATTGCACAGCTTCCCTGGGCTGAGGTATTTGAGAAAGGCCCTCTCTCCGATCCTCGCTCCCTTATTGAGATCAGATCTGCCTGAGCTAGCTCAATTTGAAAGGAGCCATCTATCCCTTCGAACCAAAGATACCAGCCAGGCAAATCATTCTCATTGCTGAAGGCGCTGATATTGGAAAAGCCGAGGTACTTGCGTGCATCTTCCTTATGGAACAGAGGCTGGAACACACCAGTAAATGCCTCTTCAATAACCCTTGCCGGATCAACGTTTGATTCGATTTCCACGCAGCCCCCCTGAATTGATATACTATTTCTTAAGCCTATATCCCGGCCATCCGTCCATAAAGCTATCCTGAATCATAATCAAGCCGATAATCAAAATAAGGAAAGCTGAAGCATTTTCAGAAGGATGAGATACGCCTTCGCACACACCCAAAAGAACCGGGCCCCAGGCATAAAACGCCAGGCCAAACAAAAGACCTGCAACCAGCGCTATGACAGATTTTATAACCCCCCTAAGAATCAATTTCATCTTGGAAAATGCTTGACCAAAGAATAAATTCACGATGATCGCTGGCACAAGAATAAAGTTGGAAACCGTCACCGTATGACTGTAACGCCAGCCAAAGTTCATCTCATTTTGGCCACCGATATAGGCCTCATCCCACCAGTAATCCATAACGTAGAGCTCAATTTTAACCAATATAATCCCCAAGATTAAGCTGCCCACAATGAAGACAATGGTTCTCCAAGGTTGACTTTTTACCAAATTCCATGGGCGTCCATCCCAGAGATGAATGGTATAAAAGATAGCAATCACGGTGCAGAAAAGATAACCCAGACTATATTCCGCGCTGTTTGTTTGCGCAAATTTCATCCACCAGGGCGGCGCAGCAGCATATATCTGAGCAGGATAGAACATCGTTCCCAAATGGGGATGGAAAAAAATGAAGAAGAGCGGAACACTGATAGTCGATATCAACAACCAGTTAGCTATACCAAGTCTGGGTTGAGAAAGTTCTGGAAATAAATCCTTCCCCAAACCTATCATCACCCAAACACTAATTAGAAAAAAAGGCACAGACATGCAAAGCATAGCCCACGAAGTTATTTCTCTCGTGGTTAGGATATCTGTCCCTAATTTTCCGACTTTATGCAGATATGGCCAGTTAAAATAGGTAATCCCAAACCTGCCAATGATGAAATAGAGGACTCCAAAAACAAGTATCAAATAAGAAGCGATTGTTATGGCGGTAAGCAGACCTCCTTTCAGCAATGGATGAGCTTTGTTCAGGAAATCCCTTTTAAGGGGCCAGAAATCAAATAACTCTATCTGCCACAGCACAATCAAAAGAATCCAAATAACCAGAGAAAATCCAAGCAGCGGTGAATAGAGCTTGACAGGTCCCCCGTTTGAGAAAAGGACCCACCAAATAACAAACGTTGCAATCATAAGCACTATCAAATTAACAAGGCCCGATATGCCTACGGACCAACTGGGAACGAGTTCTCTCGTTGCGATCCAATTTTCACTCGATTCTTCTTTGCTCATCTTCTTCTCCTTCTTTAATGAAAGAAAACCTGAGGGATTTTAACAATATATCCCCCCTTCTTATCGAAAAGGGGTCTTTCCCTCAATGTTTTCAACCTCAACGGTTATGGCCCCTTTTCGATTACGTAAAACTGCAATACTGCAAGAAAAAATAATCCTTAGCCAAAGAAGACGGTGTCGCCATTACCTGTATAGACATTAGAAGTATGTGAATGCGACAACGTTCCCTGCTTTTTGTAGGATAAGTTTTTGGCTGTACCATGAACAATTGGAAGACCTGCCGCTTCTGCCTTTTCCGCCCAGATCCACCCGGTGCAGTGGTTACAAGCAATCATGCTCATGTTGTACTGCTTCATACCCACGATGATGTCATCAAACTTGGGATCCCAGTTCTCGAACACTGAGATATGCAGTCCGCCATAGCAGCCGTAGTTCTGATCCCCATCCTTGAAGTTCCGGCGAGCATAATTGACCAGTGTCAGAATTCCCGCATGGCAGCAACCGGTGACCGTTACATAGCCCTTGTCCTTGATCTTGAAATAGAGATTGTTTTCGCCGTGTACCTGCAAAGTGGCAGGAGCGTCAAGGAAAACAAGCCCGAAGCCATCCTGAATCTTATAGAACTCTTCTTTCGTGTTGGTTACGATCAGTTCTCCCTTGTGAGGAACGGAGTTTTTTGGGCAACCAGGTGTGCTGGTAAAATCTGCTCCCTTCAGCAACTGAAAACTTTTTTTCATTGCCGTGCCAGGGAAATAGATTTTGATATCGGGCTGATGTTTCAAGGTGCTCTCAATGCCAAAATAATGATCGATGTGGTCGTGAGAAATAATAAGTGTGTCGATCTCTTTTGTTTCGAGCATCTTGTCGATTCCGTCCTTGGCAAAAACATAATCCACCCAATCGTTGTTCCATCCTGTATCCAGGAGATACTTGGTTTTTTTGCCGTCCAGTGCTTCCACCTCGAGAAGCGCGGCATACCCTCCTAGATTGTCAATATTGTAAACTACGTCATATTGGTTTGTATTGATGCCACCTGCTGCCTTTATGTCTTTACCCAAGGTGGCATTATCGAACCAGCTTGTCTCCGAGATGCAGTGAACCTTCAGGCTTTTGATCTCACCAAAGTCTTGTTTTTTCCTCTTTCTGGCATGGGCCTTTGTAGCCAATGAGCCGACGCCTCCGCTAAGCGCTAACCCTGCCGATGTAGCGGCTATACCCTTTAAAAAATCTCTTCGTTTCATAGCTGTTCCTCCTTCTTGGTTTAATTGCAAATGCTATTAGCTAATTTTACAACCTAAATCCCATGACAAAGTCCAGGCAATTTGCTCTTTTATGTTGCCTTAGTTGTTACTCAAAATCTACCCTGATCCGTTTCGATGCAATTTCTCAGTCACAGAAAACACTTCTTTAATATACCTTATACTATGCGTTTATATGATCCGCTTTTTTCAGTTTTCGCAGACGCACCGGAGTAATAGAGAAGTCAGGTTGCAAGAACGAATATAGATAGATACAAAAATTTGTTTTGTTTCTCACCTCCTTTTTTCTTCATAATAGCCTTTCACAAAATTCATAACATATTGAATTTCTGGGCTATTTTAGGGTGCCTCAAAATCAATTCACCTCCACCTAAAAATGTCCTATAATTACAGTTAGTTAAGCTTTGTATTGTCTCGTCTCGCCCTCTCTTTTGACCTTCCCAAAAAGGGGGTGAGGTGAATTTTTCAATCGCCCCTTTCTGTGAAGCACTCATTGTTTTTGAAAACTTCTTTTTAATTTACTCCATAGTTTTATGAGATTATACTTTGAGCTGTTTCACCTCCCCTTCTAGACCTTTTCAACTCACTGAGGTTGCAATAGTAACCTTTCACAAAAATGGAGATTTCAGATGACCCGTTACAACCCTAAACAAAGATACCTTATCTCTCCTGAAGATGTATTCGGCTTAACACCCCTTAGAAAGTATGAACTCCTCTTTGAAACCCTTGAGCCCTTCCTTGCTGGCTGCTTTACTTCAAAAACAAGAGGAAGAGCGCCTGTTTCAAAAAAGACACTGTTACATGCCCTGATCTACAAAAACTTGAAACAACTGTCCACCTTGTTCGATCTGGCCTCATCTCTGCTCGATAATCCCCGCCTGGCCACAACGTGTGGTCTCCTCCCCAATAAGAGTCTCAATAGCCTGATTGAAAGACTATCTTCTTTTGTAAGAGATACCCCCAATAGCCTTATGCAATCCATCAGGATTAATCTCGTCAAGAAACTCATTCAGATCAAAGAAATCTCCGGCCATTTCCTCTCCATAGACTCAGCCCCTCTGCCCGTTGTCGTCGAAGAAAATAACCTGAAAACCTCGATGAAAGATCGATTCGATAAAACCAAACCGCCAAAGAGAGACCCCCGAGGCAAGACTTGGCGTTATGATCCATTTTATAAACCCTTTCCAGAAAGAACCTCATTACTTTTGGGGATATCGAAATCATTCGATCGCGGACTGTGACTCAGAGCTACCTGTATGGGAGGTGTGTAAACCAGCCAATGTACGCGATACAACCCTCTTTATCCCCTTATTCAACAAGATTCTTAATCATTTCACCTTCGAGATCCAAGCCGTCATGGCCGATGCCGCTTATGACTCAGAAAACAACCTGAAGCTTGTTATCAATGATCTCCATGCCCTGCCCAGAACCGCCAGAAACCTACGCTGGGGAAAACTCCGGGACGTTAACCTCTCCTCTGAAGGCGGCCGAATCTGTCTTGCTGGTTTTGAGATGATCTACTGGGGAAAATTCAACGATCGTGGAAAAATCCGTAAAAAGTTTGTCTGCCCCATTACCCACTCCAAAAAATTCGCTCGGCAAGTCCCCACCTGTCCGTGGAACCACCCTGCCTTCCAAAAAGGAAAGGGCTGTATTGCATATCTCAGAGGAGATCAGGACGTGGGGAAAAATATCGATTACGGCTCACACATTTTCAAAGAACATTACAACAAAAGAACCAGCTCAAAGAGGGTCTTCTCACGACTTCTCACCCTGTATATGCAAACACCGAGTGTCTATGGCCTCAATGCTTTATCAAATCATTGCACAATTGCTCAGATCACTGTGTTGGTGATTGCTTTAACAGCAGCCAAAATAGGCCAGATTGATAAGGTGCGTTTTGTTAAAAAGTTCCTCCCACATCTCTAATTTTGTGAACGGCTCTCTTCATAACCTTATAGAAAATTTTTCGTTACTGAATCTTCACTCAAGTCTCAGATTCTATGACCTTTTGCTGAAAATGAAAATAGTCACAATCGTCGCATGCATAGCCACAGTAGATTTTTTTATGCCCCAATTCCTTTCTTAATGCATAACAGTTGATGGATTTCGTTTTATATACGAGACAATCCTCACAACTTCCGTTAGAACGCACGTGATCATTCATTTTATCTTTGAAGTATTCCCAACAGAATGTTGGCAGAGCTTCAGTATCTATCAGGGTGTTGAGGTCAATACCTATTACCTCATGTGAAGGGAATGGGATATTGTTATTTTTGAGAAAGGAGGCGAGATCCTCTGCTAATACTCGCCAATGGCCTAAAGTACCAACCCGATGTCCCTTAATTTCCCCTTTCTCCAACCATCGTTTGACAGTTTCTCTTGAATGGTTGCACATGTTGGCGATATCAGATGTGGTAAATGCCTTTCTTTTCATATATGTTTGTTTTTTCTATTTTGTTTGATTTATTTTAATTGTGTGAAATTTATTTGTCAAGGATTTTTCGTTTTTTACTGCATATTCGACATAAGCCCCGGCACACATAACAAAACACTCTATGATGGTCGTTCCGGGGCCTCATGCGCTGCTCAGAGCGTTTCCTATGGTATGCAAAGGGGGTAATAGCCTGGATGATATAACATGCACTGAGAGGTGTCGATATTTTTTTAAAAAAACACCGGGCAGCCGACAAACATTTGCGGCTTGATAGCTAATTGGAGGAATAAATCGTCAAGTGAACAGCAGAGCAAGACGGGGCGAACGTAATCACTTACTCAAGCAAGGCTCCATACTTACGTAAAATATCTTCCTTTGTGATTGTGTCGGCAACTCCACGGGGCTTCAAAACTGTCTTGCCGCAAAGGATCAGGATTTCATAGAGATAAAATATGGCATAGCGATCATGGTGGAAGACAATACACGTATTAGAGTTTTCCCGGCGTACTTTTTGGCGAAACTTTCTGATGCCTGTATCCTCACCTGCCTGTTCAAGCTCTTCCTGCTGAATCATCCAGTCACGGAAGGCCCTTGTCAGCGCCATGGTCATAATAGTAAGATAGGCATGGACAAGAAAGCCGGCCTTGCTGTTTTCCGGAGGCCTTTTGATAAACCAACCCTGTTTTGACTCCCTGAACAGGGAGTTCTCGATTTCACTGCGGCGTCATAGCCGTCGTAAACCTTCAACGGGTTACCGACAGGCCCATTGGTTAGGATAACCAGTGTTTTGACATGAGGATTAGTTTCCATGTAAGGATCATGCACAACAACCACCGCATTAATCGGATGTGGTCTAAAATCGTTTCTGTTTTCATGGCTGCCACTGCCACGTTCACCGTAAAACCCGGCGGTGCTCAACCCCTCAAGCCCTACAACATCCCACGTGTCGGTTACGTGTTTTCTTCCCTTGCCATGCCCCGTGGTTCTATTACGCTCTCTTGTCACGCTTTGGTCTGTTTCCACCAACGAGAGGGCGTCATTGTAAATATTTTGGTTCGATTTTGCCGGAATATAAAAGATGATTCCCCTGCTATTGAGCCACCATAACAGCTTACCGTCCATAAAACCGCGATCCATGGCAATAGAGACAATTTCAGCATGTTCTCCAAGGTTGGCAATAGCCTGTGCTCTATAACATCTCGTGCCAACGTAATATCGCTGGTGTCAATAGTGGCAAAATGCATGGCAATGGGAAGAGCACTGTTCGGGTCCCAAACCACCCATATCTTGAAGCCAAATACCGTGACACGTATTTTTTTTACTCTTCCTCCTCGTCTCCTGAGCTCCGGGGCTTTTTCTTTGGTTACCTTGCCCCGGCCCTCGCATCGCTCTGTGGATTCAAGATCGGATGCATCAAGCAATACTTTGATTTTACGGGGGAAAAATGAGTTGGCCGCCAGTAGTGAAATGATTTTATTGAAAACCCGCTCCAGAGTGTTCCCGGCAATGGCGACAATAAATGATGCTATAAACTCCGGGCAAACCGGCCCCCTGAAACTATCGTTTTTATTATCCTCCCAGTCAGTTGCAGATTTATCAAGACTTTGTCGATTAACACCCTCTTTGATCTCACGGCCATTTAATCCGGCAAGGCGCATAAGCGATTGAGATTGTAATAAAACCGGACCGGTATGGTAAAAAACTTCAACCCTGCTACAATGCGCATTAAAGAGATGAGCATAACCGTGGAAAACGAAACAGAGCTTTCCCGCTTGCGATGACGTCGCGGGGCAAGTTGTTCAAGAGCTTTCATGATACCGGGTTCGCGCAGGAAGCAGAAAAATTCATCAAATAATCCGGCATCTTCAAGCCCGTATATTTCATGAATGTTATCTTCATTGACAAGCTCTTCGGCGATTCCAGCCTGGTCTCTTCTGGCGGTGTGCCAGACAAGTCGCTTGAATATAGTGTCTGATGCACTTTTTTTACTGTCCATGCCCTCAAGCATACAGTGCAAGAGGCCGGTTATCAAATCGTGTTGTCAAATAACCTATTGATATTGCTGAATAGATCGGCCAAGGATTTTTGTTTTTAAGCCACTTTATGGAGGATGAACAGTTGCCGGCTACAGTAACCTCGTCTGTTGTTAAAAGAAGAGTGCGTCAGTGACCGTGGGGTGCCTGATTTGAGTAAGACGCCAGGTGAAGAGTGAATTTTTGCTTTTGCGTTTTTGTTGAGCTTTTTTATTTTTTTTTTTGAAAAAAATTCTGGCTTATGTCGAATATGCAGGGCTGGCCCCATCTACTCCAGGGAACGCGGTTTTTAGCCCATCTGGTTCATGGGCATGTTAAACCCCGATTATGCAGTAGCCACCTACTGCGGCCTGAAAAACCTTGCTGCAACGCTCCTTTCGCGATTTTGCTTCTCAACATATGTATTACTATGCCTTCGGCGCAAAATCGTTGCAAGTTCGCGTTTCGCTAAGGTTTTTCAACCCTCGTGACGATGCCTGCTGCATAATCTGGGTTAAACGCCTTCATTGGTTGATATATATTTCTCCAAAGCATCAGTAATAATTGAATTCAGGTTCGTTCCTTTTGATTTAGCAAATAGCACGGCTTTTCGATGCAAATCGGGACCGGTTCGAACATTAAAACTTCCTTTGAAAGGAGTTTCTGGCTCTTTACCCTCCTTTTCACATAACTCCAGATAATCATCAACAGCTTCTTCAAATGCTATTCGCAAATTTTTTACGTCCATACCTTCATAGCTTGCAAGGCTGCGAATAAATTCAATTTTCCCATGAAATATCTGATCTTCATCATTATAATGGACTGAACCGTAGTATCCCTTGTGTGTCATCATATCTTTCATATCATTCCCTCTCTTTTAAGGAATTCTAAAATATCATCGATCATATATCTTTTTACAATACGGCCGGGATGGGGCTTATGTAATGTGATGGCAGGAGCCGTGGAGTGCACAAATCTCCTCCTTGAACCTCCCGTTTTTCCGATCTTTCTTTGCACATATCCCAGGCTTTTTAACAAGTTTGTCAAATCTCCCCAAGTGAAATCCTTTGGTCTCTGTTTTAACCTTGCTAATAATTTTTCGTTTCGCCCCATCCACCCTCCTTTTATAAAGAGTAGTATAATCTATTAAATCGAAA
>Ga0180433_10012006_pt1 | contig 10179 bp, 9 predicted proteins | sample SS_ome_8_FD_132980 | JGI IMG/M metagenome (GOLD analysis project Ga0180433, IMG submission 132980) | Hypersaline lake sediment archaeal communities from the Salton Sea, California, USA - SS_1_D_1 metaG | ecosystem: Environmental > Aquatic > Non-marine Saline and Alkaline > Hypersaline > Sediment...
ACAATGGGTCGGTGTATGTTGGCGATAAATTGAATGTAAGGACTAAGTTCCATTTTGATGAAGATAAATCGATTTTATGGTCTGGTCTTCGATTACTTGCCCACTCTCCTTGTTTAAAAGAAATTCAAATAGCTAAGAGTGAGATCTTTTCTAAGGGATTTTTTGAAGCGGGTGATTATTATCGCGATCGTGCTTTATTAATAAACAATAATGTGGTTCCAACCATTAAAAGTCGTAATTTGAATTATGAAGTCCAACTCACGATGCGTCAACCACATCCGCTTAATCCTGAAGAGGATGATCTAATCATTCATAAAACTCATGAAATTAAAATCAAAACCAAACAATATGGAACTCTTAATAAGAAACCTAATCCTATATCGTTTTCGATGTCGGGATTAAATTTAATGATCTCGAAAGATATCTTTAAACCAGGAGAAACTATTAAGATTAACTTTACTTCAGATGTTATAAAACAAATCGAAATACGATTACTCCAAGAGGCTAATGTAATCTGCTATTGCGAGGCATACGGGCAGAATTGTCGAAAAGTAGAGGATTTACCTCCCGCTATTGCAGGCGATGCGAAAACTTCAGATATTGATAAAGGATTTCTCCTTCTAAAAGTACCAGAAATCGCAGAACCAACGCATAATTTTTTATGGGAACCAAAAGAGAAAGAAAACTGGGGGTTCAATTTTGGAGACTATTCCAAATGGTTTTTGCAAGTATTAGCAAAACCTAAGACTGGGCGAGAGCTAATTAAGTTTGATATTCCCATTACTATCACCCCTTCACCAATTATTGATAAGAAAGAGGATATCGATTTATTCTCAAAAGAATCTGGGAGTGCCCCATCCTTATTCGAAGGTGTTTCTTCTAAATTTCAAAAAATCTATAAAATAATTTCTATTGATTCTGATCTGGAAAAATATCGTTTACGGATTAAGAATATTTCAAAAAACAAACTCGAAGGAGTAACTGTTAAAATAATAGGATTACAAGAGGCTCTCTTTGAATCAGCTCCTGTTTTAACAGGTTTTAATGAATGGCTCCCTGACGAGGAGAAAGAAGTAGAATATCCTTCGAAACAAAATATTTCTGCGCTTATTTCAGTTATTGAGGATAACTCTCAGAGATCCATTAGAATACAATCACCTTTATCCTCAGATTTCTTTTAATTTTGATAAGTTATATTGTTGATGATTTATGGATAAATCTAAGATGCGAAATTTTTATTTTGAAGATCCCAAATCAAATGCCATTAAACGACAGTTAGATAATAATAGGCTTCGATATTTTTATTTTAATGAAGATCTAAGCATTTTCACCAAGGATAATGAAGTTTTAAGCGGTTGTTTATTGAAAGGACAATGCGAGTTGAAATTTCAAAGCAATACTTTTGAATTAAATCAATTTGATATCTTTTTTTTACCGCCAAACAAAGAGGTGTCCATTCATCTAAATTCTATACAAGAACAGGATTATAAAATCTGCTTGTATTATAGCCGTGTTACTGCTCCAGTGGTTGCAAAGTTTGAATTACAGAAATTTTCTTTGAATAAGTTTGTCCCTCGAGGAGAATTTAGCTCAGAGAGAAGAATGGCAACCTATCGAACTGTATGGACTGCTATTCGAAATGGGTATTTCATGTCAGGCTTTACAAACATCCCGAACAGAGCATTAAAACAAGGAGTTGTAACAAGTGTAAATATCGAAACAGAATCTGAGAATGATAAGGAGATCTTTCCACATATTCATCCAGAATTTCCTGAAGTTTATATTTTTTGTATTGATGATGATAAATACGCGGTCACTCAATATTTAATTGATGAAGAAGGATCTTCAGTTTGTCAAGATATCATAGATGGAGGAGGGATCTTTTTTCCAGGAAATCTGGGGCACATGAATTTTGCTAAGCCATTTGGTAAAGAAATTAAATATTGTATGTATCTCTGGTATATTTCAACCTTAGGAAAGGCAACTACCGTAGTTCCTAAAACATTACGAGTATAGGCTACGCAAATTAATGATGAACGAAAACTATTTCTAAAGCTAATTATTTCCTAAACTAAGTTAGACTTGATTATAGTAATTGATAAATGTGTCAAATTCAAATAATATTATTCATAACTTTTTAAATCCGAAGTCTGTTGCTGTTATTGGCGCCTCAAAAAACCCACTTAAAGGCGGGAATAGGATTGTAAATAACCTCGTAAACAATAGGTTTGATGGAAAAGTATATCCTATTAATCCAAATGCCGAAGGGGAAATCTATGGACTGGAATTTAAATCTTCAGTACAAAATATAGAGGAGGAGGTTGATCTTGCCATTTTTTATGTTCCTAACCAGATGATTCCTAATTTGCTTAGAGAATGTATTGAAAAAGGGATAAAAGGTGCGATCATTGAAGCATCTGGTTTTGAGGAAGTTGGTGAGATTGGGCTCCAGCTCCGGGATGAAATATTGGAAATCACCGATAATTTCCAAAAGCTTCATATCGTGGGACCGAACTGTATGGGATTGACGCGAATAGATGAAAGCAGTAAATCTAAACAAAAAGGTGGCTTTTTTAGTAGTTTTGGGGTTTTTTCTCACTATCACCGAGGTAATATTGCTATCATAAGCCAATCAGGAATGCTCAACGGAGGGTATCTAATGCATATCTTCTCTTCATATCCAAAGATCGGGTTCCGATATTCGATTTCAATAGGAAATAAAATGGATTTGGGAGAGAATGAATTTTTGGAGTATCTTATTGATGATCCAACCGTTAATGTCATTGCAGTTTACTTGGAATCATTTAAAGAACCTAGAAAGTTCCTTGAATTATGCAAAATGGCAAGGAAAAGGCAAGATAAGACAATAATTTTAGTGAAAGGAGGAATTTCACAGTTAGGACAAAAAGCAGCACATAGTCACACGGGAACCCTTGCAGAAAATGAAAGACTAATAGAAGCCATTATTAGGCAAGCAGGAGTGATTCAAGCAAACAGTTTTCATGAATTATTCCAATATGCTCGAACCTTCTCGATGATGTATACTACTAAGAAACAGTTTCCAATAAATGGGAATGCATCGATGGTCGCGGGTTCTGGTGGAGCAGGAACTATTACCGCAGATCTAACTTATAAACATAATCTTGATTTTCCACTCCTCAACGAGGATAGTTATAGCATTCTATTGGATGTGTTTCCAGAATGGATGCCCCCTAACAAGTTTTCTCTTGTCGATATCTGGCCTGCCATGGAAAAAGCTATGATGAATGGTATCAACCCCCAGATTGTTACAGCACGAGTTTACAAGGCTTTAATTGACGATAAAAAAATTGAAGGAGTATTCAATATGCTCTTTTGCTCGAAACTTTATCGCCAATTTAACGATTTAAGTGATATTATAGAGGAGCTTAGGAATAATCCGAAACCATTCTTTTTTTGGTTAATAGGTGACAAAAGAGAAGTGGAAAGGACTTCGCGCTTTTTAAGTGAGCATGATATCCCTGATTTTCCAAGCTTGGAAGATATGGTCAAGAATTTTGAGGTCTTAGTTAAAGAAGCTAAAAATAAAAGGGATTTCGTAGATTAATTTCTTATAAACTTGTAATGTTTAAAAAATAAGAAAATTATAAGAGAAAATATGAACAGATATCAATGTATTGCTGAGATTAACTGATTTTTATATAATTGCCCAAAAATTAAGCTTAACATCTCTTCAAAGGAATCCAATATTCCCTCTCCATTAAGAGCGATAGTATATTTTATTGCTATATTTTTACGATTATAATAGTTTATTTGGTCAAGAAAACGTTTGGGATTATATTTTGCGTCTAAATCTTGTTTGTTAAAAGCAATAATTTTGGGAATATCTTGGAGTATTTCCTCATAAAATGAGCATAATTCATTCCATGAAGTTAGAGTGCGTTCAAAAGCTTTTTTTTGAGAATCAGCAACAAAAATTACGCCATCAATTGCTTGCAATGTAATTGGCCGAGTAACAACGTAAAAATCTTGACCTGTGGTGCTATATATGTGTATTTTTAAGAGCCACTGTTCATTCTGGAATGAAATATTCCCATAATCAAAAAATAAGGTTCGTCGAACCGAACTTTCAATTGATTCAATTTCCTCTTCCATTCCAAAATGCCTAAATAGAGCTTTAATTGAAGTTGTTTTACCTGACAATGCAGGACCATAAAATACAATTTTAAGCTGTAGGCTCTTTTCCAAAAAATCGATGATCATGATATTGGGTACTTCTTTTTAGTTATTTAAAAAATATCTTTATAAAAGACTATTTTTTCTAAAAATCCGAATTAGTTTAAAAAAAGAAAAAAATTAAATTGCGTTTATAATATAATTCTTTTCTCTTCTATTTTACATGATAATAAAGAGCGAAGCATCAATATTTCAATCTCTCGCTTTATTGTAGCGATATCTATATCTAAAGATTCTTCTTTTTTCAACAAACCCGAAAGCTCGTCAAAGAAGATTTCTTTTTTTTTATTAGAAAGATTAAAGATGACCTTTAATATTAATTGCTGATTATAAAGTGAGTGCACATTCGAATCGAGTTGGTAAAGCCTATGAGTTAGATTATAGTTAAAATCACCTTTTTTATCAATCATTTTTAATTTATCTAGAATGATTATAGCTTTTTTATAATCTTCCTTAAGCATTAACTCTTGTACTTCGTTGAGTTTATTGATAAATTCCTGTGAAGAGACCTCTGGCATTGTAACTAAAAGAAGTGTTTCATCGTTTTTTTAATTTATTAGTCTTTTATAGTTATTAATTGCCAGAAATAATATCTTCCTCCTCCCATTCTTTAAAATATTAACAAACGGTTTTTATAGGAATTTTTATTTGTAATTAATAGAAAATAAATTTTAAGAGGATTATAAAATGGATAAAGAAAAAGTAAAACAAGTAATTGAAAAAATACGACCTCAACTTCAAATGGATGGCGGCGATATTGAGTTAATAAGCGTAGAGGACGATGGGACTGTAAAAGTTAGACTTTTAGGCCATTGTGCTGGATGTATGCACGCACAACAAACTCTGACGTATGGCGTGGAAAGAGCTCTTAAGCAGTTCGTTCCAGAAGTTAAGCAAGTTGTAAATATGATATAATCACCTAAATGATTTTTTTTTCCACCTAATTATATATCTTATTCAATATTAATTCTAAATTTATCACATTACTAATCTCAATTCCTTGAGATATGTGTTAATAAGTGACCAAAAATAATATCTAATATTAAAAACCCACTAATTTTTAGAATATTATGGACGAGAAAAGATTTGGAACTTTTTTAAAGAAGGAAAATGTTGATGACAAGGTAATTGAAACATATCTAAGGATTATTAAACAGTATTCTGAATTTTTAAAAAGAGATGATAAAGCTTTTGATACTATTAGTCCCAACGAGTTAGTAAACTATACAGAATATTTAGTTTCTACAGATAAGAATTCAGTGTTAGATTTTCTTCGCGCGATTATTCACTATGCTAATTATATCAAAAATTACGATTTTATAACTGAAGTAATTAATATTTCTGAATCTTATAATGCTATGGATACACTTTATTCTAGGATTGAGGAAGTTCATGGTCAAAATACTCGGGACGAGATTTTCAGAAATTTATCTATCCCACCATTAGGCGTAGATCCAGAAAAAAAGCCAGAATTCACAAAAATTATTATAAGACGAACAGAAGAAATACTAAGCGAGAAAGATGTGATAGATTTGCTCTCCCCTTGCCTTCATGGAAGACCTCCAGATGATATATCGGGAGATAAGAAAAAGTTAAATAAGCTCGGAATTGACGAATTCTTAAAAAGCAAACATGAAGACTTGGTGTGTAGACTCCAAAATCATAGAAAAGAAGGAACATTAGAATTTGCCCAGTATATAGACGATCAAGTAATAGAGATCATTAGAAATGATCAAATGTATGGTCATGGTATTAGGGAAGGGAACATAATTTATGTAAAGAAGATCCCTTATCAATTTAGGAAATCCTTAGACGCTCAAGAAGAGAATTTAAAACAGTTTTACATTTGCTATTGTCCATGGGTACGCGGAGCAATGAAAGAGAAAATAGTTGATGAAAGTCTACGTAATTTTTGTTATTGCAGTGCTGGTTGGTACAAATTATACTGGGATAAGATTTTTGGCCATCCAATCAAAGCTGAACCAGTGAGAACTGCACTTGATGGTGCATTGGAATGTAGAATTGCTTTACATATCCCTGAGGAAATATTAACTCCCTATATAAAATGAAAAAAATATTATTAAGGAAGACCGGCTTTAGGGATTTCTACTTCCACGTATTCTATACGACCTTGATCCCTTGATTCATTAGATGTAGCAATAAAGAGTGTTGTATTATTTTTACCTCCTAACATACAAGCCCAAGCATCCGTTTCTACTTTTATTTTATCAGTAATTTTTCCGCCCTCTAAAACACGAGCCACACGATGTCTTCCCGGTGCTGCGACCCAAATACCTCCCTCTTCGTCGAGACATATTCCATCTGGTGCAATAGACCTTAAATTCGCCCATATTCGTCGATTACTCAAGGTTCCATCCTCATTTATATCAAAAGCAGTTAATCTTGCTGCAAAAGTTTCTCCAGTTATTAGAGTTTTTCCTTCAGGAGTAATCACTGTGCCATTCGGAAATGCCATATCTTCAGCAACAATTTTATAGTTCCCATCTGGATATACAAGAATCAACTCTGCGGGCACAAAGGTTGCATTATTGAAATAATCAAAACCGAAATTACCGATATACGCTCTTCCCTTTTTATCAACAACCATATCATTAAGATAAAATGTTGCATGGGCACTTAAATCGGCAACTTCTTTTACCCCATCATCATCTAGTCGGAGTAACTTACGATCCTCCATTGAAACAACAAGTAATTTATTATCGGGAGTCCAACCTAATCCTGAGACGCGATTTGGTCGTTCAAGAATAACCTCTACATTTACATCCAAATCAACTGTGAGAACCTTATGGTCTTCCATATCAGAAAACCAAAGTTTTCCATCCTTCCATCGGGGACCCTCCGGAAATTTCAAACCGTCTAGAAGAACTTCTGTTCTTTGAGTTGTCTTTTTACTCATAATATAAGTGGGTTTTTTGGTATATTTATAGATATAATTTTAATGGGAATGTTATTTAATTACTAGTCTATTATAGGAGGGATTTCATTTTTGGTTCTAAATGATTTTCGCAAAGTTAATTATCTTACATTAATTAATAACAAATTAAGAACTAAAGAAACTTTAAGAAAAATTATGACCGAAAACGAAAAAACTATTGATCAGAACCAGAAAACTTCTGAGGAACAAGGAGCAAAAGCAAAACTTTTTAGAAAAAAAACTGAAAAGCCTCGTCAACAGTCATTACAAGAAGCTTTAGGAATTAGTGTGGAGCAAATACAAGATATAGAAGAAAAATTATTTATTGCTCGCTTTCTTGATTACTTTTCCGAAGATACCTTAGATTTTATATATAAGGATAAAGGAACGGACCAGTATGTAAAGAAAGTCACTGATAAAATAGCAAAAATGGACCAGGGAAATGAGGAAGATAAGTTATTAAAGATGAGTTTTGAAGATAAAAACCTTATTAAAATCATTTATAATTTGAAAGCAAATGCGGAAGTTTTAGCTCTCAATAAAGGTATCAAAAGTTCTCCCGATAAGAGATTACGATGGTTAAGTCTAGCCGTGACTATTCCCTTGTTAGCCCTAGTTTTCTTATTGTCATTTTTGAGCGTGGATATTATTTTCCTTTTTCCGCTTTTATGTGTATTTTGTATGATCCCTCAATTTTTACGTGGATACGTATTGAAAAAATGGTTTGCGTTTAAAGAAGAGAGTAAAAATGAGGTTTATACTCATAATCGTGAAGATATTATGGTATTAAAGAGCTTCGTGGGGGAATTACTGAATAATATACGGGCTAAACTTTTAGAAGAAAAAGTTCCCTTACAGTTAATAAAATTTGTGCTTCATAGTCGAGATTATGAGAATTTGAAATTGCTCAACACAAAAAATGTTAGAGGATTAACTCAGTATTACTATTCATTTGAATATCCAGAGGGTATTGAACCATTTCCAATCCCAGAAAACTTGAAACAATATGAACACCCTGATTTTGAAAAGGGACAGAAAGAAACACCAGAAAAAAATTTCATTGTACTAACGGAATTAAGAGCAAGGGATGGTGTGATTGAGAGTTTTGTGCCAACTCTCAGAGAGGATTTAGCGGAAAAAATAAATCAAGTATTAAATGAATCAGAATTTTCGAAGTCTCCGAGCGGATTCAATGAAGTTGTACCAAATTACTCTGCTGAGATGGCCATCTATTGCGTTTGTGGTGAAATAGTGGAAATCTCAGATGTTCAAGTGGCTAAATGGAAAGATCAATTCGAATTTTACTTATTTGAAGCGAAAGAGTGCAAATGTGGAGAAAATGTGTATGTTATTTCCTTAATGGATGACTCCACTGAAGTTCCAGAAACATTAAAAGAAATTTTCTTGTGATAACTTTTTATTTTCTTTTTTTAATTTTAGAATAGTAATCATATAATAATCGAAAGCCTCGAACGGCTCGTTCTACTTCGTTATCAAAGGTAGGAATCTTCAACTCTGACGCAGATTTAATGACTCGCTTAGCTCCTTCGTGTTCAGCTTGAATTAGTATGGTTATGATCGGTTTTAAAGGATATCTCTCTTTTAATACTTTAAATATGCTGAAATCAAACTCAATTTCAATGAAAAATTCAAGAGCTAAGATTAATCCATCCACATTATCATCTTTTAATAAGGTTTCGGCGGAAGTATTATAGATGCCACAAATTTTAATCCCGATAAATTTTTCTGGAGGCCAATAGTCAACAGGATTGCCATAGGCACAAGTACTTCCTCCAATTTTGTCAATAATAATATCCCTTGAAAGATCACTTGGTTTGGCTAGAGTAAGATTTTGCTTTCGCATCTCTCTCACAATTAAGTGAATTGCTCCCGAACTGGGCCCGATTATACCTAAATTCGTGCCTTTGGGTTCTGGACACCAAAGAAAAATTTTCGCAATTTCAAAAAGTTCGATATAATTCTGAACTGGGAGGCCTCCCGAAGCAATTACTTGCTGTTCTCTTTCTTCATCCTTACCTACATAAAAGAATAATATTGGTTTAAGCGGAGAGATTTTTTTAATTGCTTTAATTAATTCGGGAGAGATTTCGCGCAAGAACAGTGAAATAACCTTGGTTGTAGGGTCATTCAAAAAGAATTCGAGAATATCTGCTTCGTTAATATGATAACCTTTTCCCAAGTGTATAACTTTTGAGATTGGGAGCCGTTGGGAGGGAGTCCACCATCCTAAAGCTCCCGCTAAGCCCCCGGACTGAGCAATAAAACTAATCCCCTCTTTAACGTTTTTATTTTCCCGCATAATATGTTGTCTGACAGGGATTATCGATGTGGTAAAGTTATCTATAAAGTTAATGATACCGAGCATTGAGGGTCCTAAGTATGTGATCCCATATTTCTCACATATTTCATTCAATTTAGAATGGACAAAATTAACGTTAGTTCCCGGCTTGAGTTCAGTCTGAATTGCGATATATTTAACACCTTTTTTTCCTAATTGTTCAACTATGTTCACTATGTTTTTTCCAAGGACTATTACGGCTAATTCTGGTATTTCAGGCAAATCTTCAAACGAATGATATGATTTTACACCTAATATTTCACTAGCATTCGGGTTCAAGATAAATAATTTACCTTGATAAAAGATCTCCAAAAGATTTTTTAAAACCGTGTAGCTAAAGGAGAGCGCTTTCCGTGAGACTCCTATAATTAATACACTTTTTGGATTAAAGAAAGGTTCGAGTTTTTCCACTAATGATCCTCAGATTTAGAATAAAATTCGTTCTAATAATTATATATGAAAAAGCTATAATTAAAAAGTTGAGTTTAACTTTTCATTATTATTTTCCTAAAAACTTATATGCCTCAAGAACGAATTCGACAGCTTTTTTTCCGTCCTCGAAATTGGGATGCTGATGCTCGTTTTCGATAATAGCGTTAATAAAATGATCGATTACTCTGTCTTGATAATTACTTGAAAGTCTTTTAACGGAATAGGCTTTCTTAATAAG
>Ga0180433_10012007_pt1 | contig 10178 bp, 11 predicted proteins | sample SS_ome_8_FD_132980 | JGI IMG/M metagenome (GOLD analysis project Ga0180433, IMG submission 132980) | Hypersaline lake sediment archaeal communities from the Salton Sea, California, USA - SS_1_D_1 metaG | ecosystem: Environmental > Aquatic > Non-marine Saline and Alkaline > Hypersaline >...
AATGCACCGGCAGGCCCCAATAAATCGGGGCACCTACCGACATGACGTATCATAGGCATATCCGCGTTGCTCGTGTGTCCTTCGACGTTGCTCAGGACCATGAGCCTGTCGAATGGCCCCGATTTATCAGGGCACGCTGAGGCCCCCTGTTTAAGGGCATGGAGCAAAAAAAGACAGCCCCATGCTCAATAGTAAGTCTCTTTGATCAATAATTCTGGAGCATGGCAACAGGGTCATGTGCTAAACGGATAACGGATAGGCCTATGAAAGCATTCGCAGACAAGCTGATAGAGATTACCGAACGGCATGCGCACGAAATCTCAGAGCAATGGTGCAAGGACATTAAGACGAATAACAGGACCCCTTCCTACCACACGATACCCGATGAGGAGTGCGTGGCCCAGGCGGTGAACTTCTTTAAAAACCTGAGCCGGGTATACTTTAGCCAGAGACCGAGCAGAGATCTCTATGAGTACTTTACCCAATACGCCGCGGACAGATACAACGACGGCATTCCCTGCCCTGAAGCCATCTACGCCCTGTTCATGATGAGAATGCATATGTGGGAGTATGGCGATTCCCAGGCGATTTTCGTTACGCCTATGGACCACCTCAAGGCGATTGAGGCGCTCACCAGGACAAATCGTATTTTTGAGCTCGGTGTATTCTTTGTGGCTCAAAAATATGATACACTGCGAAAACGAGACGGGGTTCTCTATTAATAAAATCGTTACACGATTTTATGAAACAAAAAATGTAACTGCTATGAAGATACTCGTGGTAGATGACGAGGAAATAGTCCTTGAGAGCTGCCAGGCGGTTCTTGAGGAAGCGGGCTTTGAGGTGGTGCTCGTCCCCAGCGCTGATAAGGCCTTGAAGGAGTTGAAACACGAGGAGTTTGCGCTCCTTCTCATTGATGTCAAGATGCCTGAGCACGATGGAATGTACCTCATGCAGGAGGTGAAAAAACAGTGGCCCGGTAAACCGGTCATTGTAATGAGCGGCTACTATACCGTGAATACCATCAATGAGGCCATCAGGATGGGAGCTGCAACCTTTATTGCAAAACCATTTGAACCTGAGGAACTCGTACAAACGATCTATCAGGTTATTGAGAAGGAGGAACGACATGGAAAAAAAGAAGGCCCTGGTAATTGACGACGAACAGATAGTGCTGGATAGCGTAGGTACCTTGCTGAGGGATGAGGGCTTCGATGTGGATGTCTCCCTGAGCGGGCGGGAGGGCCTCGACTGGGCTATTGAGAGAAAATACGACGTTATCCTGACTGACATCCGTATGCCGGATATTGGTGGCATGCGGGTGTTGAGGGATGTAAAGAGGGTCCATCAATCACTTCCCGTGATCATGATTACCGGCTATGCTTCGGTGGATTCGGCAGTCCAGGCAATGAAGCTGGGTGCTGCGGACTATATTGAAAAGCCCTTTGAGCCGGAACAGCTCATCGATTCGGTGAATCGAGCCCTTGGTGTATTGCCGGAGACAGAGGAACAGGGATTGATTCACAAAGAAGAGGTAGCCAAGGTTCTCGAGCGGGCCGAAGCAGACGATGACTTCTTCATGAAGCTTCTCGAGAAATCAGTTGATGCCCTCGATGAGTATGACCTGACCAAGGCGGAGAAGCTTGCACTCGTAACCGGTGATGTTCGATGGATCGAGGATCAGTTGGGGCGCCTCACCCGTGCCCAAAGGCGCATGCTCATCTTTCTTAAGATTCAGAGCAAGTCCTGAGGCAGCGTACCGTACAAAGGCATATCCGGCATGTTCTACACGACGAGGTCCAAACTTATCGCGAGCTTTCTGGGAATTTCCCTGCTGGTTGGCGGCGTATCGCTTTTCATCGGCGGTCAGCTCCTCTATAGGGCCGTGTTCAGCGAGGCCACGAATCGCGTGCGGTTGGACCTCAATGCGGCCCGTGAGATATATCTCAATCAAATCGAGAAGGTGAAGTGCTCCCTGAGCATCACTACCCTGGGAACGGGGTTTAGGGCTGACCTGAAGAATAGAGAGATCCAGAACCTCCTGGAAAGGATTAGGGTATTGGCCCTCCATGTCAATCTTGACTTCGCAGGCATCGTCACAAGCGAGGGAGAATTGCTGTGCAGAATCGGGCCAGACCCCATCCCGAGCAAAAAGACCCAATCCTTCAATCCCGTTGCGAGGCTGGCCCTTCAGGGTCCGGGAGCGGTTTCAGGCACCCTGATCCTGAGCAAAGAGGAGCTCTCCGCCGAAGATCCAGAACTCGCATATCGGGCGAATATTCGCCTCCTTCCCACCCCCAGGGCAGCACCAAGAGATGAGGAGATTGAAACCTCCGGGATGGCCCTCGCCGCGGCGATACCGGTATTTGAAGAAAGCGAGTTTGTCGGCGTTATCTATGGGGGAAGGCTTCTCAACCGAAGCACGGAGATCGTCGACACCGTGCGGGACACCGTGTTCCAGCAGGAGATATACAAAGGCCGCAGCATCGGAACAGCAACCATTTTTCAGAATGACCTCAGGATATCGACGAATGTTATGACTCCTGAGAGAAAGCGGGCCATTGGAACGAGGGTTTCAAAAGAGGTAAAAGAGAAAGTGCTCACCGTGGGTGAGTTGTGGACGGACCGTGCCTTTGTGGTGAGCGATTGGTACATCACCGCATATGAGCCGATAGAGGACATCCTCGGAAAACGAGTGGGGATGCTCTACGTGGGGGTCCTGGAGGAGAAGTACGTTGACATGCGCAGAAATGCCCTCACCGCATTGGTGCTTATCGTTGTGGCAGGCATGGCCCTGGCGATATGGCTGGGATACTTTCTGGAAAAAAAGATCATGGGCCCTGTGCACCGGTTGATCCAGGCGAGCCAGAAGGTTTCAGGAGGCAACCTCGCCCTGGAGATCGATCCCATATCCGGAGATGAAATCGGCGTGCTGCAGAAAACGTTCAGGGATATGATCGAATCCCTTAAGGAACGCGATAGGCGCCGGAGGGAGGAGAGCGAAAGCCGGCTGCTCCAATCCGAAAAGCAGGCCAGCGTCGGAAGGCTCGCCGCGGGCGTTGCCCATGAAATCAACAACCCGCTAACCGGCGTGCTAACCTTTACCCGCTTGCTGCTCAGACGGAAGGATATCACCGATGATGCTCGAGCCCAGCTCGAGAAGATCGCCGAATCCACCGTGCGGGTCAAGAAGATCGTCCAGGGGTTGCTCGATTTCTCGAGACAGACAACGCTCGATAAAGAGCCAACGGATATCAATAAGCTCGCCCGCACAACGATTGAGCAGATGGAAAATCAGGCATTGATACGGGGGGTGAATCTCCTATTCAATCCGGGCGAAAATCTGCCCACCATTATCCTCGACCGCGGGCAGTTTCAAGGCGTGATATTGAATATTATTCTAAATGCCCTCGATGCCACGGAACGGGGAGGCAGCATCACGGTATCCACCGGAATCAGCGTATCGGCCCGCGATAGCGATAAAAGGGGCGTTGAGATCAGCATCTCAGATACCGGCTGTGGCATCCCGCCCGAGAATCTCGATAAGCTCTTCGATCCCTTCTATACTACCAAGGAAGTAGGCCAAGGTACCGGGCTCGGCCTAACGGTTTCCTATGGGATCGTGCAGAGACACGGCGGAACTATCCGGGTTCAGAGCGAGGTTGGCCGGGGGAGTACCTTTACGATTTTTATTCCGGTAGAGGAAGGCAATGGACAAGATGAAGATATTGATAGTCGATGACGAGCAGGTGGTGCTCGATAGCTGCAGGAAAATCCTCGAGGCCGAGGGCTATTACGTGTTCCTCGCCTCAAGCGCTGTGGATGCGTTGACGGCGTTGAAAACAAATGAGTTCTCGCTCTTGATCATAGACGTAAAGATGCCCGAGCACGATGGGATGTATCTTATGCGAGAGCTCAATGAGCATTGGCCGGGCACACCGGTGATTGTGATGAGCGGGTATCACACCGTCCAGACCATAGAGGAGGCCAAGCGAATGGGCGCTGTGAGCTTTATCTATAAACCGTTCACCCCCGATGAGCTCATCAATTCAATCCGGAACGCTATTCAATTCGTGAAAACAAACCAATCCCCTTAAGAGCCTGATCACAGCTACTATCTTTTGCCCTACACCGCCTTTTTGTAGAGAGGGGAAAGCTTTCGAAGCGTATTCACCGTCCCCTGTAAGGCCTCTAAGAACCGCACGATGTCCTCCTCACTATTATCGGCTCCAAAGGTAATCACCAAGGTACCCTGGGCATCCGCATAACTGAGACCGATTGACAACAACACATGTGATGCCCGAAGGGAGCCGGACGCACATGCTGATCGGGTAGAAACCGCGATGTTCTCATCATCCAGCATGAGCACAATGCTCTCCCCTTCGATATACTTCAAGGACACCGATACGAGGTTGGGTAAGCTGTACTGCTGATGGCTATTTATGGAGTACTCATCGATATAGCGCGGCAGTTCCTTAAGGAGCTTCTGCTTGAGCATGGTAAGGTGCGCGATCCTGGATTCCATATCACGAATGGCTAGGTCTGCGGCCACGCCCATTCCTACAATACCGATAAGGTTCTCAGTGCCAGCCCGTTTATTATTCTCCTGTATGCCTCCCTCCAGAAGAGGCCAAATCTTGACTCCACGGCGTACATACAGCCCCCCCATTCCTGTAGGGCCATAAAAGGGATTCGAGGCGAAACTGAGGGCATCCACCCCGAGTTTTTGCACATCAATGGGAACCACTCCCACGGAATCAACGGCGTCCACATGAAACAGCACCTTCTTTTCCCTGGTGATCCCTGCAATCTCATCGATGGGCTGGATGGTCCCGATCTCATTATTGCTGTGCATAATGGATACGAGTATTGTCTCATCCCTGATCGCCCTTGCCACGTCATCGGGGCTCACCCTGCCGTATTCATCCACCGGGATTGAGGTAACTTGAAAGCCCATCATCTTCAACCTGCGCATGCTGCGGATCACCGAGGTGTGTTCGATGTTGGAGGTTACGATATGCTTGCCCTTGTCAGCGTTGGCCCAAGCCAGGCCCTTCACCGCGTGATTCACTGACTCGGTGCCCCCTGAGGTGAACACCACCTCCCGGGGAGCTGCGGCGTTAATAAGACCTGCCACGGACTCGCGGGAGTTCTCTAAGATCTCTGAGGCCTTCTCACCCATCCTGTGTTGGCTCGAGGGGTTGCCATAGTTACCTCTCATGGCAGCTATTATGGCCTCTTGAACTTCGGGCACAAGCGGGTTGGCAGACATGTGATCTAAGTTTACTATTTTCATGCTTTTCCCTCCTATCTATGGACCTAGCGGGTATCCTCAACCTCTCATTGGCAGTTCTTGCAGAAGGTCACGCCTTCGGGAATCTCGGCATCACAATAAGGGCAGTAGCACTTTTCCTCATGGTCATGTTCATGGGGCTCGCTGAGCTCTGGTTCAGATATTTTTCTTCCGGCCTTTCTGTCTTCGTAGTCCTTTATGGCCATGTGCAGTGCATCGGCACCCAGGTTAGAACAGTGCAGCTTGTTCTTGGGCAATCCCTCCAGCGCCTTTGCCACGTCCTTGTTGGTAATCTTTTTCGCCTCCTCAATGCTCTTTCCCTTTGCCAATTCAGTGAGCATGCTCGACACCGCGATGGCGGCCCCGCATCCAAAGGTCTGGAACTTGATGTCTTTGATGTGCTCATCCTCAACATCGAGGTACATAGTCATGATATCTCCACAAAGAGGATTACCTACCTCTCCTACGCCATCGGCATCCTCGATGGTGCCGGAATTTCTGGGATTTCTGAAATGATCCATTACCGTCTTCGAGTACATAGCTCCCTCCTATTTTTGGTTCGCTGTGTTATAATGAATATTATACCACATTGTGGCATTTCTAATCTAATGCCTATTTTCCTCCTGTCAAGTGTCTTTTATCGGGATATGTGCGGCGTGCGGCGAGACCGACTGCGTTTCGAGCCCATTATAGCCCTTTACATCTGCCGCCTTATGCTATAAGCAATGAATGAAAAAGGAGTTCATGCGTGGACAGAGACGAGTTCTCAAAAATACGGCGCCAGTTGGGAAAGACGCAGAGCCAGATGTCGGAGCTGCTCGGCACTTCACTCAAGGCCATTCAGAGCTTCGAGCAGGGATGGCGGAAGATTCCCGTGCATATCGAGCGGCAGATGCTGTTTCTCCTCGCCCAGAAAAACACCGGAGATAGAGCGCACGAGCCATGTTGGGATATTGAACGGTGTCCGATGGAAATAAGGCGGAACTGCCCTGCATGGGAATTTCACAGCGGGAACCTCTGTTGGTTCATCAACGGGACCCTATGCCGTGGGGATCCGCAGGCAAGTTGGGAGAAGAAAATGAAGAAGTGCAGGAAATGCGGGGTGTTTCGGTCAATACTTTCAACTCCAAAGGCATAAGAAGGGGCCGTATGGTTAACCCCCTCCTTGGGGAGATTACATAGGCCTTGAACGCGTGAATTAGGTATACGCTTTTCTCACGTGGCGGGTGTAAGTTGGCTACTTTTCCTTGAGTTGGATGTTTCCCTTACCATCCTGATAGGTGGTAATTCCTGCCCCCGGTTTAGTCGCCTTTATATCAGTATACTTCTTTGCCAACCTGAAGACAAAGGCATCCACATCCTCTGCTGGCTTTGGGGAAATCCTCTTGTAGAGCTCGTAGAAGTTATTTCTCACAAATGCTCCGATAAATGTCTTCGCCACTCTGAGGAGAAAATCTCTTTGCTCTTCGGCTGGTGCTCCTTGAGAGGCATAGAGAAGCTCGCTATGCTTGGCATCAAAGTAAATCTTCAAACCATCAATGCCTCCTGTGAACTCCTCCTTAATTCTCTCTCGCATTCGTTTGAAGCGGTTCTCGAATACCTCCGAGCTTGCTTCGCTTCGCACCTGACTTCTGACGGATTCCACGGCATCTCGAAAGATGTCATGGAAATCCGCGTACCTCCCCTTGAGAACCTCTCTCGTGGTGAGCGGGACCTCCATTTCTTGCCCTCCCAAAACCTTTTTATCTAGTGGATGCGGTACGGCGCCCTGCTCATGATACAGCTTGAGCTCTCTTCTCGCCCTGGTCACAAGGTCATGGAGGGTGTGCTTATTCCTGATACGGGGATCCAGATGCTGGAGGATCTTTTCAATACGGGTGATATTGTAGGGAATATCGGTATCGAAGGGGAGGATTCCCGTGATGTTTCTACACGAATTTAACCCCTGCTTCGCTTCCCTGTTGCCTCGTTCCGGCCTGCCGGTCTTGGAATCAATAGTCCTTAGGTACTCTACCGACGACTCCAGAAACACCTTGAGGTCAGCATCATCAGGTATCGACTCTGTTGCTGCCATGGGATATAGACCTTCCTTTTTAAGCTAAAAATTATAGGGATATTCAGGCTTTTGTGTCAAGACAAAAGACACCGTAAATGCCTGCCAATGAATATCGTGTCATTACCTGTAAGGTGTAGAAGAACCAACAGCATATCTTCGGCTACGGGATTACCCTGTTATTTCCCTTTTTCATGCAATCGGCCATCGCATGGAAACGATGGGGTACTTCATAGGGTTACAGTTCCGAAAGTTGTAAAAAGTGTAATCGTGCCAAGAGCAAATCACATCGTGATAGAGATCGATGATGAAACGCAGGGATTCTACATCATGGGAAGACCGACCATAATCGGTTCCGGGATAACCAAACGGGAATCCCTCGATGACCGAGGAGAGGCGGCTCATTTCTCTATAGACGCCCTAATCGATCGGGAGCTGATACGTATTTGTAACCATGGACAAGGTCTTGAATAGAATGCTTACCTAGAGCAAAGGGATTGATCGAAAGCCCTGCCCCTGAGCCATATCTCCTATTCATTCGACGGAAAAAAGTTGACGGCATTGGCGAAATAAAGGTAGCGTCAGGGCCATGACCACATACCTTCTCATATGTATTGATGGATGCTCCCCGGATTACCTTCGCCACGCCGAGACGCCGACGCTAGATGCGCTTATGGCACGTGGGCTCTGCAGAGAAGTCAAAGCGATGGTACCGACCGTTACCAACGTAAATAATGTTTCCATTGTTACCGGCGTCTACCCTCAAATACATGGGATCACCTCCAATTATTATCGCGATAGGCAGACAGGCCAGGCGGTCTATATGGAAACCGCCGGCTTTCTTCTCAGTGAAACGGTATTTGAACGGTGCCGAAACAGCGGCATGCGTTCTGCCGTGTTAACGGTCAAGGACAAGCTGCGGACGTTACTAATGAGGGGTGCATCACTGTCTATTTCAGCGGAGAAACCACCAGCGTGGTTGATAGATCGGCTTGGACCGCCACCAGATGTCTACAGCCTCGAGGTCAATCATTGGCTCATGGGGGCATTGGGGGTGTTGATGGAGGAAAAGAACACGCCTGATTTCATCTATCTTGCAACCACTGATTATGCTATGCACAAGTTCAGCCCAGGGGATGAGCAAGCCATCTTGCACTTGTCTCGACTTGATCAGCTCTTGGGCGAGGCTTTAGAAAAGGTGAACGGAGAAATGAGTATTGCAGTAACCGCAGACCACGGCATGAACGTAAAGGACCACGCCGTGTATCTCGGAAAAGTCCTGGCAAGGGCTCATATCTCGGCAGAGGCGATACCTATTATCAAGGATCGCTATGTCGAGCACCATCAGAACATGGGAGGGGCTGCGTATATCTACCTGGGAAACGAATTTCAGATTACCGAAGCAACTGACGTACTACGGGACGTGCCTGGTGTGGAGCACGTCATGACGGCGGAGCAAAGCGCAAAACAATATCATCTGCACCCCTCACGTATCGGTGATCTGCTGGTGCTGGCAGATAACCGCAGCGTCTTCGGCACATTGGACACACATCAAGCTCCGGTAGAGCTGCGCTCGCATGGCTCCCTTCATGAGCGAACCGTTCCTTTGATTTTTTATGGTAATCGACCCCGGGCCGATTCCATGCTGGAGAACAAGGATGCGGTTTCGGCCATGATAAGCTCATTTTAGGGTAGTTCTAATGGAGTGAAGATTCTGGTGATATGCGCCTTATCCTGCCATGAGATTCCAATTTTTGTGCACCTAAAGAGGTCTACGGAGGCAGCAAATGGGCGCAGTAAGTGTGACCTTCTTGGGCAGTGGTGATGCCTTTGGGAGCGGAGGCAGATTCCAGACCTGCATTTACGTGGACAACGGAGCAACCCGCTTCCTCTTGGACTGTGGTGCCTCATCGCTCATTGCCATGAAGCGTCAGGGGCTAGGCCCAAACCTTGTTGATGTCATCCTCCTGACACACCTGCATGGAGACCACTTCGGCGGTCTTCCGTTCTTCATCTTGGATGCGCAACTCATCTCGCGGCGGACAGATCCCCTCACCATAGCCGGACCTCCGGGCCTTGAGCCCAGGATTCGTGATTCCATGGAGGTCTTCTTTCCCGGATCCTCACGTATGCAATTGAGGTTTCCCCTTGAGTTCCTTGAACTCCAGGAAAAAAGGCTGACATCAATCGGGCCATTGAAAGTCACTCCCTTTCCCGTAATCCATGAGAGCGGCGCACCTTCCTATGCCTTACGAATCGCGTGCGAGGGAAAAGTCATTGCCTTTTCCGGCGACACGGAGTGGACCGATGAATTGCTCCCCGCAGCACAGGGCGCGGACCTGTTTATCTGCGAGGCCTACTTCTTCGATAAGAAGATGAAATACCACCTTGACTACGAGACACTCAATGCACACCGAACGGCACTGGGGTGCCAAAGACTTATCCTTACCCATATGAGCGAGGATCTTCTCTCCAAGGTTGAAACCCTCGACGCGGACTGCGCACAGGACGGAACACGTATCGTCCTGTAGCAGGGGGGCAGGGTTTTCGGATAGTGTCCTTCTATCAGCTCTGGCGCTTTCTCCGGTTACATGGTACAAGATAATTCAGGAACACGATACCGGCCTTCACCATTGGTATGCTCGATAGGGCTATGGTATGGCGGAACTATTAGCTATCAGCTCATCATTTTTCTGGGGACTCGCCTACATCATCAGCAGAGTTGGCCTGAGACATTCAAACGTCTTATCGGGGGTTTTCATCACCTCGATCTCCAGTCTTTGTTATTCCCTCATCATTTCTCTGCTATGTATCGACTTAGCGGTATTTGCC
>Ga0180433_10012008_pt1 | contig 10177 bp, 10 predicted proteins | sample SS_ome_8_FD_132980 | JGI IMG/M metagenome (GOLD analysis project Ga0180433, IMG submission 132980) | Hypersaline lake sediment archaeal communities from the Salton Sea, California, USA - SS_1_D_1 metaG | ecosystem: Environmental > Aquatic > Non-marine Saline and Alkaline > Hypersaline >...
CCAGAAAGGATCAACCGGGTATTGCCCTGGAGGAGCCTGGAAAAAGAGGGGGTAGTGGTATCATTCGGAAGCGACTGGTGCAACAGTCCACTGAACCCGGTCTACGGGCTCATCCTCGCTGCGACCAGGATGAACTTCCGGGGTGAGACCGACTGGGGACCTGATCAGAGGGTCGATCTCGAGGACGGTATCAGGCATTGGACCATAGACTCCGCCAGGGCACTGATGATGGATGATGACATAGGATCCATAGAGGTGGGCAAGTACGCGGACTTCGCCATCTTCAACCAGAACCTACTGAAGCTTGACTCGTGGTGGTTTTTACTTACCCACAAGCTGGAACTTGGGGCGCTGGACGACTTTGTGAACATGACGGTGGTTGGGGGCAACATCGTCTATCAAAAGAAATGAATATAGGTAAGCAGCCCAATACAAACCCGAGGTGTGCCTGGCATTGAAATGGGGAGAACTCAAGAGCCGCGTAGAAGCAACCTGGGAGCGCTGGATCAAGGCTGCGAACTCGCTCGCTGACAGACATCCTCTACTGGGCACATTGCGCTCGATTATTCAAGGATTTAGGAAGAAGGACCTTTCCCATAGGTCGATATATTTCGCCTTCCACGCTTTTATAGCTGTTCTTCCGCTCATACTCATTATTACTGGTATTATGGGTTTTATCTTCTCCGCGAGCCCCGCCATCAGGGACAATATCAACGATGCCATATATGAGATGTTTCCCGATTTCGATGTTGCCTTCAAGGGCATGCTCGATTTGATGGAGTCCTGGCGCGTGGCTGCCCTTTTGGTTGGTGTTGCTCTCTTTCTATGTGCTGGCGTTAAGGCCGCCGAGGTGCTGGAGGACGGGTTCTGTATGGTATGGGGTACGGAGAAGAGGCCATATGGAAAAAGGAAAGGTGTGGCGCTCTGCGTATTGTTGGTCTTCGGGACCGTAACACTTATTGAAGCCATCATGAACTTCGCCACTCCCACCCTCATACCCTGGGTAAAGCGACAGGTGGGCGGCGGCTTCTCCGTGGGGGTCTTTTTCGCAGAGCTGGTAGTGTCTTTTCTGGTTGGCTTTCTCATGTACTTGTTCGTCTACCGTCTTATACCGACTAAAAAGCTGCCAACTGCCGTCGTGGTCAAGACCGCCGCCATGGTGACCGTGATAATGATATTCGTCGAATATGTATTTGGTTTTTACTTCAACCTGGTATATGACGCCAAGTTACTGTATGGAACGATGGGTGTAATGCTGGGTATACTCATATGGTTATACGTGGTTGCCGCAGTAGTCTTCATGGGAGCGCTGCTGGCAACACATTTATCAAGTGAGTAGGGCTGGAAAACCGTCTATCCTCAATGGTAACTCTATGGTTATGTTCTGGCTCTCGACCTGATTATCTCCTGGAAGCTCCTGTTATAGTCTTTTTTGAGCAGGTACCCCTGGACGAAGGCGATGCCGAGCCAGGGTATCTGTATCACGCTCAAGGGTAGTATCGCGATCACCGATATATCACCCCTTGTATAGTATCTCCAGCCGGATTGCGTTATGACATTCAATCGCATTTCTCATATCCATAACCTGATGTCATGGCTTTATCCTCCCTCAGTAAGAATCGCTTCCACCTAACGGTGATAAAATAACGTTTACGTAATGGTTAAAAATTTTGAAGGGGTAAGAATCATCGCGGGAAAACCAGACGACAAGGAGTCCATCAAGAAGCTGACCATCTCCGAGCTGGCCTCGGAGTTCGGCGTGACCCCTCGTACCATCCGTTACTACGAGGAGAAGGGCCTGCTATTGCCCCATCGCGACACACCTACCAGCCAGAGGCTTTATAACGACCGGGACCGGGCCCGCCTGAAGCTCATCCTCAGGGGCAAGCGTTTCGGTTATTCCCTGGCCGAATTGGAAGACATCTTGGAACTATACGATGCCGATCCCAGCCAGAGCAAGCAGATAAAGCGCACGCTGGAATACGGTATCCAGCATATCCAGGAGATAGACGAGAGGGTCGATGAGCTGCTGGAGATACGCGCGGAGATGCTTGAGTTCGCCAAGGAATTCCTGCAGATCCTCAAGGAGAATCCGGCGGAGCAAGGTAAAGACAGCAAGGAGTTCATCTCCATAGCTCAAGACATCATAGAGAAACTCGATAAAAAGAAATAAACGATATATCTCGGGAGAGACTCGAATAAAAAGCAGGCTTTCAATGGATGCTAAAAGGAACTGGGCGGTGGCAGTGGTTATCGCCTGCATGATGATCTCGTGTCTTTTACCGGTTTCAGGATGCGGAAAAAGCGAGGCCGGACTACAGATCGAGAGCATCGAGTTGACCATAGAGGCTGATCCCGAGAACGAACTGCTCGATATGTCGGCCTACCTTCACATACGGCGAGACGGGAATATCGCAAGGCACTCCTTCAGGTTTTTGAAACCGAGCGAGATAACCAGGGTCTACGAGGTTGGGTCCGGCCGGGAGCTTCCCTACGAGATCGATCAGGGCCCCCAAGTGGGTCAAGGCGTTTATTATCTCTCGGTGGATTTCAGCGGATGCGGCGAAGATCTCGTCGTGGGATTGGACTATCAATACGATGGGGAGAGCTTCTACGCGGAAGACCTCAACCCGTCGACGGGCGAGAACCTGATCCTAGGCCAGATCACGGAGGAATCGATATACTCCAGCCACCTCGATTACTACCCCTTCAGCGACGGCCTGGCCGAAAAGGCCTCGATTCAGATCACAACTCCACAGGGATGGGTGGGGGTGAGCTCGGGGAATCTTACGAAACATGAGGAACTTCAAGACGGCGCGGTCCTCTATGAATACGAAATACCCTTCACCAGTGGAAGATTACCCTATCCCCTGGCCATATTCCCATATAAAACAACGGAGACGTTGTACGAGGGCAGGCTGCCCATCACCATATATTCATCTGAAGAGGATGTCCCTTACGCGGAAGAGAAAATGGAGCTTATCACCGCAATGATCCTGCCTTTCCTGGAAGATCTCATGGGTGAGTTCCCCTTCGAAAACCTCCGCATCGTCGAGGTCTTTCCCAGGGAAGGAATAACCGGGTTGGCGGTAAAAAGCTTGGTTATGCTGTCCCAGGATATGCTCTTCGGTGTTCCGATCGAGGGCGATTACAGTCAGTTTCAGGCGACCGTCCTGGTGGATGAGATCGCGCACCAATGGAATTTCTACAAGGTTAAGTTCCCGAACTACCTGGCGGAGGGCATATCCCAATACACCACGGACCTGTTTGTAGAAAGGTATGTGGACCCGGATAGCGTGGAGAAGAACATGGAATGGTATCGAGAGTATTACGAAACGATAACCTATTTACTGAACACATTGAAATCATATAAAGACGAGGGCATGAACATAGAGGAAGCCTCCAGGCAGCTCAACGTATCCGTAGACGAAATCGAATCGTACTGGCCCTTTGCCGACTATGGTGAAGTGCCGATAACTGATCCACATATCTACCTCTCGCTTTATTTCGTTAAAGGCGCGCTTGCCATCGATGCCCTGAGAGAGAAATTGGGGGACGATATGTTCTTCGCGGGTTTCAAGCGCCTTTTCTCGCAGAGCCTTGAAGAGGAAGTAACCTTGGATTTTTACAGGGAATGCTTCGAATCCGAGTATGGGGATTCCCTCGAGGATTTCTTCCAGCGATGGTATTTCGAAACGGGGTTACCATCAGAATAACAGAATTAAGGCCGAGGGTTTGATCTCCCAGGTCTGAGACAAGGCCCCAGGCCCAAAGCCAGGCGCGTCCCCTAGGCTTGGGCTTTTTCGAGTTCGGATTCCGCACGCGCCAGCGCCAGTTCCTGGTAGGCGTGGAAAAGCCGGGCGCAGAAATCATCCCACCTCTCGCAGATCTCCATGGTCTGCTGGTTCATCTCGAACAGGTGGGGTATGGCAAGCAGCTCCTTTATCTCCTCCGAATACTCCCTGATGAGGGCCGGGTCCGCGCCATCGAGCAGGCTGGCCACGAACTCCTCCGGAGGATACCACTCCGCCACGCGCTGGAAGTCCCGGTGCATCTGGGTCAGCAGCACATTGCGCGGTCCCTCCCACAGCTCGTTAACCAGCCCGTCCCGCAGCATGCGGGGGAAGATGGAGAAATCCTCCATGACGCCGTGGCCCCCGAAAACGCTTATGCCCAGGCGGGACATGTCGTTGGCGTCCGTGGCCGTGGTGATCTTCTGGAGCATGACCAGCTGCCGCACGTCGAAGCGCTGCCTCTTCAGCTCCAGGGGCTCGTGCGCGGTCAGGCCTTTCGTGAGGCCGCCGGGAAGGGCGATGTAGTCCCTGTAGACCTTGAAGCTTCCCGCCACGCTGCGCCTGGCGAAATGCTCCATCTTGGCGATCTGCGCGGCCGCCATGGGGAAGGAGGCGATGGGCAGCCCGAAGGCCGTGCGGAACTCGGCGTATTTTTTGCCCTCGCGCAGTCCCCGCAGCATGCCGCTGCTCATGCCCATGCCCACCACCAGGCGGGAGAGGTTCAGAACGATACCCACCACGTTGGCCACGCCCCGGTCCAGGGGCCCCAACGGATAGGCCAGCGAGCCGTCGAAGGTTATCTCAGCCGTGGGGAGCTCGACCGTGCCCATCTTCCACTTCAAACGATCGATGGTGTAGCCGTTGCGGGTCTCTTTCTCCTTGTTCCCCGGGAGCCACATGGGCATCACGAAAAGGCCGACCCTCTCCGAGTCCCGGGGTTTGGCGGTGACCACGGCGTAATCCGCGTGAGCCGCGGAGCAGAAGAACTTATTGCCGTAGAGGCGCCAGGCGCCATTCTCCTGGGCGGCCTACACCAGGTTGGCGGGAACATCGGAGCCGCCCTGTATCTCCGTCACGAACTGGGCCCCGATGGCGAATTCACCGTCGATCCCCTCCTTGGTATGGTCCAGGATGTGTCTGGTCTCCGGGGTATCCGCGAATTCCTCCAGAAGAGCCACCAGCCCCCAGGTGCAGGCCAGCGGGCACAGCACGCCCGCCTCGGAGTTCTGGCTCAGGATAGAGATCTTCATGAAGCGAGTCCAGGGGGAGGTCTTGGTGGAGAAGATGCCCTCAGAGAAGACCTCTTTCTCCATGACCTCGGTCTCGTAGGGCCTGACTATGCGGTCGATGCGGTTCTTATGGCCGTCGTAATGCATCATGTAAGGCCGGTTTTCCGGTGTGGCGATCCTCTCCGAGAAATCACGCCAGCGAGTAGAGGCCTTCTTCGAGAACTCCCTGGCCTCCCGGTCCACCTCCTCGGCCTCTGGGCCCGCGAAGGCCCGGATTATCCTCTGAAGAAAAGGGTCGTCCGCGTAGTAATCGACATTCTTGCGCCATTCGAGATATGGATTGAAGCTGTAGGGGTTGTTTCTGTCTGGTAGGGACATGGGATTACCTCCTGTTATCAGCCACCATCTTCCGCCGGCCTTTTACTAAATAATAACCCTTATATGGGCTCATTTCCGTAGTAGACTTCATTTTTCTCAAGTTAACGTTAACGTAAACGTTATATTTGAATATAGGGTGCCGCCCGGCTTCTGTCAACCCATATCAGCGAAATCAACCTTCATAGAAATGATAGAATGATGGCACTCGGAGGTGCATTGGGGAAGGAGGCGGCATGCCGGCGGATTATGATGCAATCGTGGTTGGAGCGGGGATCGGGGGCCTTTCCACCGCCTCCATCCTCGCCAAGGAGGGCATGAAGGTATTGGTGCTGGAGAAAGAGGACCGGGTGGGGGGCCGCGCCCTCTCCTTTAAAGGGGAGGAGGTAACCCGAAAGGGGCCGGAGTGGTACCGCGGCCTGCTGGGGGGCCAGTACTCCTACCTGGCGGAATCCGACCCTCCTCTGGAGGAGTTGGCGGAAAACGGAGGGCTGGACGGTTATATGCTGGACCTGGGCTTTCACGGCGTGAGCGTGGCGGGAGAGGGTTATTTCGCTACCCTGCGTGATATCATCGGTGGATTCGGAGACCACGAAGTCGTGATAAAACCCTTTCAGGCCGGCTCGTGGATAGGCGACCAGCGGTACGATGTGAAGCTCCCGGGCATGATCGACGCCACCATGGACGAAGCGTTGCAGGCCGAGATGGACAAGTATGGTAAGACCTTTTTCGACTTTCTCAGGTATGACTATCTGGCGGAGACCGGCTCCGCGGACTCTGCCGACGAGCTGGAGATTATGGACGGCATCTCTCTTAAAGACCACCTCCAGGCCATCGGCTTTGCCGACAGCGAAATACTGAAAGACTACTTTCGCTGTTTATGTACTCTGTTCACTACCATCAACAACCCCAACGAGATATCCATGGGAGATGTACTGCGCTATGTGTCAAAAGTGATGATGCCCGCCGTCCTCAGGAGCGGCCAGGTCAACCTCGGGGGCTATGTCCAGGACGGAGTGATGCAATGGTCGCAGGCGGTGGCCGGCAGGTTCGCCGACCTCGGTGGAGAGCTGCGCCTTGAGTCCCCGGTTGCCGGAGTGGTGATCGAGGACGGCCAGGTGCAAGGTGTGAAGGTGAAAAGCCAGGAGGACAAGGAGTTCATATCCTCGCCCAGGGTGGTGATGAATCCGCCCATACAGGACCTCTTCCGGTATGTGGACGAGAATTTATTCGACGGCGAGTTCAAGCAAAGGGTCAATTCCCTGTACGGATACGGAAGCCTCAGCCCCTATTTCGGCCTCTCGGAGCTGCCGGTGCCCGAGGAGCATGCCGAGAGGCTCATGCTCACCCCCTGCGTGGTTCCAAAGGAGGAGGGCTTCGACTGGGATGTGTACATGGCCTGGGGAATCCAGTCCTATATCGAGCCCAGCTGCGCGCCAGGCGGCAAACACCTCTTCACCGCCTACCTTCCCCTCACCGAGGAGGAATCGCGCGACCGGGAACTGGTGGCCAAGGTGGTGAGGGCGGTGCCCGATTTCCTGGAGTCCCTTTATCCCGGGTTCAAGGACTGCGTGGAGTGGGCGCTCTACCCGGTGTGCTGGAAGCTGGAGGGGGTGGCCAAGAGCGTCACCCAGGCGGGCAGCCTCAAGCCCAAGGTCAAGGCCCCGGGCATCGAGGGCTTGTATTTCGCCGGGGACACCGCCAGGGGCTACGGTGTAGCCATGGACTGCGCCTGCTGCAGCGGCATAATCTGCGCCTCGGAGATAACCGGTAACGACTACGGTATCAAGTGAACATCGGTACAAGGAGTACACGGCATGAAGTTGACCAAGAAGATCCACGAGAGCGACACCATGACATCGGAGGAGAGAATCCGGGCCGCCATACACCTCCAAGAACCCGACAGGGTTCCGGTGGCTCCCCTTATCTACTATTTCGTCGCACACTACAACGGCCTTTCCTATCTGGACTTATACGATCCCAAAAAGTATTACAGTGGCCTGTGCAGGGTCTTCGAGGACCTCGGCCCCTGGGATGCGAATAACTTCGTGAACACCTATGACAGGGAGGTATTGGCCTTCATAATCCCCATGAAGTCGCGGGAGCCGGGCTTCGAGCTGCCCGTCGACGTCGTGAGGCAGTTTCTGGAAACCGAGATAATGAAAGAGGAGGACTACGAGTGGATCGTCGAGACATCCAAGACATTCCGTAAATTATCCTACCTGAGATTCTTCGTGGAAAAGCTCATGCCCGCCATATGGGAACATATACCATTCGGATGGAGGGCTTATAAAGCGACCCTGCCTATGTTGATGAAGAACGTGGCCATAATGCGCAAGGAATTCGTGCATTGGAAAAACAAGGGCGTCACCCCCTTCTTCGCCATTCCTTTCGAGGCCGCTTTCGACGATTTCTCCCTGGCGCGCGGCCTGATCAACTTCTCCAGGGACCTGATAAAGACGCCGGAGAGGATAGCCGCGGCGGCCGAAGCGTTGACGGACTCCTATGCATACCTGATCAAGCGGACCTGCGTCCTCATGGGCATCAAGCGCGCGGACGTATACGTCCACCGCTCGTCCAACGATTTCATCTCCCCAAAGCAGTTCCGGGAACTGTCCCTGCCCTCCCTCAAGATGCTCATCGAGAGGCTGGCCCAGGATGGGATATCCACCATCCTTCACTGCGACGGCTGTTGGGACTATAACCTGGAGGAGTTGAGGAAGCTCCCCGCCGGATGCGCCGTCTTTCAGGGCGACGGTAACACAGACATATTCAAAGCCAAGGAGGTCATAGGGGACCGCGTCTGCATCTACGGCGATGTTCCTGCCAACCTTTTAGCCCTCGGCTCCACCACCGAGGTGGATGAGTACTGCCACCGTCTTATAGAGGAGGTAGGAAAGGGCGGCGGCTTCATCCTTGGCTCCGGCTGCGAGCTGGCCCCCAACGCCAAGCCGGAGAACGTAAAGGTGATGTGCGAGTCCGTGGTCAAGTACGGCTACTACGATAAGGATGTGCAGGAGTCGAGATCAAAGAGCATGAACATAGCCTGAAAGTCCAAGATCGCAGATATTCTACCACAGAAAAATCCGATGGTAGACTCCCTTCTTCACATCGCTTTCTGGGCCTTCTTGATGTCCCGCTCCATCACCATCTCGACCAGCCAGGGGAAGAACCTCTTCAGGCGGTAGACCATCATCGCCGAACCCGGGCCGATGAAGAACTTGCCTTTTTGCATTCCCTTCAAGAGTGCCTCGGCGACCTGCTCGGGCTCCATTAATCCCCCGCTCTCGCTTACCGCCACCGTCTCCGGGGGCTTGTTCCTGTTCTCGACCTCGAAGCCCGGCGTGTCCGTATCGGGAGGGCATAGGATGGAGACTCCGATGTTGTAGCGTTTCAACTCGCTTTTAAGCGTCTCGGTTAAGCCTATGATGGCGAATTTGGAGGCGGCGTAATCCGAGTACCCGAAGACGCCCATGAAGCCAACCACGGAGGAAACGTTTACGATATACCCTCCCCTATCCTTCATGTAGGGCAGCAGGGCGGATATGGTATTCCATATCCCGTAGATGTGTACCTTCATGGTCTCGTCGAACTGCTCGTAGCTTATGTTGTCGAAGTAGTCCGGATAGGCTCGTCCCGCTGAATTTATCAGGATATCGGGGGGACCGAATTCCTGCACCGCCTCCTCCATCACCCTCGATACATCCGGGTGAACGCCGACATCCATCTGCTTGAAGGAGAAGCGTTGCGTATCCCTTACGGCCTTGCTCCTGATGTCCTCTATCGCTTTCTCCAGACGTTCCCCGCCACGGGCGAATATGATGACGTCGGATCCCCGGGCCGCGAGTAGTTCGGCCGTGGCCAGGCCGATGCCGCTCGAGCCTCCCACTATATAGACGCTCAAGCCGTCGAAATTGGTGATTTTCATCTCGACCCCCCTTTTAACGAATGTTTATGCGATAATACACCGTCATCCATGCAGCTTCTCAAGCATCCAGGCCATGTTCCTGCCCAGGTCCCTCATGGTTTTTATACCTTCCTTGTCCTTCTCAACATCACCCTTATCCAGACCGATACCCATATTCCAGTAGCTGGAACCGGGCACGCACATCTGGCTGATCAAGAAGAAATGGTTCATGGAATCGAAGACGTGGATACTGCCGGCCCGCCGCACCGCAACCACGGCCGCCCCCACCTTGCGCTTGAACATATCCCCGTTGGCCTTGGCAACCAAGCCGGAACGTTCCATCAGGGCCTTCATCGAGGCGCTTACATCAGCAAAATAGGTGGGAGAGGCGAGGATGATCCCATCCGCCTCGAGCATCTTCTCGATGCACTCGTTTAAGACGTCGTTCTTCACCTTGCACTTCTTATCCTTGTTCTTAAAACACTTATAGCAGGCCTTGCAGCCCTGTATCTTTTTGCCAGCAAGGTTAAAGAGCTCAGTCTTGATACCCTTTTTCTCCAATTCCTTCAATACGTTATTGATGAGGATCTCGGTATTGCCCCCCTTGCGTGAACTGCCATTAAAGGCGATGACTTTCATATCATATTCCTCCTCTTGACCATGAGCCATGCGACCAGTTTCCGGTTCTTTGTAAGTATTCCCTGAGCTGGTTTAGCCCTAACAATGGCAGTTAGGGAGAGGCGGTTCCTATGGAATCGTGCCCTCCCGTGCGGTCGTTCCAGTACACGGCGCGTTCCGCCACCACCGGTTGGTTGGACTCCACCTTGGTGGAGACGTGGAAGGAGGTCACGAAATCCCCGGCGTTGAAGGAG
>Ga0180433_10012009_pt1 | contig 10177 bp, 8 predicted proteins | sample SS_ome_8_FD_132980 | JGI IMG/M metagenome (GOLD analysis project Ga0180433, IMG submission 132980) | Hypersaline lake sediment archaeal communities from the Salton Sea, California, USA - SS_1_D_1 metaG | ecosystem: Environmental > Aquatic > Non-marine Saline and Alkaline > Hypersaline > Sediment...
AGGCTAGGGAAGCAGGAAGGTTTTTGGTGCCCGATGCAGTTTGAAAATCCGTGGAATGCGGAAGCTAATTTTTCTTGGCTTGGGCAGGAAGTTGTAGATCAGATTCCCGACGATGTTACCATAGATGCTATTGTGCAAGGAGTTGGTACTGGTGGTACTTTAATTGGTGTAGGAAGAGCGTTGCGTGAAAAACACAATGCTGACATCAAACTCTTTGCCATAGAACCCGCTGAGTCCAAAACGCTCGACAAAGGGGAAGTGGGTCAGCATATGATTGAAGGTATTGCCGATGGTTTTATTCCGCCAATACTTGAGCGCAATATGAATCAGGTAACAGAAATTGTGGCTGTTAAAGGAAGCGATGCGGTTGCAATGATGAAAAGGCTGGCAAGAGAACAGGGGATTTTAGCAGGTGTTAGCTCCGGGGCTAATTTCTTAGTCGCACAAAAGATTAAGGAACAGTATCCCGATATTAATAATGTTCTTACTTTCTTTTGTGATGCCGGAGAGAAGTATCTGATGCAGTACTACGGTGGCGGTGAGTGAAGTGAATGACCGTTTGCTCAAAGCGCTGAAGGGTGAAAACAGGGGGAGACCGCCAGTGTGGTTGATGCGCCAAGCTGGGCGTTATATGCCTCAGTACCGCGCTATTCGTAAAAAATATTCTTTTGAAACGATGTGTCAAACTCCCGAGATTGCAGCAGAGGTGACTCTTTTACCCATAGATCTTTTGGGTGTTGATGCTGCAATTATCTTTAGCGATATTTTAGTTGTAGCAGATGCTATGGGGCTTGGGGTCCATATAAAAAGTGGTGTTGGACCTGTTATTGAAAGGCCTGTAAAAGATGTAGAGGCGCTTTTTGTGCCAGAGGTAAAAGAGACTTTGGGGTATGTGGCAGAGGCTCTGCAGTTAGTAAAACCTTGTCTTAATGTGCCTCTCATAGGTTTTGCAGGGGCGCCTTTTACCGTAGCGTCATATATGGTGGAAAAGTTGGATGATTGGATAGAAGAGCCCGCCTTTCACACCATTTTGGATAAGGTAACGCAAGTGACCATCGACTACCTGCTGATGCAAAAGCAAGCGGGAGCGGATGTCTTACAGCTTTTTGATAGTTGGGCGTTAAAACTTTCCAAAGAGCAGTATGCAAGTCTTTCTCTACCTTATATCAAAAGAATTGTAGAAGCGGTTCAGGGGGTACCACTGATTCTCTATTCGAGAGGGCCTTATGCGTTCGATTTAGCAGCACTGCATCCAACAGCAATCAGTGTCGATAGCAGCTATGATTTAACTTCTCTTCCTCAAGGAGTGGCTGTCCAGGGTAATTTGGATGGAGATGTGATTTATCAACCTTTAGATGAGATTGAAAAACAGGTGGGGGCATTGCTTGAAACGATGAGGGGGCACCCGGCATATATTTTCAATGTGGGGCAGGGGCTTAGGCCTGATATGAGTATGGAAGCGGTGCGAAAAGTGGTCGATACAGTCAAGGAGTTTGGATAATGAAGGTTGCCGTCATTGGAGCGGGTATTACAGGATTGACTCACGCTTGGTCACTAAAGAAAAAAGGCTTTCAGGTAACCGTTATTGAAAAAGAGAAGCGCGCTGGCGGATGGATACAGACGAAAAGGGAAGGCGACTATCTTTTTGAAAGAGGGCCGCGTAGCTGTCGCGCTAAGGGTAATGGGAGCGCAACGCTAAAGCTCGTTGAAGATCTGGGATTGCAAGATGAGGTGATTGTTGCCGATAAAGCCTCAAAGAAGCGCTATCTTTATTTAGAGGGTAAATTGCGGCAGGTGCCCGGTGGCCCTTTGGGACTTTTTACCTCGCCTATGATGAAAGGGGTTCCTGCAGCTTTATGGCGAGAGAGGAAAGTGCCAGCTGGTAGAGAGCTGGATGAGACGATAGAGAGCTTTTTTACAAGAAGGCTTGGTAGCCATTTCACTCGCAGTTTTATAGATCCTTTGATTACCGGTATCTATGCCGGTGATATTGCTACGCTTTCGATGAAGTCTTGTCTGCCGACGCTTTTTGAGTGGGAGAGAGAGGCCGGCTCATTAATTAAAGGGGCTTTTTGTTCTAAGAAAAAGCGGGAGTCTGTCAGTCCTTTTGTTAGAGAGGTGCAAAAGGCTGGGCTTTTTAGTTTTAAAAATGGGATGGAGACGTTAACAGATAAGCTGGTTGATTGTCTCGATGGAGATATCCTTTTAGGCAAAGCTGTGACAAAAATAACAGGTGATGCTCAAGGAGTTTCTTTGACAGTTGATGGTGAAGAGCTTGCATTCGATCGGGTGGTGGCAGCAGTTCCTCTTGATACAATGGCAACATTGGTTGGGATGGAGAAACCCTCAGCCATTCATTGGGCTTCGATGGCAGTGGTTAATTTAGGGTATCGTGAAGGCTCTATCACACCGCCGGGCTTTGGGTACCTGGTTCCTTCAAAAGAAAAGCAGCAGATCTTAGGTTGTGTCTGGAATTCTTCTGTTTTTCCTCAGCAGCAAAAAGGAGGGACTGCCTTGACTGTCATGATTGGTGGTGACCACAGAAAGGATTTTGAGTCTTTGGATGCTGAGAAATGTAAAGAATTGGCCTTAAGTTCTTTGCAAGACCATATGAGTATTGAAGCTGAGCCTGAAGTGACAGATATCTTTTTTGCGAAAGCAGCTATCCCTCAATATCATATTGGTCATGCGCAAGTGGTTGATACTGTGAGACAAAAGTTTCCTTATCTTCAGCTTTTAGGTAGCAGCTACGATGGCATCGCCGTCAACGATTGTATTGCTACAAGCTTTTAAGTTTGGCAATTAATAGGTCAGCTTTTAGAATCCAATTATTGTTATATATGGGATTTAAACCACGGGATCAACGATGTTTGACAAGTTCACGAACCGCGCGAAACAAGTTATCAAACTGGCAAAGAAAGAGGCTCAACGACTCAACCACAACTATTTAGGTACAGAACATGTCCTCTTGGGTTTGCTAAAACTGGGCCAAGGCGTTGCTGTCAACGTCCTCCGTAATCTAAATATTGACTTCGACACCGTCCGTGATGAAGTGGAGAAGTTGGTGGGCTATGGTCCTGAGATTCAAGTCTATGGCGAGCCAGCATTGACGGGCAAGGTGAAGAAGGTCTTCGAATTTGCTAATGAAGAGGCCGCTAATCTCAATCATAACTACGTTGGCACTGAGCACCTTCTTTTAGGGCTTCTTCGCCAGACAGATGGTGTTGCTGCACAGGTTTTAGAGAACCTCAACGTTAACTTAAAAGAGGTCCGCAAAGAGGTACTAAAAGAGCTTGAGACTTTTAATCTTCAGTTGCCTCCTATCGGAGGTACCGGTAGACAACCAGAACCTGGGATGCCACCCAAGCAGTTTGAAAAAGCTGGGGCACAAGGCTCTGAGAAGATGCCAGCTCTTAAAGCATACGGTTTTGATCTGACTGAAGCTTGTCGCGAAGGACGAATGGACCCTGTCATTGGCCGTAAAGAACAAGTGGAGAGGCTTACCCTGATTCTTTGCCGCCGTCGTAAAAACAACCCCGTTTTAGTTGGTGAAGCAGGTGTCGGTAAGACGGCTATTGTTGAAGGATTGGCGCAAGCGATTGTTCGTGGTGAAGTGCCTGATAACCTCCGTAAAAAGCGCCTAGTTACTTTGGACTTGCCTTTGATGATTGCCGGAACGAAATATCGTGGGCAGTTTGAAGAGCGTATTAAAGCTGTTATGGAAGAGATTCGCAAAGCGGGCAATATCTTATTGTTTATCGATGAATTGCATACCATCGTCGGTGCGGGTGCTGCTGAAGGCGCTATCGATGCGTCGAATATATTGAAGCCGGCGCTGTCGCGCGGTGAGATTCAGTGTATTGGTGCAACAACTGTTGACGAATACCGTAAACATATTGAAAAAGATGCCGCTTTAGAGCGTAGATTCCAAAAGATTCATGTGAGCCCACCAACGGTTTCTGAGACAACAGAGATCTTAAACGGTCTTAAGGGTAAATATGAAGAACACCACAAGTGTCACTATACCGACGAGGCTTTAGAATACGCTTCACTTCTTTCTGACCGCTACATTCACGGCCGCTTCCTGCCAGATAAAGCGATCGATCTAATTGATGAAGCCGGTGCTAAGATGCGCATTTCGATGCTCAACCAACCCAGCGAAATCGGTCAGCTTGAAGCTAAGATTGAAGAGACAAGGCTGGCTAAAGAAGATGCCATTGGCCGCCAAGAGTATGAAAAAGCTGCAAAGATGCGTGATACGGAGAAACAGCAGCGTGAAGAGCTTGAGAAGGTTAAAGCTGAGTGGGAGACCAACAAAGAGGAGTATGAGGTTATCGTCGACGAAGAAGATATTGCTTCTGTCGTAGCCCATCAAACTGGTATCCCTCTAACAAATCTGACAGAAGGGGAGACTGAGAAGGTCTTGAAGACCGCTGAAGTTCTAAGCGGTAATATCATCGGTCAAGATGATGCTCTAGAAAAGATTGCTCGTGCTATACGCCGCAGCCGCGCTGATATTAAAGATCCGAATCGTCCCATTGGTGCATTCCTCTTCTTAGGACCTACAGGTGTTGGTAAGACGTTGCTAGCACGTCTGCTTGCAACTCATCTGTTTGGTGGTGAAGAGTCGCTTATCCAAGTGGATATGTCCGAATATATGGAGAAGTTTGCTGTCAGCCGTATGACGGGTTCGCCTCCAGGATATGTTGGCCACGAAGAGGGTGGACAGCTGACAGAACAGGTGCGTGCAAGACCATACTCGGTAGTGCTTTTTGACGAGATAGAAAAAGCTCACCCAGACGTTATGGATCTGCTGCTTCAAATTTTGGAAGAGGGACGTTTAACAGACTCTTTCGGTAGAAGAGTAGACTTCCGCAACACCATCGTCATTATGACATCTAATGCCGGTGCTGACCTGATCAGAAAGACTACTGAGGTAGGTTTTGGTGCTAAGGAAGATATCTTAGATTATGATGTGATGAAAGAGAAGATCGAGGCTGCTGTTAACAAGCAGTTTAAGCCAGAGTTCTTAAACCGCTTAAACGATACGGTGATATTCCGTCCATTGGATAAGGAAGACTTGGTTCACGTCGTTGAACTCGAAGCTAAGAAAGTACAAGATCGCCTTGAGCGAAAAGAGATCTTTATCACTCTTGATGAGAGTGCTAAGAAGCTGCTCTCGGAGCAAGGGTATCAGCCGGAGATGGGAGCTCGTCCCGTCAGGCGTGTTATCGAGCAGTACTTAGAAGATCCATTGGCTGAAAAGATCTTAAAGAGCCCTCAAGAAGAGGGAAGACGTATTTTGGTTAGTGCCAAAGATGGCAAGATCGTGCTCGAAGATCAGGAGGTGTTCTCTCGGGCAAAAAAAAAGTCACCAAAAAAACTCAAAAAGAAAAAAAACAATGATAATGCTGACGAACCTCTAGCTACTTCTAGCAAAGAGAAGTAAGTCAGTTCTCAAAAAAGGTGGAGAAGATGAAAAAATTACTTATAGCATTGATGCTTTGTGTTGCGGCACCATCATTTGCGCAATACGGCTGCTATGACAGCTGTGGCGACAGCTGCTATGATGACAGTTGTGGTAGTGGTACTGAATGCTGCTGCTGTTGTGGCTTTAGCCTAACTCCTTATGCTTGGTTCCCTGTCTTCAAAGGGGATATCTTAATTGATGGCACAACCGTTGATGTGGATAGCAGCATCACTGATATGCTTAAAGATTCTAGCTCTTGGTGTATTTGGGGTGTTCATGGTGAATGGCAGCAAAATTGCTGGGGTGCTCACTTTGATATCTCTTATGGCAGCCTAACTTTTAAAAAGCAGGAAGAGACAACAACTCCTCAAGCAGCTCAAGTTGATATCGATCAGTTTATGGTGGAATTCCAGCCTCGCTATCGTCTTTGGCAGTGTGGTACAAGAGCTGATGGATGTCCTTGCACTGCATTTGATGTCACAGCAGGTATTCGTTACGTCAACAATGACATTACGTTTAAATTGGCTGATACAACCAAGCTTGATAAAAAGATGAACTGGTGGGAGCCTCTAGTGGGTGCTCGTTTTGAGACCGATCTTGGTAACTGCTGGGATTTTGTTTTGCAAGGTGATGTTGGTGGTTTCGGTGCTGGTGCTGAGTTCTCTTGGCATTTTGATGGCATGTTCCGCTACAGCATCTGTTTCTGTAATTGCAAAGGTGCTTGGGTCTTCGGTTACAAAGGCATCTATGAAGATTACAAAGATGGTAGTGGCGCCGATCGTCATGAGTACAAAGTGACTCAACACGGACCCTACACTGGTTATACATTCGCTTTCTAACGAACTTTTTAGTTAGCTTTGTGACAACAAACGCGCCTCTTTAAAGAGGTGCGTTTTTTTTAGCGAGGATGTTTAATTATCTGAACTAGAGCTGGTAGCCAAAGGAACCTGCCCTTCCCACGTTTTGATGAAACCAAGCAACTCTTTACCCGAGGGGCGCTGTTGTAGCGTTTCTCTAGCATCGCTTTGGCTGGAGAGATGGGCGATCTTGGCAAGCAGGTTAAGATGGTGGCGATCGTCGGCAGCAAAGAGGAAAAAGAGGGTGTGGACAGGTTGTCCGTCTAAAGCACCATATTCAATGGGCTTTTTAGGGAAGACAACAGCCACAACATCTTGGTGACCATCTAAGAGAAAGTCCCTTGCGTGGGGCATCGCTAGCCCGTGGTTTAGTGATGTGGGCATCAGCTTTTCACGATCTAGCAGAAGCTCTGAGAGAACTTGTGCATCGAGATTTAATTTATCAGCAAGCAATTCAGCAGCATTGCAGATCACCTCTTCTTTACTTTCACCTTCGACATCGAAGAAAACACCGCCATGGTTGACAGCGCGATAGAGGCTGAAGCGCAAATTTCCTTTGGGACTCTGTGTTTCATCCACTTCTTTTTGGTTGGCCATCACCCATGTCTCAATCTCTTGTCTGCTGAAACGGTATTGGCCGTTGATGCAGTATCCTGGGATGTTGCCTTCAGAGAGCCACTCGCGAATGGTAGTCTCTGAGACCTGAATGAGTTCTGCGACATCTTTAATATTTAGATCCATGGGGCTTCCTCAAAAATTGCGGAAAAGTTCCATTATCGCTGCAGGATCTTTGCTCTGCAGCATTTTTTTACGTCTCTCTTCGTCTTTCATCGCCATGGTTAAGGTCGATAAAATCTGTAGGTATTCCGTCGGCTTGTCATCAGGGCCGCCGATCATAAAGATCAGCCTAACAGGAGCGCCGTCGATAGCGTCCCAATCAACACCTTTTTTAAGTATGCCGATGGTGACAAAGAAATTGTGGCAAGTAGCAAGCTTTGCATGGGGAACAGCGACTCCCATTCCAACTCCGGTAGAGACCACTTTCTCTCGATCAATTATTGCTTGGTAAAAGCTTGCTGCATCATCGATGTGGTCACTCTCTTTGGCAACCAAGTCAACGATGGTGCGCATAGCACTATCGCGTGAGTCGGCGTCTAGAAACGTGATCAGTTTAGGATCGAGATAATCGGAAATTGCCAATTTGGCCCCCTTTAAAAAGACATTATTTGGTGCCTGTATGGCCAAAACCACCTGCTCCACGTGCAGTTGTTGCTAAACTGGCAGCTTCGATAAAAGTCGCGCGCACAACAGGCGCGACAACAATTTGAGCGATGCGCATGCCAGGCTCCACGACGAAGACATCAGAGCTTAAATTTATAAGGATAACGCACACTTCCCCACGGTAGTCAGCATCGATGGTGCCGGGAGTGTTTAGTACGGAGATGCCTTTTTTTAAGGCTAGGCCACTTCGGGGCCTTATCTGGATCTCATAGCCGGAAGGGATGGCTACTTTAATGCCAGTGGGTACAAGGCCGCGCTCGCCAGGTTTCAGTGCTAGTGGTTCAGCTATTGCAGCACGGACGTCAGCGCCGGCAGCATCGTCGGTATTATAGTGAGGTAGGAAGGTGTCATCGGTTATCTGAGTAGGAATTTCAACGGCGGTCATACGGTATCCTGGTAAAACAATTTAAACAATGGCGGGCTTGCGTCGGCGCACGCGTCGTTTTTTTGGCGCTGCCTCCACGGTAGCAGCGCTATCAAAGCGTCGCTCATTGCCCGTCAAAAACTCACAAGCCTCAATAACTTTTTTCTTGAGTTCGTGACGTTTTACGATACCGTCAATCATCCCATGTTTCAAGAGAAACTCTGATTTCTGTGCATCTTCTGGTAATTTTTGTCCTATGGTCTGCTCAATGACACGGGGGCCAGCAAAGCAGATAAGCGCTTTGGGTTCAGCTAAGATAACATCACCCAAAGAGGCAAAAGAGGCGGTAACACCACCCGATGTGGGGTTGGTTAGAACGGAGATATAGGGAAGGTGCGCTTCGGAGTGTTTTGCTAGTGCAGCGCTCGTTTTGGCCATCTGCATCAGTGACAACACAGACTCTTGCATGCGAGCGCCACCGGAGGTGGAGACGATCACCAAGGGTAGCTTCTTCTCTGTGGCATGTTCAATGATAAGCGTAAGTCTCTCGCCTACAACAGATCCCATGGAGCCTCCCATGAAAGCGAAGTCCATAACGCCCATAGCGACGCGTCGCCCTTCTATAAGACAGGTGCCAACGATAACAGCTTCATTTTGTGCCGTTTTATCTTTAGCATCGTTTAGACGATCAGCATACGATTCGGTATCGGTAAAAGAGAGGGGGTCGCAAGGCTCTAAGTCGTTGAACATCACTTCAAAAGAGTCTTCATCAGCCAAGAGTTTGATGCGAGCATCGGCAGAGAGTCTATAGTGATAGTCACACTTAGGGCAGCAGTTGTTATTACTGTTAAGCTCATTGGTGTGGATCAGCTCCTCGCAGTGGCTGCATTTTAGCCAACCGCTGAAGCTATCACTTTTACTTGTCTGAACCTTGATCTTGGGCTTGTCTCGAGAGAATAATGCCATATCATAACTCTTTAATAATCAATGATAATCGCTAATTATAATTTAGAATAACGTATAACACAAGGGATATTAATACAATAGACGATTTACGCTAAAAGATGTACAATAAGGGGTTATGATACCAAGATTTGTTGATAAATACCGCGACGCTGCAGATACGCTTCTTCGGGAGGGTAGAGTTGGTGATGTCATCTTTTCATCGGGCACCTATCAGGTGCAGATATTAAACGAAGAGGTGGCCGATGGAATATGGGCCTTTATTCAGCTCGATGATAAAGGGGAGGTCAGCGACTGCTTTTGTAGTTGCGACCATTTTACTGATGATGCTCATTGTGTTCATTTAGCTGCTGCCTACCTGCGAATTATGGGTGGGCACAGACGCCCTCTTCATGTTAGGTATTCTACCTCCCTTTGGAATCTACTTTGCCGACATTTTGCCCAAGAGGTGGGGTATAGCACAGAAGTTTTGCACAAAAATGAGCCCGGTTTGTGGCAAGCTAGAGGTTTTTCTGCTCAAACTCACGATGCACAAAGCGAATCTGCTTTGACTCAGTTAATTGAGCATCGAGTTAAAGAGACGGAGAAGACTTCGATTAAGTTCTCTAACCTCTCTGATGAGCAGATTGCTCAGTGGAGGCAAGGGCGTCCTAGTGAAGCGCTTCTCTATGAGCTCTCTTTTTGGGCTGATCTGGCCAAATGGATGATGGTTACCCAAGACGGGGGTGCATCCTATACGATTGCTTTTTCTTATGCGGATGATGACATTCCTAATAAGATTACGATAACCTTTCCTAGCGTCACCTTTACTTTCGATCTGTCGCCTGATCTGCTCTTCAAAATCATTCCCGCTTTAAGTACTGTACAAAGTCCGTTAAAGGTGTGGCGATGGAGCGAAGAGGATATCGCTGCCATTGAATATGACCCTATTCAAGCCACTTTTTCTGTGACAAGCCCTCAAGGGCAGGTGCAGCCCGAGGCTCAAGGTATCATAATCGGTCAGTGGACCTATATCCCAAAGCAGGGGTTCTTTTCATCGGAGCGGAAAGGGCTTTTGGCAACGGGTAAAATTGCTGAGAAAGATGTAGCTGAAGCGCTTTTTTCTTTTGGCGATATTATTGATAAGCACTTAACCCGTGAACGGGTTCATAGCACTTCGGTTCGTCTGAAACATTACCTATTTTTCGATGATGAATGGCGTCTTCATATAAAAGGCTACCTCTTCAATCCTGGTGATATGCA
>Ga0180433_10012011_pt1 | contig 10176 bp, 8 predicted proteins | sample SS_ome_8_FD_132980 | JGI IMG/M metagenome (GOLD analysis project Ga0180433, IMG submission 132980) | Hypersaline lake sediment archaeal communities from the Salton Sea, California, USA - SS_1_D_1 metaG | ecosystem: Environmental > Aquatic > Non-marine Saline and Alkaline > Hypersaline > Sediment...
AAAGATTATTTAAGGACGCTTCTACAGAAGAATTTAAAAATAATAAAGCGGAAATCAAAAGGTTAATGGGCACATCAGAGACAGTTCATTTTGAAAGAAATAATACTAAAATGAATGCTGAAGAAATTTCAGCAGAGATTCTTAAAAGTCTCAAAGAGGATATATTAAGAAAATATCCTGATTTTGATACATTGTCCGCGGTTATTACAGTTCCAGCCTATTTCTCCGTTTTACAATCAGAGGCTACAAAAAGGGCTGGTAATCTAGCAGGGTTTAAATATGTGGTTTTATTACAAGAACCAATTGCAGCAGCAATATCCTACGGCTTTATGAATGCGAAAAACGAAAATTGGTTAATTTATGATCTCGGCGGCGGAACTTTTGATGTAGCTTTGATTTCTTCAAAAGAAGGGATTTTATCAGTCTTAGGTCATAATGGAGACAATTTTTTGGGCGGTAAAGATTTTGATTGGATAGTCGTTGATAAAGTAATTGTTCCTAAAATTCTTGAAAAATATTCTTTAGATAATTTTAATAGAGGAAATGATAAATACCGTAGTGTATTTGCTAAGTTAAAATATATTGCAGAAACATCAAAAGTATATTTATCGCAATATGATAAAACAACTATTGAAGTGGATAATATAGGAAATGATGATTCCGGTAAGGAAATATATTTATCAATTGAATTTACCCGAAAAGAGTTTGAGTCTTTAATTAAAGAATTAGTTGACCGCACGATTGAACTTTCCAAAGAAACACTTAAAGAAACTGGAGTTAAAAGCACTTCTGTAAAAAAGATTATTTTGGTAGGCGGGCCTACGCAGATTCCTTATATTAGGGAAAGGCTTGAGCGCGACCTTAAGATAGAGGTTGATTCTTCGGTTGACCCTCTTACAGTTGTAGCGAGAGGTGCTTGTATCTATGCTATTGGTCAAAAAATCCCCGAAAATATTTTAAAAGAAAAAGCAAAAAAGTTAGCCAAGGGAACTAAAATTTTAAAATTAAATTATGAGGCACTAACTTCAGAAACAGAAGAACCTATAAGCGGAGTTATTGAGGAGCTTAAAGAGTCAGAAAATGAGTATTACATACAAATTCAGTCTGATAGTGGCACTTACAGTGGTTCTAAAATCAAGCTTAAAAATGGTAAATTTCTTGACACGGTAACTCTTGAACCCGACAAGACAAATTTATTCTGGATATATCTTTTTGACAGTCAAGGGAATCCAGTAAAAGTTGATCCCGACTCATTTTCAATTACGCATGGATTATCTGTTTCCGGTGCGCCAATTCCTCATTCTATCGGTCTGGCCGTTGCAAAAAAAGACATAAAAAGCCAATTTATCCTTACGGAAATTTTTGAAAAATATTTTGAAAAAGGGTCAATCTTACCTCTTAAAAAAACTGAAACATATAAAACAGCAAGAACATTACAAAAAAATGAGAACGATAATCCGCTTTGGATTAAAGTAGGCGAGGGAGAATCAGATATACCAGATAGAAATACTTTTGTGTGTGAATTAGGTATAAAAGGAAAGGACCTCCCACATGATTTGCCAGTAGGTACAGATATTGAGATAGCAATTGAAGTTAATGAATCTAGGGAGCTTTTTGTAACCGCTTATATTCCGTTGATAGATTTAACTCTTGGAGCACGTTCTACATTTAAAGACGAGCTGTTAGATATCAAGAAAATTGAAACTGAATTAAACACTCAAACTGAACGAGCTAAGACAATATCGGAGAATTGTTCTAGCGAGGAAAAAAATAAAATTGATAGCTCTATCCAATCAGTCGCTTCAAGTTTAAGGAATGCCCAGATTGATGAGGACGAAAAAAGAAAAGCTAATAAGCAATTAAAAGACCTTAAATCAGCCCTTGATAAAATAGAAAAAGAAAAGGAAATGCCACAATTGATTAAAGAGTTTAATTCTGGCATTGAGAGCGTTCAAAAGATAATCAACGAATTTGCAGACGCAAAAGATAAAGAAAAAAATAATGAACAGCTAGAAAATATAAAAAGCGAAGGAGAAAAAGCAATAAAAGAAAATGATAAGTCCCTCTTAATTAGAGTTAACGAACAAATAAAAGAGCTGGGTGCTACCGCTTTATTTTCTAATCCTGCGGCATGGGTTTATCAATTCCAGCAGATTGTTCAAGGTAATCGGAATTTTACTAATGAAAAAGAGGCAAGATATTATATTGAAAAAGGTCAACGGGCTATTGAATTTGGAGATGTTGAAGAAATTAAGCGTTGTGTTCAAAATTTGATGTTGCTACTTCCACCAGAAGAACAGGAGATTATTAAAAGCAATTTATCTGGCATTACGCGTTAATAATATAATATGTCAAATTTATTTCATCATAATGCATTTCATATCCTTGGATTAGATACTTCTGCGAGTCAGAGAGATATACTTAAGAGGTCAAAAGAAATTGTTAATTATCTTAAAATTGATGAGAGTCCAGAGTACGAACTTGACATTGGTTTGTTTGATGATTTGCGTACAGAAAAATCAATTAAAGAAGCCTTGCAGAGATTACAAATTCCCAAGAAAAGAATTAAAGAATATTTTTTCTGGTTTCAGGTTGCCGATAGAGTAGATGAGCAAGCCCTAGGTTTGTTTAAGAATAAGGATTATTTGAACGCAATTCGTATTTGGCAAAACGCCTCTGAGGGTAATACGATTAAAGCACTTTTATACAAAAAGAATCTTGTTATTTTATATTGTTTATTGCTTTTGATAGAGGACAACAAAGATTATCTAAAAGAATCCTTAAGAACATGGAAAGAACTCATTGACTCTGAAAAATTTTGGAAAGCATTTTCAAAACTATATAAACTACATGATGAGCAAGCTATTAGTCAAACCGTTATAAACGATTTTAAAAATCATATTGTTAGTGATTTATCTGATATATACACAGAATTTTATCAAATTCATAATGATTCAAAGTATGTTGATGAATTTCAAAATCAGTTTTCAGTAAAAGGTGAAAAAGTTGAAAAAGCCGTATTAAATCCGGTTTTTCAAACGATAAATAATGCCATAGAAAAATTAGAAAAAATGAAAGTGTCTGAAGACGGTGTTCTTGATGAGCAAGAATCAAATGACATTAAAGAATTGGTTGGTATTATACAATCAGAACTGAATAAACTAATTGACCTTGGTTTTTATGATGATAGTCAGACTAAAACAATGCGGGACAAGACAGCAAACGCTTTGAAAAATATTGTTCTAGATTTGCACAATAATTTAAGTGAAACCGGGAAAGCTATTTCTTTACTGAATGTTGCCTTAGAGGTCGTTGGTACTTCAAGTCTGAAAACAAAAATTAAATATGACATTGATACTCTTAAAGAGGTACAAAAAAATGCTGATTTAGTCAAACCAATAATTGACTTAACAGCTCAAGAAAAGTTTGAACAGGCTTGGGAGCTTATTGAATCAGAAAAGCAAAAGCATAAAGGAAATGCCGAATTACAGCAATTCTATGATAACTACAAAAAGTTATGTGTTTCCACGATTGCAGCAAAAAAATACCAACAAGCACGGAATTTTTTTGACAATAAGCAAGAAGATTCAGCCAAGTATTTATTTGAAGAATCGGGTAAATTAATATATGACAATATTGATTTGTTTAATTTTAATAAAAAAGCGATAGACGAGATTATTGAACAGGTTAAAGAAAATATTACAAAAATTAATATTCACAATATTCAACAATTTGACGAATACAGGAATTCTTTTGTCCAGCTTGCAAAAGAGAAATTTGAAGGACAGTTTGAGGAGACAACCTTAATTATTCTGATAGATTCCTATATGTTTAGTGCTTTAACGGAAGTCGTCAAAAAGGCACGAAATAAAGCAAATATTGCTAGTATATTATATGTTCTTGGTTGGCTTACAGTTTGGTTTTATGGTATTGGTTTGATATTTTTTATAGCCGGTTGGATTTATAAAAACAAAGATTAATAAATTATGCCTCAAAACAAAAAACATCTTAATTTTGATTTAGGATTTCTGGATAAATCGGATAAAAAAGGGGTTGCAGGATATGCGAAAAGTGTATCAAGAGCCGACAAGTCAAATAAAAATAATAATATTTTGAATGCTTTTAAACATAATTGGCAAAAAGTATTAATTATTGGAGGCGCTTGTTTATTTTTCATTTGGGTTTTTTCTTCCAGCTCTGGGTCTGATAATTCAAAAACAGATATAAATTCTACAAATTCCAATCTACCAAGCATAAGTCAAACCATAAATTATACTAAAGATGAAGATGACACTGTAATTGTAGGAGAGTATAGATGTCTAATATATCATGCAAACAAGGCCGAAGAATTGAAGCCAAGCGATCTGGTGAGCCGACAAATTGATTCCGAACAGCAACGCCTTGATAGTTTAGCTATCCAGATAGAAAATTTAGCTGATGAGATACAGGGGACTTATGTTAATGAATATAGTCAATACTCCGTTGATAATTATAATAGTATGGTTGATACATACAACATACAGTTAGAGATGTATCAGCAAGACGCTGACGCATTAGATAGAAAAATTAATCAATATAATATAAGTGTTGATAAATACAATAATTATTTAGAAACTAACTGTACAAAGGTTAGATAACCTCATGACTAAACAAAATAAATTAAATATTGACCTTGAATTTTTAGATAATAAAAATTCAGGCCCCCCTCCCAAAAAAATTGAGGAAACGCAGAGTAACTCACTTAAAACAGATACGGTAGCTAAAGTCAGGCCTTGGGTGCGTTATTGGGCAAGGTATCTTGATGTAATGATATTTTCTTTTATTTTTGGTATTTTTTTAGCCATATTTATTCCGTCCATTTTAGAAAAATCAAATATTGTTTTGACTATGCTATCATTATTTGCTTGGATTTTTGTTGAATCTATGCTTTTGAGTAGCTGGGGAACAACTCCGGGGAAATGGCTTTTGAGAATCAGCCTTAAAGATGTTAATGGTAATAAGCCAACATTTTCCTCCGCCTTAAATCGTAGTTTTACCGTATGGTTTAAAGGTCTTGGTTTTGGTATTCCAATAGTCAATCTAATTACTCTAATTATTTCTTATAATCATTTGACACAAAACGGGATTACATCATGGGACAAAGACGGTCATTTTACAGTAGCTCATAAGAAAATTGGAATCATCAGAACTATAATCGCTGTGATTATTTTTATATTATCAATTTTTCTTATTGCTTTAGGAGAAAGTTAATTTTAATTATATGCCCACATCAACAAAACCAATCCTTTATAATGGCTTTAAAGTCAAAAAAGACTTAACTATCAAAAACCGCATTGAACGTATATTTTTTACGGAAGTATATTTATTGTCGGACGACAAATACTTATACCTTTTTACTAATCTAAAACCAGACGAAGTTATTGATAGAAGTAAAAAATATAACTTAATAGCCATCAATATAGAGAATAAAAAATACTTGGGTGTAATAATTGACGAACATTCGCACGAGAAAATAACCGCTATCATTGATGATTTAACAGTTCTACGTGGTTTTGATTGCGTTGCTGGCATGAAGAAATTGAAAGCTCTTTTAATCAACGATGTGATAAATCCATTATTGAATCCAGAGAAATATAAAAAATTTAAACTTTCTATTCCAAACGGTATATTATTATATGGACCACCGGGTTGCGGCAAAACTTTTATAGTGAAAAAATTAGCTGAAGAACTTGGATATAATTTTATAGAATTAAACCCTTCTTCTGTTGCTACTCCATATATCCACGGTGCTGTAAGTAATATTGCTAAAGTTTTTGAAATGGCCAAACTTCAAGCCCCTTCCATTATATTTATTGATGAAATTGAAGGGTTAGTACCCAAGAGAGAAGAATTAGCGTCTCACGCAGATACAAAAAAAGAAGAAATTAATGAATTTTTACTTCAACTAAATAATGCGGGCAAGAATAAAATTCTTGTTGTCGGAGCGACAAACAGACCACATATTATTGATACAGCTATTTTAAGGTCTGGTAGAATGGACAAACGAATTTATGTTTCTCCTCCAGATTTTCAGGCAAGAGAGGAAATGTTTAAAATTTTTCTTAGCGGAAGGCCTTATACCAAAAAGATTGATTTTAAAAAATTGGCAGAAAGAACCGAAAATTATGTCGGCTCTGATATTGAACTTATAGTAACTGAGGCAGCTCGTATAGCTGTGGTGGAAGATAAGAAAATGATTAGTGAAAAAATGTTAAGTGAGGCAATCAACAAATTTAATCAATCTGTTTCGCAAGAAGAACTTGAATATTATAATCAATTTAGCAATATGGAGAGGTGGTAATTCTGACAAGAGTATAATGTTTTTGTAATTTAAAAATCAAGTGCCAAAGAAAAAATTAAAAAAATTTGAGAGGAGCAAAACTCCGCCCAAGTTCAGGATTAGCGACATTGACTTAAAAATATTACAGGACTTGGGGGATTACAGGTTTTTAGACGCAAGGCAAATTTTAGCGCTTCACAAGGAAGCCAACGCAAGAACTTTAAAGAGGAGGCTCCAGCTATTATTTCACGCTGGCTTTTTAGATAGGCCGAGCCAGCAGTTTTCGTATCTTCGGCCTTCAAGCCATATTATCTACGCTCTCGGCAAGAAAGGAGCCAAGCTGATTTTTTCGGACAGGCGGGCAGAAGCCAACTGGACCAAAAGAAACAAATCGGCCAAACCTCTGTTCCTTCAGCACGCTTTAATGGTTTCCAATTTCAGGGTCGTTTTAAGTTTGGCCTTAAAAAGGTTAAGGCAGTCAAAATTAGTAAATTGGCAAGAGGAAAACTTGAGCGACAAAGTATATTTCGGGGGCGAGCGACTGCCCGTATCGCCAGACGCTTTTTTCACCATTGAGGACAAAGGCGACTTGCTCCATTATTTTTTAGAGGCAGACCGCTCCACTATGAGCCAAGACAGGTTTTTGAAAAAGATGAGAGCTTACTGGCAGTATTGGCGGGAAGGCAAGCAAGAGGAAAAATTAAATATTTCAAAATTTAGGGTATTAACCTTGACTATTTCGCAAGAGCGGAAAGGCAATTTAAGGGCAATAGCCAAAAGAGCGGGCGAAACCAGACAAGGAAGCGAGATGTTTTTGTTCGCCTGCGAAAAAGACTATAACTTGGACAAGCCGGATTCGGTTTTAAAGCCGATCTGGCAGTCGCCAAAAGACGATAAAAGACATCATCTTTTGGAATAATAAAGGTCGGCTCGTTAAAAAATTTATACAAAACTTAATAAAATTATGGCAAGAATCAAAGAAAAAACAATCATTGACCAATGGTCTGTCTTGATTGAGGGGGCGAACGGCAAGGCCAAGGAAGTTTTCACGATGACCGAGAATGTTTTGAAGGAAAAGGAAACTCCCAAAGTGGCGGTCGCCCGCAAAATGGTCGCTCCAAGCTTTTTCAAGCAGGTTTTTCAGGGCAAGGACAAACCATTTCTGGTGGTGAGCAACTCCTATCTTAAGGGATATAAAATGTATATCGGGGCTACGGACTACGGCAAGCAACTATTCGTCTCTTGGTATTTGTGCTTGGAGCCGAACAAGTGGATAAAAATAATTGAGGCCCTTCCTTGGTGGGCGCAGATTATGCTTATTCCTTTTATGATAATGATTAAAATCGGGCTCTGGTTCAAAAAGGCAAGCAAGGCGGTCTCTCCCGAATTTATGGACATTTTTGATATGGAAGAACTGACCGCTTATGTAACCAGCGTCCACCACGCTTTGACAAGCACCAGCGAGGAAATAGCCAAAGAAGTTGACTTTGACTTTACAAAGGTTGACTTAAAATCAAGAGGGTTTTTAAACATCTCTTAATTTAACCGCTATGATTAAAGACTGGCTAAAAAATATGGCGGAAAGGGTCTTCGGCGGCAAGGCGGTTTTAGTATCCGCGCCGCCGGCAGAAGCGGAAATGGAAACTGAAGTCAGGCATAGGGAGCCAAGCCCAGACGAGCTTGTTTTGGGCTGGGCGCACGCCATTGATATGGAAACGGACAAAAACATTTTCCAGCTCAAAGGAATGAAGCAAGAGGACAGGAAAGCCCATTTTTATGTTATCGGTGCTTCCGGAACGGGCAAAACAAGGTTTTTGGAATACCTTATCCAGCAGGACATCAAAAACGGGCAGGGCTTCGGAGTGGTTGACCCGCACGGCGACTTGATTGAAGATGTGAAGGGCTGGCTTTTGTTCGCCAAGTATAGCTTGGGCAAGGACTTAAAAAAAGATGTGGTTTTGATTGAGCCGACCGACCCGAAAAAAACAGTCATTTTTAATCCGCTTGAAAAGATAAAGGGCATTGAGCCATACAGCCAAGCCAAAGAGCTGGTTGAGGCGTTCCAGAAAATATGGGAAGATTCGTGGGGTTCAAGAATGGAAGACATTTTGCGGACTTCTTTAATTGCCTTGATTGAAAGTGAAATGACCCTTGTTGAACTGCCCAAGCTACTGACCGACCCTCTGGCCAGAAAAAAGATTCTGGAAAATGTTGAAAACCAAGACTGCCTTGACCGCTTTGAGTTTTACCGGACTATCAATCCTAACAAGTGGCGGGAGTGGGTTGAATCCACTTTAAACAAAGTCAACGCCTTTTTGAGCGACACAAGGATAAGGCAGATGTTTTCGGGCAAGAAAAGCTCGTTTAATTTGAGACAGCTGATTGACAGCAAGAAAATCATTTTAGTCAATTTAGACAGAGGCCGTTTGAAAGGCAGCGCGGACTTGCTCGGCTCCCTCTTATTGAGCAAAATCCAAATGGCCGCTTTTTCCAGAACAGACACTTTGGAAGGCAAGCGCGTGCCGTTTTACCTCTATATTGACGAATTCCAAAATTTCGCCACCCAGAACTTCATTGAGACTTTGAGCCAAGCGAGGAAATACAAGCTGTCCCTGATTCTGGCCCACCAGAACTTGAGCCAGCTTCCGCCCGAATTGAGAGGCTCGCTTTTGGCAAACTGCGCAATCCAAGCCTGCTTCCGAGTTTCCAGAGATGACGCCTCAATTATGGCAAAAGAATTGATGACCCCGCTTTATACCCAGCCGCCGGGCTGGGAGCCGAATGTCCAGACTCTCCAAGATTTGCCAACGAGAGGGTGCTTTATCAAAAACAAGCACGAGGGCGGAGTGGTTATGGTCCAGACTCCGGAAGTCCCTATGCCGTGGGAGCTGGCGAAAGAGGCGGAAGGCGAGCTTGGCGAGATTACCGAAGAAGGTTTCCAAAGATCAGTCAAGCAAGCCAAGATAGGCGCGGGCTATTTGAAAAGCAGAAAAAAGATTGAGAAAGAACACCAAGAAAGGCGGGAAAGCCTGAAAGCCAGCCCCGAACCGGAAAGTTTCAGGGAAAAAAAGAAAAAGTAAATCAATCTTATGGAAACAAAACATTATATCGTTGATAACATGTCGGAGTTTTCAGACCAGATAGAGGCGGTCAAGAAACTCCAAACATACCTTGATTATATTGAGGGGATTTTTCCGGTTATTGAGGAAGTTCTTGGGCAGGAATGGGAAGGCGAGAAAATTCACATAATACTTAAAGATTCTACTGGCTACGACCGCCCGGGTGGCAAACACACAATTTCCATAAAAATTCATGACGGGGCAATACAAAAAAAGAATTACCCAGAAAACTTGTGGGGTTGCCTGCTACACGAAACCTTACATGCTTTTATGAATCCGCTTATCCACGGCAAAATTGGCGGTCCGAATTTCCTTGACGGCGATTGCGACAATGAACCTTTTGTCCGTTGCTTTCAGGCATTGGTGTATTTGGCTCTTAAAGCAAAAGGCGAATTAAGCAACGCCCTTTGTGATGAGTTTTTAGCCAATTTGGAAAGAGGGATTAAACAAGAAGAAGCCAGAAAATTGTATAACCGCTATAAAACAATGTTTTTAGAAAATCCGCTCAATTTTCATAAGTTTTTGGAGCGACTAAAATCGTCAGACACGGCATTGTTCAAAAAAAGCACTTTCCAGCAAGATTTTGAGGAAGCGGAAAAAACTTTAAAAAGTTGACATTCTATAATGTCAAGTCAATGTCAACTTTTTTGCCCCCATTTTTAAAATTTTTCAAGCCCATTTTTAGATAAAAGCCCGCCGCAGGCGGGCAATGTTTAGAGCTTTGGGAATTGGATATTT
>Ga0180433_10012012_pt1 | contig 10176 bp, 13 predicted proteins | sample SS_ome_8_FD_132980 | JGI IMG/M metagenome (GOLD analysis project Ga0180433, IMG submission 132980) | Hypersaline lake sediment archaeal communities from the Salton Sea, California, USA - SS_1_D_1 metaG | ecosystem: Environmental > Aquatic > Non-marine Saline and Alkaline > Hypersaline >...
GCCTGTAATGTAAAATTATGCTGAATAATTTGATCTGGAGCATTATTTACTATCTTGTCAAATTTTTCAACCATATTAAATAATTCATTCATATACTTAAGAAAAATTGGATCTCCTCTAAAATCATGAGGATCTTCCTGAATCTTATCAAAACATTGCTCTGCTCTTTCGTGAACAACCACGATTAATGACCGCAACATAGTTCTAATATCAAGCTCGTCATCTGCTATGGATTGTAATCGTTCTCTATATGTTTTATTGTTTTGTAGAGAATCTGACATCATCTTCTTATCAATTTTGCCAGCATCACTACCCTTAACCGTTGCCAAATCTTTTGCAAACTGATCGTAACAATCAACATATTCACTATTAGCAAATTCTTTTAATATTTTAATTGTTAATCGTAAATGGGATTGATTTTTATCTGGATACTTAAGCTTTAACCACTGATTCACTTCTTTGGGTGCGGAACCAGAAACTAATTTACCTATTATCTCTTCTTTATCGGGGTGTTCGTAAATAGCAGAAAAATCCATACATCACCATATGATACAACTCATACTGGAATATATATCAAGAATAAAAATTATTTATTATTTGTCGCAGAATCTCTTGTAGAGAACGAAGTATTTTCAATTTCCCTATCTGATAACTGCCTAGTTTGCTCTTGCACATCACCGCCAGGCACTTCGTTTCCTTTCATTGTTTTGAAACCCTCACGATAATTATAAATTTTCTTATCCAAATCACATTGAAAAACCCCATCACCAATTCTCATCATCTGAGCGCCAGGATGATCTGGACAAGTACGGGTACTCAGGGGCGCCTCTAATGGTCTAAATGTTTTAACCTGTTCTTTTATGGCTTTAGCGGCCTCTTCTGCATGAATATCCTTCTCTTGAGCCTTAGAAACTCCACCATATAACTTTTCACGGGTTTCCTGTCGATACTTGGCTCGAAGTCGCTCTATTTCTTTATCTTCAGCTAATTTTTCCTGTTCTTTTTTTCCGCGTTGAGAAAAATTAATCAAAATCTGATCTAATACAGAAGCTTGCTTCATTAATAACTCATCACCACTTTTATCAAACTCTTCTGCTAATATTGCAATTTCATCAATGTCGCTTTCATCAAACTCACCTTCACATTTATCAGCGAGAAGATTAATATTGTTAACAGCATTCTTAACTGCCACCTCCGTAGTAACAAGAGCTGTAGCCACCGTATACATGAGCATATCACTACCAGATTCTTCTGCCGCTATCATGGCGGGATGATCATGTAATTCACCGAAATTAAAATGATTTTTTAATTCATCGGCTACTTTTTTGATTTTATCAGATTTCATTATTACTCCCAATAAATTCTAGACTGTAAGAACGAAGCCCCTGTTGCAGTATCTTTCATTTCCTTACGATACAACGGGTGACAATCTCCATTTTCGTCTTGATAAACCTTATGAACTGGCAGACCGGTATGGCTACAAATTAGATACTTGCTACTTGCCACCTTAACCGGCGCACTACACTTACTTTGTACAGATGCCTCTTTTCTAACTCCACGCAACCCATTCACATAAGCAGTATACCCTTCACTAAAAGCAAGATCATTATTCGATGCTTGCAAAACATTAAGAGCATCTTCCGCCTTTAGATAATTCTTTTCTGCCATGGCGGCCTTGATAATATTTACTAATTCCGAAGGCTTAACATCATACATTGCTGAAGTTTTCGCTACAGCTCTCTGATCCGTCATTCCATCACTTAGTAGTGAGCTAAGTCCTTCGGCAGATAATTCATAAATTCTACCAGCAGCTACAGCTACCTTTGGTTCAGTAATTTGTTTATTTGCTATTTTTACGGGAACATTAAACCCATTAGCACCATCTATAGAAACAGCGTAAAAAATAGTATCATCATTATTGTCAGATACAGCAACTTGTACATTTGTATGCCCAGCTTTCTGAGTAGCGAATCGCACAATATTTCTACCCTTATCAACAATATCTTTGCCAAATACAAATTCAGCCACACCAGCACTAGATGTTAATTTATGAGCAAAATCTTGTATCTCTTTAGGCTGCTCATACTCTGGAACCTTCACATTAGGAGATTCTGCATCAACTTCCTGATAAAGAACCGCATTTACAATATGAGAAATAGGAGTTTCTTTAGCTGCATTTGCTTTCATAATTATTCGCTCGATTTCAGTTAATGGTTCCGGAGCACCACCTTTTGCTTCTAATATTGTATATAAAAGATCTTGAACATTAACCTTATATGATTTTCCAGCTGTTTTCTCAATATGCTCTTTAATATTCTCTGAAGATAATTCTACAAATCCCTCGGTATTCAAAAACATAGTGGGAAGTAAAGCATGTCCTTTTTTAATTTCAACTGGAATCAACGCATTGCCCTGCCCCTTTGGAGTCTCATAAGTGGCTTGACAAATTAACACATCTTCTCGCCCAGCAACCACAGAAATCTTCTTAGGAAGCACACCTCTACAATTTAACTCATGCGCACAGGTTTTCTGAGCTAACTTGGCAATATCGGCGGAATACGGAAGATACGGAATACTACTATCAAATGCAGTAGATAGCTGATTTGCCAATATCGGATCCGCCATTTCTTTATAGGCGTCCTTTACCAAATCTTCTCCCTCTTTAGGGTGTCGTTTCATTTCTGGCATATTAGCAGATTTCGAGATTCCTAATTCGTCAGCAAAATTTTCGGCAAATTTATTATTAGGCGTATATAGTTTGCCATATACATCTCGTAATTCAGCCCGAGTTATAAAAACCACCTGAGATTGCGCGCGTTTATTTAGAAAGCCAGATAACCCAACAGCGGTTTGGTCTGTTGGATAAGACTCAGCTAACTTCCGCGCCCGTACAGCTAAAACGCCTACAAGAAACTTCTCATTATCTTGTACGACTTTTGCGGCCTTTTTAACAATTTCATTTAATTCATTCCATTCGTGAGAACTCATGTATACATCCCTAAATAGCTATAAATTTATCTCTGTTCTGTTCCGGCATCTGCCTCAAGTTCTACCCAATGCGTATCTCGTCCGTATTCTGCTCGGTATTTTTCATTCTGAGCATCTGCCCAATCTTGAGCAGCCTCCAAAGACATATATTCTCCACAACCTTTTTCTGCACCAAAATCCCAACACACCCTAGCCCTCACATTAGGACTTGGCTCAGGAGCTGGGACTGGAGTAGGTAGAGGTGATGGTGATGGTGTCTGATTAATAGGGGGCATTTCCTTAGCCATTTTATTAAACTCTGGATGAGCTTCATATAGTCTTTTCCTATCTTCGGACGAAAGATCAGACAATAATCCAACAAGCAGTCGTTTATTACTAGCAAGTTTTTCAGGTAAATACTCGCAAACAAAAGAAACCTCATCGGCAGGAACGCCCAAAGAGGCTGAGGCAACTTTAGTTACAGGAGTATTTTTATAGAATATATGAATGTTTTCGGCACGCTTATCGGTAAGAACACTCCAATCTGAGCTGGATTTTTCCGTTTTTTCCTCACCATCATCATACATAGCGACAATATAATCACCATCATCTGTATGTTGAATCTGCCACAGGCCATCTATGTTATCACTATCTACAAACCTCACAACGTCAAACGCCACCTTTCGAATCTTATCCTTCACATCGCTTAATCTGTAAGCTTTTTTCCTATTAAAATGACCTTCTAACGTGCTGTAATCAACGGCAAATTTATTCATCCTTTACTCCTAAACGGCATAAACGCATAATTTAGCAACAAGTGCACTATCACTACTATGTCTTATAATTACATGATTACTTTTTAAAAATAGTAACTTATGCCTATGTATTTGAATCCCAATTAAACATAAAAAAATGGCCATATATTTTTATAACATATGGCCAATAATCTTTATTTGTTATTCACTCTAATAAGGTAGCTCACTCTGAATCTCAGCTATCCTCTTTAATATAGATTGTATTTCTTCATCTCTAGCTGCGATCCTGCGAAGTTTCTTTTTTGCTCCGCCATATATTCGCTTGCCATTTCTGTAATCACAATTACCGTTTATAGATTTTGTTATACTACTTTGATTAACATTTAATATTTTGGCAATTTCAGTCTGTGTATAACCATCTGCGTATAACTGTATTACTTCACATTGTCTTTTCGTTAGTTTTGTTTTAATAATTCTCCAAAATGCCGCTTTCAACTGATCTTGCAGCTCATATAGCTCTTCATTATATTTTGCGTAGTTCAGCATTCCGCCTATGCCACGAGCATCCGAAAATTCAGTAAGCATTCCGGGCTCACATGGTGACTCTAACAGGACGTGTTGATATTTGTCACTACGATTTTTAGTAAAATCTCTATCCATTTTTATTTTAGGCAAATACTCTCCTCCATTTATTTTAGCACAAATCAAATACACTACAAGTTCCACTTTTCCTCAAATATTCATCGATATCAGAAAAAGTATCTGGTAGATTCAACTTTATAATATTACATCTAGAAGACCATCTATCCATAATTCTCTTCTCAGCATTATTTCCGGCAGAATCGTTATCCAATAATAAATATATCGTATCCGTCATTTTTAAAAGCAAAAACAGTTGCCATCTGCTTAAATTTGATCCGCATAGGGCAACTGCATTGTAAATACCATGACTATGACAGCTGATACAATCTATTTGACCTTCCACGATAACTGCGCTCCCCTTTTTATAAATGGCCCGCTTAGCTTGTGATAGGCCGAACAAATGCATTGACTTATCAAAAAAGGTATTTTTATATTTAGGTATTTGTAGACTCTTTTGCTCTTCTTCAGACAAAATAGTCCTACCCGCTAATGCTATAATATTCCCATATTCATCTTTGTTTGGAATAATTATATTGTGATGGTTTAAAACCCCTCTAGTACTAGTTATAATATGACTGCGATCATGTGCGTGATAAGTATATATAAGTCTAAGATTTCTCAATGTTTCTTCATCAACAATTTTTGTCAACAGTTCTAAATTATCATCATCTGGAAAATAACCTATATTAAATTTATCTATATTATGTTTAGAAATTCTATTATAAATATAATCACGATGTTCTTTGGCAACATCAGAATATTTAAGCAAATACTTACATGCAACCACAACATCTGACAATGCCGCAGACTTTTTATAGATTTTTTCAGATAACTCTCTCATATTAAGAGCCGCTGTGTGTTCGTAGGTATTCTAGAACAGTAGCTTTGTATGGTTTGCTCAAATGATCAAGCTCTTTACCACAAATAGAACACAATAATTTATCATCTTCCCCGAGTTTAGGCTGGCCCTCTTTTTCGCAATGTGGACACTTAACAGAAAATGCTTTTTGCCTATCCCCGCTTCTTTTAACCTGACCGAGCGCCTTCATTTGAACTTTGGCAAATTGCGTTACACACTTAATCGGTTTACCACATTCAGAGCAAATTACTTCGTTTGTATCTAAGTCAAGCCTTGGCTCCTGTTGCTTTCCACACCCTTTATTGTCACAATAAATTGAAAACATATTATTCCTTTTCACTTTTACTTTCAAGAATTTTTACTATATCTGAAACATCCTCTGGATATTTAACATCTAACACAAATACATGATTTCCAACACTATTTACTCCATAACCAGATAATTTCACCGTATCACTGTGTCTCGATTTCTTTGGTATTTTAATTGTTATATCCCCCTTAACAGTACGAACTTTCTTAGCTTTTCCAGACAAAGCATCATGCAACGATACATTAATGGTAGATATAACATCCTTGCCAACTATTTTCATATCAGGGTCTTGCTCAACGCCAATTGCTATAAAAGCATCATCTCTGGTACCCATTCCCTGAAAAAATGAAACATTACCAGCACCACGAAGCCTTAACGTTTGTCCATTTTGTATGCCTCCAGGAATTTGCACATCTGCCTCTACCGCTTCTTTATTAGACCCGGAAGAACATTTGTTACATTTTTCCATACGATAGCCAAGACCATGACACGCCCCACACTCCATGCGCATAACAAACACTTGATTTCCGTTTCTTTGTACGTTTTCTGTTCCTCCATTACCATCACATTTAGGACATTTTTCACTAGTTTGCTTCATACCTAAACCAGAACACTCTGAACATGGTACGTATCTTTCTATTTTAACCTTTTTAGAACACCCCAATACAGATTCTACAAATGATATTTTGACCGAAGCCCTTGCTGCCGGTGGGTTCCAGGCAACTTGTCTACGACCAAAGCCATTAAAATTCCTAAAAAAATCACCAGAAAAACCAAAACCATGACCTACATTTGGCCACATTGGCGTTTCATCTTTTGGATCTTTTAAATATTCAAAAGCCTCAGATAATTTTTTGTACTCTTCTTCAGCATTTTCGTTTTTATTAACATCAGGATGTGTCTTTGCTGCTAATTTACGAAATTGCTTTTTAATATCATCATCTGAAGCCGAAGAATCTAACCCTAATATCTTTAAAGCCTCAGCTTTGTTCATTTCTTATCTTTCCTTTTCTTTTTACCTTTTTTCTTAATTGGCTTTGGAATTTCATGACTTAAACCATTTTGTTCTATCTTTATATAGCATAAAGCCACCGCAATCGAATCTGCAATATCATAATTTTCTACAGCAACATTACCAATTCTATTTAAAAAATATGGATATTCTATATTTAATATGCTGGCAACTAATTCTGGAATTTCTTCTTTTTGTGGAATATTGTCGCGTTGCTTTATGGTTTTTCTAATAAATTCAACAGGATACAAATATGGAGGCCTACCTAGCCACTCATATATTGTAATACCAACAACACGATTCAAAGCAGATAAAATAGTTGTTGTATGCGCTGTGCTCTTACCTCGCATATACAGTATAATATCTTCCAGAGCCACCTCATCAGGATCTAGCTCGTCCAACTTTTTCAATATATACTCTCTCACTATGTAGAGGCGCTCGAAGATATTTCCTTTTTTTGGCGGTTTAAAATATTCTTTATGTTTAAGCTCTATATTATCATCATTAAATGCTAAAATACTTAAGCCAATTGTGGTTGTACTTGCATCTATTCCCATTACAGTCTTCATATATTAAAATATAACATACAAAATGAAAAGGCCTCGGTTTTTACCGAGGCCTTTTCAACTACCAAGGAGGCCACGAATGAATGTGGCTAACAATTACTATAACACGCAAACTAATTGACTACAGGAAAATCGTACTGACCAGAATCTTCTTCACCGGCAGTAGGTGCTGGAGACATAGTAGGCTGAGATGTTTTAGCTTCCTTGTTATTAGTATTCTTTGCTCCCTTGCCATCTCTTCGAGCAGCATTTCTCTTGGCAATGAAATCCAAACGACTCTGCACTTGCTCCGGAGTCGGCGGGGTACATTTGCGCTCTAACTCGCCAAGATCAATTCCTTGCTTAGTTTCCACATCTTCTTGAGATAATGGTTTTGGTGGCTTTGGAATAACGGTATAATAACCCTGAGGCCCAGCATCACGATCAACAACGATATCAATATCATAATTTCCAGGATCACCCCACTCTTCATCTCGGGACAACTTCTGAACATCTTGACAAATACTTCGGCTCATATCAAGAACCTTATAACTTTGTGTTTTGCGGTCTATTACACCAATAAACCAACGCCTAGATCTGCGAACCTTTTGATCACATAACGGACAACTTCCGTGATAAGAACTACACATAACCTTATCACCAAAACCAGGATCATTTTCATTTTCCTTATACTTATGGCTCCAATACTGATATGGCTTTGTAACAATTCGCACAATATTGTTACCTGGCTGCAAGTAAATAAAATCATCCTTACTACGCCTAGTAGCCTTATTGTTGTTATTGTTTCCCAGCTCTATATCCCAAGTTACCAAACCAAAACTTTCACTCTTATTTTCACTCATTTTATTTACCTCTTATTTATCTTTTTTATAATATGAAACATTTTTGACATTAATTATTCTACGCCATGGATAAATTATATTCACTAATGGAAATTTATCCTCATTGGCTATTTTTATTGCGTCATCATACGTTTTTATTTTATCGATATTTGTTACTTTTATTTCATGTCCTGTGAACTCTAAGAATACATCTCCTTTGATTATTTTTGAAGTTAAAAAAGCTCGACTTTTTGTCTTTCCTATCGGCTCCTCAACTCTCACTAAATATACGATTTTATTGGTAGATCCCCCTAAAAAATCCGTTATTTCTTGCCAGTCTTCATTGCTATTTTCACTCATGTCTTACGCCTCGAAATGTGTTTTATTTATGCTACGTCAAAAGCCTCATCTTCTTCATCTAGGGTTCCTTCTTCGAAGTCATTTTTTGACTGCTGCTCGATACCTACTAATTTAAATGCCGGATCCGATTTACTTACGGCAACACCTCCGGCTGTAATATCTAAATCTATCTGGGCAATAGAGCCCTCGCCAGTAAACAAATGGTTCTTTTTCATCCTGGCTCTGGCCGTTATTCCCATCTTCATTTTAACACCATCTTTTTGCTTAAACAAATCCTTTTTCCTAACGAGCTGAATAATAAGGCTGGAAAAATACTCTACCTTTTGGCCTCCAGATTCTTTTTGGCCAGGTGCGCCAATATTAGCATACGTCTGATTAATAAGTAACACACCAATTGTATATTCCCCGGTTTCGCTATCTCTGTATTGCTCCATTAGCTGAACAAACCCACGACAGACTATAGCATTTTCTTTTGAGGCCTCGGCCATCTGACGGCTCTCACGCTTTGATTTGGTAAACTCGGCGGTAGGTAAAGTACCACCAACAGAATCCCAAACAACTAAAATCTTCTTTTGCGGATACAACTCGCGCATAGAATGAATGTAGGCATCAACAAGATCGCTACCTTCCAAAATCATCTTATTGGTAACTACTAGTAAATCTTCAGATTGGCCATGGAAATAATCATCAAACCTATCCGCGCTAAATTTCCCCTCAGCATCCCACAAAATCACAATATAACCCTGATCCTGGGCGCGCTTCATAAACTCCATGGCATGAGTAGACTTACCACTATCAGGCCTACCTGCAATCTGCACAATCTTACCAAAAGGAAGCCCTCGGATACTAGTCATCACAGACCACGACGAATCCTTCCAACAAACAAAATCCGAATCATTCTTTGGCTTAGAAATCTGAGTTCCTCGGACCATTTGATTTCCAAGAGCTTTTTCCTTATTCTTAAACCTGCTTCTAGAAAGCTCTATTACCTTATCTAAATCAATAGACTCTACGTCTTTATCTTTTCTTTTAACCATGTATTACCTTTATGCTTTACTTAAATTTCTAAAAAAGATATGCGCCTCTTTAAGTGTTTCAAAAATATATCGCCATTTCTTATGTTCTTTTTCTAACTTAACCATCTGCGATTTTGCATCTTTCACATTAGACGCATATGACGCCATTCTTTTCAATTCAGATTCGGTGACTTTAACACCATTATCGATAGCCTCCTGCCTATAAGATGAGGCCGCTTCGCTCTCAACATATTCAGATACGTGCTTTGCGCTCTTTGCATTAGACTCCGCATCCGCATAAAAATCCGCTAATTCTATTTGCCCTTCCAGCGCTAATGCAGCAACTTGAACGGCCTTAGATACATCAAAATTTCCACTTCGCACACGCTGAAGTTGGTACTCCACAACATCAACTAATCTCTGCACTTTGGCGGCACGAGTAAAGCCGCTCCAATCAGTGGGAATGGAGTTTAAACTTAAATCATGAGGAGCTGCAGCATCACCCCAGCCCACAGAATCATCTTGGCTATTGCTCATTCTAAAACCTCTTTAATTAATAATTTAAATTGTAATCACTTTTGCTTCTTCTCGACAGATTTCAGCTCTTTTATTATCTGCTTTCCCTCATCAATTACTTTTCTAGCCTCCACCAAAAACGCCTCCACATTATTACAAGCATCGCCCAGATGTTGGTGTACCATTATATTTACCAAAAACATATACACCTCCATACTGGTATATTTTGTTTTTGGAGGAATTAGATATATTATGCGCCCCTTTTTATCTGTCTCAAATAATCCCTTAAACAAATCAGCGCCCTTAAAATTAGCCTTATCGTATGACTTACAAATACTTTGGTACATTTTAA
>Ga0180433_10012013_pt1 | contig 10176 bp, 8 predicted proteins | sample SS_ome_8_FD_132980 | JGI IMG/M metagenome (GOLD analysis project Ga0180433, IMG submission 132980) | Hypersaline lake sediment archaeal communities from the Salton Sea, California, USA - SS_1_D_1 metaG | ecosystem: Environmental > Aquatic > Non-marine Saline and Alkaline > Hypersaline > Sediment...
AAAATAACTTTCAAAAAGCAGATCAAAATTCAATTAAGGACCTAGCAATTAAAATATATCAAACGAATCCTACGTATGAAGTGTTATGCTGGTTAATATCAGAGATCGACTTACTTCTGAAGGCAAAACAGCTAAGAGATAAGAAAAAACCTCATTTTATACTTGATTAAATCAAAGAGCCTTTTTATTTAATTCACAAAATATAGATTATCATGCGCTCAGAAATAGAGAAAAGATTACATCGAGTAAAGGTAAATTTCATTATTAATGATAATATTAAGTGCTCTCAAAGTCTAATATGTACTAAAGCTGAAAATTGTACTCGATGTAATGAATTTTATTTAAAATGTAGTGAATTTAAGAAGTTTAGCTCTTAATTTCGAGCAATTTTAATAGAAAGAACCAATAGCATTACATATGGATTTAGGATTAACAAATAAGGTTGCATTAGTTTTAGCCGCAAGTAAGGGTCTTGGGAGAGCTTGTGCCCAAGAATTTTATCGCGAAGGAGCAAATGTTGTTATTTGTAGTCGATCGCAAGAAAATTTAATACACGCAAAAAAATATATCGAAAAAAAATATTCTACAAACAGTTCAAACAAAATTGTACCAGTTGTTGCAAATTTACATTTTGAAGATCAGATCTCCGATTTGGTTGAAAAAACTATTCAAGAATTCGGAAGGATCGATATCTTGGTACATAACGCAGGGGGACCTCCTTCAGCGCCTATTGAGAAGATATCTATGAAGGATTGGGATAACTCAATAAATTTGAATTTACTTTCCTTTATCAGAATAGTGTATAAACTTCTTCCTTATATGAAAAAACAAAAATTCGGCAGAATTATCGTGATTACCTCAGTGTCGGTAAAACAACCGTTAGAGAACCTTGTTTTATCAAATACCACACGTTTAGGAGTTGTTGGATTCGCAAAAACTTTAGCAAATGAATATGCGAAAGACAACATTCTTGTAAATGTAGTATGTCCTGGTCCAACTCTTACAGACCGAATGAAAGATTTAATCGATTCAACAGTTCAATCAACCAATAAATCTGAAGAAGAAGTTATGAAAATTTGGACTGAGCAAATACCATTGGGCAGATTAGGCAAACCAGAAGAAATAGCAAATCTTATTGTATTTTTAGCCTCTCAGAAAGCATCATACATAACAGGATCAACGATTCAAGTAGACGGTGGATTCGTTAAATCACCGTTATAATATGTTATCTCAATATCACTATGGGTAAGAAGATTTTTATATTGCATACTTATACTATTTATCTAATTGTAGAAAAGAGTCAATTCAAATTATAAAGAATTATTTGAATTTATATTATTATAAGCGAAAAATATAGAATTGAGCATGAAAGTTATCCAATTAAAGTTAAAAACATGTTTTTTATTTTTTTTGATAATTCCATTTCTTATTCAACCATTTATCATTAGTTTAAATTTTAACTTCTATATTTCTGAAGATCTTAATACCATCCACCTTTCAGAAGAAATTAAAAACACAAGACAATGGATAAATAATTCAAATTTCGATTCCCAAGATTTATGGATATCTACTGAAACTGGCGATATTTCAGATGTAGCCAGTAAAATTGAAGGTGGAGAAGCTAAATTCATAGTTTTAGGAGAGAGGAGGATTTTTAATAATATATCTGGAACTCCTACCAATTCATCATCTCAGAAATGGATTGCTATGAAAGAATCAGAATTATCCGTACTTCCTGATAATACTGGCCTTGATGAAGATGGATTCTGGGCGGATAATGAATATTCTGAAAGCGTTGATCAAAGTCGAAATAATCCTATCATTCATTGGAAAAGAAATGTTACAATGCCCGTTGACATGAATGACTACATTATTACTACCACAGATTTATCAGCTATCTTCAATGCAACAGCAGACATAAACTTGGAAACCCCAAACGATACATTATCAGATCCAGGTGGTGCTTACGCTGCAGAATATGACCATGCCCGTTTTTTTGTTTTAGTATCAGATATTGATAAAATTGAGAGTTATGAATTAGCCTATAATCAAACAGTAGATTTAGGAATTGGTAATTGGGGGAGAACAGGACGAGGAGGTCAAAATAATGTGACTGACACTCTGATGACCCCACTGGAAGATGATGATTTAATTTTTTTCTTAAGCCGTGTTTTAAGTCGGGATTATCGTAATTTTACCTTCACTTTAGGAATAGATATTTATTGTGAAGATAATTATGGAGGACTTGAAATTGATACTTGGTATTCTTTACGTATTAAATCATGTAATCTTTCTTTTAGCTATGAGAAAATTATTGATCAATTCACAAAAATTTCTTGGAATCAAGCATGTCAAAAAATTAGTGATATAAGTGAGTATCCTGTCGAAGTGAATAGTGCAATTCTCAATTTTTATTATAAACTAGACCAAGATTGGCCTTCTAATTCTTCTCCCAACTCTAAATTAGGAGTCTTAATAAATAATAATAGAATTCCTGAAGAAATTGGATTAGGTTCAGCAACAACTTCATATCAACAAGCAAAAGTAGGGGGTTTTGAGGTTTCTAATTTAATCACTGATGATGTTAATGTTTCACTTGAATTGAATTTAGCGGATGAGTTCATATTAGCAAATAATATAACAATTTCAATAGACAATGTTTCCCTTATAGTTTCCTATACAATATTTGAACCTAACCCAAGAATAGATAGAGTGGATTATAGCTGGTTAATTTACACTTTGTTGGTAGGAGTAGCGGTACTCATTAGCGGATTCATAGCATACCAAACCTACTTTAAATATCCTCCCTTAGTAAGAAAAGTTAGAAAATTAAGAAAGAAAGTAAGTAAAGGAAAGAGAATGAAAACATTATCACTAAGAGAACGCCAAGAACTTATCACAAATAATTATATGCAACATATTAAGGAAGCTAAGTTAGATTTTCTTGAAGATAAAGACATAAAAAAGAATTCAGTAAAAGAAAAGGAGGAATATAAATGAATTCCAAGAAGGCATGGAAAGGTTTCATGATATATTTTACATTTAGTCTTTTATTTATGCCATTTTTAATTTTATTCTCTCCAGATCATGAAATTGGGTTTACTGATAATAAAATTCGTTTATCCTCCGAAAAATTTTATGAAGAAGAATGGATTACTAATAGAAATTTTACGACTACAGATTCATGGTTCTATAGGACGGGATCTTTAGGAGATCCATCAGACCTTGATGCTGGGATAAATAATGGAGAAGCTAAATTTATGGTTTTAGGTGAAAGGAGGTTTTTTTCAGGTGTAAATGGCACTCCCCAGAATAGTGATTGGACACATATGAAAAAAGCAGAAGAATCCATTTACCCCGATCTATTTGAAATAAATGAGCATGGTTGTAATGCATCTCATGAATACTGGGAAGGAAGTGGAAATAATTTATTCGGGGTTCCAGGAAATCAAACAAGAAATAGACCAAGTGTTCTTTGGAAGCGAGTCATTAAGATGCCTTATGATATGAATGATTATATTATCACTTCTTCTGACTTAGTTGCCATTTTTAATGGGACTGCTAATTATAACGTAGAAACACCTAATGACACCTTAACTGGAACAAATCCAACACGTGCGGAAAATGATCATACGAAATTTTATATACAACTTACGAATTTAGAGGATAAAATACGCTATGAAGCAGCATCCTATGAGCCAATTTATCTCGGTAATGGGTCTTTAGACGCTAATATTAATTATGGTCCAATTGATAATATAAATGATACTTATATGACGAGTGCTCCAGAAGATGTTTTAAATTATTTTTTAAATAGAGTATTTGAATATGATTATCAGAATTTTTCTGTGATTTTAGGAATTGATATTGATTGCGAGGATAATTATGGTCAGACTGATCGGGACACTTATTATTCATTGTTAATAAAGACGTGTAATTTAACGTTTAATTACGAAAGAAAAATAGATCAATTATCAAGTATCGCTTGGAATCAAATTTGTAAAAAAGTAAGTGATATTAGTAATTATTCTGTTATTATATCTGACGCAAGACTCAATTTTAAGTATAAAATTAATGATACTTGGAGTAATGCATCTCCAAATTCAGAGATTCAGATTCTAGTTAATGATAATAAACATCCAGAAACTGTAAAATTAAGTTCTGCGACATCATCATTTCAAGAAGCAAAAATAGGAGGCTTTGATATAAAAAATTTAATTACAGATGATGTTAATCTTTCTTTACAAGTATATATCGCCGATAACTTTGCATTAAATAAGAGTAGAGAGATCTCTATTGATGATGTTTCCTTAATGCTTTCTTATATTATTATAGAACCTGATGACCCGATAACGGAGGGAGAGGAATGGATTTGGATGGTTTATCTATTGGTTGGCGCATTGATAGGGCTTGTTGGAATATTTAGTTTATATCAAACTCATTTTAAGTATCCTCCTATGATTAGGAAAGTAAGAAAAATAAAAAAGAAAATTAAGAAAGGAAAGGATATAAAACCATTTACAATAAATTCTCGTGAAGAAATAATTAAAAGAAATTTAGAACAAAAGATACAAAATTTAGATTTAGAAAAATTTCAAGATAAAATGAAAATAAATAAATAATTAAAGAGAAGTGAAGGATATATGGTTAAGGGTTATGTTATTACCAGATGGACCGAAGATAGAGGATTAATGCTTCAACTAAGCTATCCAGAAACTTTATCAGTTGATTTAGATGATATGATGAGAATTTTTTATGCCCATATCACTGGTGCCGCAGAAGCAGGGAATGTATTAGTCCGACTAGAAAAAGTAAGTTCAAACGTTTCAAGTTATTTCAATGGAATGGACGCTCAAGTACCATTTATGATTAATTTAATGCTTGAATTAGATGAAGATCCTGAAATTTTTGGTGAGAAAGTGATTTCTGAAATTAATTCTAATATTTTATCACTATTAAATGCATCTATCAATGAACCATCTAAGACTTTTGAGATTACTGAAGAATTAAAAGATTATATAAAAAATTCATTATTTCTTTTAGAACGTTTAAAAAATTTGAGTAAGGAACAGAGAATGGCTCAAATTTTTACAAGTGAGAAAGGAAGAGCAATCCTTGAGATCTTAAGAGAGAAGGCATATTCAAGAAAGGAATTAAGAGAAAATTTGGAGGAGAAACTTGGTAAAGCGATATATAATCTTGAAATCACTTTAGATCCATTTGTAAAAACCGATTTGATAAAACAAGATTGGATCGAAGGTGATTCGGATATAAGCTTATTTCTGATTTCTGATTTCACTATTATGAGAGTTCCAGCAACCAAACTTATAGATGATGCGAAAAATAACTTACCAACTCCATACTTAGCAACTCAGTATCTTGAACAAGTGAATTCATATTTTGCGAATTATACTCCTACTTCTGAAGATAACCTGAAAATTGCTTATGATATGATAAATCCTGATAAATACGATTTTATTACACTTTTCAGAGAAAAAGCATATCCAATCAATAAAATTCCTAAAAGTCCCGGAGAGACTTTTGATGAGATAAAGGAAATGCTTAGTTCACTGGAGAAAGATAAAATTTTAACAATTATCAAGGATCAAAAAGGATTAGAATGGATATTTTTACTCACTGATCCAACTGCTCAAACATTCTATCCAGAATATATGATCGAAAATATTAGAGAAAAGACTGCTGAGAAAAAATTAAAAAAGAAAACTGCAATCAAATATTTGGAGTTATTGGAGCAATTTTATAAAAAATAATTACTTTTAAAAAAGAAATATAATGTCTGAGAAAAAAGAAGAGTTTAAATCAACAAAGCAAGTTTTAGAGTTAATAGGACTTTCTCAAGAAGAGATTGATACATTTTTTCATCTTACGGGAAGAGGTCCCGTGATGATTGGAGAGATTGCACTTTTAGTTAATGTGGATGAAGAGAGAGCAATCAAAATCGCAAAAAATTTATTAGAAAAGGGCTTAGTGCGTGAAGTCCCAGGAAAAACTCCTTTCTATGTTGCTTTACCCCCCTACTCCGCTCTGTTGAATCAAATAGCTCAATTCAAAGGTATTGTAAAGAATATTCAAGAATCCACCCCAAAAGCACTTGATCTGAAATTTAAAGAAATCGAAGAGCATTCCGCAAAATTAGGAAAACTAAATGAATATCGTAATTATATCCAGATGATGAAAGAAAACCTTCCTGCTCAGCTAAAATCGCAATTCAATCGAGTTGAAAAAGAATTAGAAAGTGTGAAAAAATTTCAAGAGATTAGAAGTTTTATATTGAATCTACGAGAAATTGTCCCCGAAGAAATTGTTAAAGAATTTAGTATAGTAGAATCTCGTTTGGAGAAAATGAAAGCTGAAATTTCTGATTCTTTTGAAAAGCAGTTTAGAATCGGAGCACTGAAGAGTATGGCTGAAAAAATTGTTTCGAAAATTATATCTGAACAATTTCTCGATTTAACTGATTATTTTCGCGATAAGTTTGTCTCTACTATTCAAAATACTTTAGATCAAGTAACTGATCAATTAGCTACGATTTCAGATGCTGCTGGCGAGATGAGTACTGATCTAAGTGGCACACTCAATGAAATTGAGTCGGGATTAAAAGACACTTTAGAGGATTTAGATACCCGTATTTCTACAGTATATGAAGATGTAGATAAGGGGATTGAAGAATTAAAGGATTTATTCCAGAAAGAAATCTACAAGATCCTCGAAGAAGATATTATAACTAACATTTTAAACCAGCTCGATCTTTCTGAAGAGACAATGAATGAGTTCTGGGAGCGGTCCAAGAAGGCTTCAATGTTGACTTTCAAGGATGTCTGGTTTGTAAGAAGCATTGAAGGCATGAAAGCTCAAGTAAATGAATCGATTTCACGAATCAAGATGAGAGTTCATATTATTGCTCCAAGGCTCGAAGACGTTGATCTTATCGCCCTCTCAAAACTCAAAAAACATATTAATATCCGCATTTCGACGAATTTCGATTGGAACAATCCAGAGGATCAAAGAAAACTCCAGGAGATAGTTAAATATCAAAATATGGACATTCGATTATATTCTCGGGAAAATTTATGGGCTATTAACCGTGATTTTGAAGAGGTTGTGGTGTGCGTGGTTTCCAAAGTAGGGCAAGAGTTTGAAATCGCAGGAATGGGCTCGATTCTTGAAGAACATGTAAAATTATTTGCCGCAGTCCTTGAAGATGTATGGATTCAAAGTAAGAAAATAAGTGACCAAGAAATACTCTATTCAGTTGGATCAACCCCTACTACTAAAATTGAACCCTCTTCACCTAATGTATCTAATATAACTCCAACTTCTTCAGTTAAGCAAAATATAACTAATAAAGTAAAGCCACTCCAAGAGAAAACAAAAGAAAAATCTCCTTCAGTTCCTATATCAGCAGTTGAATCTATATCTAGCTCCCCAGAACAACATTCAACAATAGAGGGGGGTTCGATAATCTCATTAATATCCCAGATAATGCTTAATCTTAGGAACAAAACCGGGACTCAAATATCTTCTGATTTAGAAAAATTACGAAATAAAATTGTTGATGAAAAAGGATATTCGAGTGTATTAAATCACATAAATATGACAATAACAACCTTTAAGACACTCCCTCGACCTTTAAGTCAGTTAGAAATAGAAGATACATTGAAAAAGATTGATTTTTGGAAAAGTAAATTACATTTATGAGGAATATAAATAATCAAAAAAATCTTTTTTAATCCTTTGTTAAATATTAAATAGTTAATAGTAGAAATCTTTATATTTCTCCAAATCATCTCTCAATATTAAGGTATGAGACGTAATTATAAATTTGATCCTGAGCAAGATATTCAATCTTGTGCTTTTATTCATAATTGTTCTCTCCCAAAATCGAAAGAAGTATGCTATTTTCCCAATTTCAAAGCCTGTCCTGAATATCAATCGCGTATGATGAAATTAAAAGCATCTTCAAAGATAAGATCATAAATAAGAATTTTTTCTTCAGCATGAATCAAAATTAAGATTTTTGTGTGAATATTTTTAATCTTGCATTTCCTAATCTTTTATTATGAAGAGATTGCGAAAGAAAAAAGTACAAAAAACCGGCTTACCTCCCGGTACCTTGATTTATACTGGGGAAAAAACTCAAGTTGAAACCAAAATCTCAATCATAGATTATAATAATGAAGAGTTCACAATCGAAGAATATAAGGAACCAGTTAGTAATTTAGAAAAAGTTTCCAAATCGAAGATACGTTGGATTAATGTTTCCGGATTATCTAATATTCAAATGGTTGAGGATTTGGGAAATAAATTTAACCTCCATCCCTTAGTCTTAGAAGATATTTTAAATCCAGATCAAAGACCAAAATACGAAAAATATGATGCTTATATCTTTATTGTATTAAAAAGCATATTAGCAAAACAAAAGGCGGAAATCTTCGAACATGAACAAATAAGTTTTATCTTAGGAGAAAACTATGTTATTTCATTCCATGAACAAGAATCTGAGATTTTCCAACCGATAAAGCAAAGAATTGAATTAAGAAAAGGTCGAATTAGAAGCATGGGGCCAGATTATTTACTTTATGCCTTAATTGATATCATAACCGATAATTATTTTGTTGTTTTAGAAGAAATCGGAGAAATAATTGAGAGTGTCGAAGACGATCTTATTTCTGATCCTCAATCTGAAACACTAAAGGAAATCTATAAGTTAAAGAAAAAGACTATTGATATACGTAAATTAATATGGCCAATGAGAGAATTACTTTATAAAATCCAACGAGAAGAATCGAAATTAATAGGAGATGATCTTCAAATTTACTACAGAGATATATATGATCACATTTTCCGAATAACCGATCTCTTAGAAAATTATCGCGATATCATTTTTGGAATGCTAGATTTATATTTATCAAGTATTAGTAATAAGATGAACGATATAATGAAGGTTCTTACCATTATCTCGACAATTTTCATCCCGATTTCCTTTCTCGCTGGATTTTATGGGATGAATTTTCAATATATGCCCGAATTTGCTAACCCTTTTGCCTATCCAATATTGATTATTGTTATGCTTTCGATTGCTCTCATTATGCTTTACTTCTTTAGACGAAAAAAATGGTTTTGAGAAAAATAGAAATTCATTAAGTATAATATTAATTAGGATAGCAAATTGGTCTTTACCAAATAGCTATCTTAATAGAAAATTATGCTCAATTGGATGTATTAAATTTTTGTAATAAATGTAGAAAATGGAGGATAAAGTTTAGATAGTTGGTTCATCGCAAAACCACACCTAAAACATTATTCCTCCATTTGTTTTCTTTCTATTTCATACTTTAAGTGATTAAATTTTAATATTTCAATAGATAATTATAAAAACCATAGCTATGAGATATTTCACGAGGATCAATTAAATTTTTATGGAAGTGAGCGTAACTACCTGCTAACTTTAATACTTCTCTTTTTAGTTTCTTTTTAAACTTCTTCTTATCCTTTTTATTTTGTAAAGTAATTAATTGAAGATCCTTTGAGGATATATTAAGGCTTTGTCGCAATAAGTTTTCTACTTTAAATGCTTGAGTCGATTCAGGTAACCATATTATAATAATTTCTTGTGCCATCTTAATCTAATCCTCTCTTATTCTATCCTCATTTATTGTTTTAGATGTTATAACGCCTCATATTGGCGTGGTTTTATGTTATAATATACCTTAAGCCTCTCAGGTGTTTTAGTGAGTATTCTCCGGATCACTTTCGCAAGAGAGCTACGATGCATATTTCCCATCGCTGTACACCATTCTGAAGCCGTGGAAATTCCAATTTCTTTTAATTTATCTAAACAAATTTGCTCAAATGTGCGTGGCTCCTCTTCTTCCGACGAAATGGAAATTACTGCTATGATACTACTTTTTAATCGTTCAAAAACCAACTTTGACTCACCATTTTTTTTAGGTTTTTTTTATTTTTTATTTGTTCTTTCTTTTTTTTTTGTGTGAGTTAAAAAAAATTAAAAAAATTAATAAATCCTGTATGCGGGATTATTTAACAAAATGATATTCCTTGGGTCAATTCTGTTCTTATTTTTATCCATTTTTATTTCCTCCTTTTTTTAGTTGGTGGTGTTTTTTTTATTTTTATTTCTTCTTTTTTTTTTAT